>Ga0209606_1000185_pt1 | contig 104210 bp, 92 predicted proteins | sample AD_UKC057_MetaG_FD_184412 | JGI IMG/M metagenome (GOLD analysis project Ga0209606, IMG submission 184412) | Active sludge microbial communities of municipal wastewater-treating anaerobic digesters from USA - AD_UKC057_MetaG (SPAdes) (version 2) | ecosystem: Engineered > Bioreactor > Anaerobic >...
GGACACCCTTGCTGTTCGGCTATACACTTCCCACTATCCGGGTGTGTTCGGGACTTACACCCGTTAGAGCGCGCCCATGGCGCGCGAACTAAAAAAAGACTCAAGCATCTGCTTGAGCCTTATTATCCGTAATTAAACAGCAACGCTATGACAATAGCAGCTCAAGCCTGTTAACATAGTAATAGTAGTATTGATATGTATAAGCCTTATTATTAACTGCTGCCATTTCAAATTCGCCTTTCATAAATTACACGAAGTATATCAATAGATTTTAAATATGTCAATAAAGGACCTTACTTTATCCTACCTGTTCAATTTAATCTTCTTCGCAATTGATATTGTTTACGACTTTACCATTTCATCAAAGGTTATAAGTTTAACTTTTCCATACTCTTTTGCTTTATCTATACAACCTTTCGTAAATCCGGTCTTCGCAAAGATGTAAAGATAAGTATTTGTAAAACTGAACAATTTACTTCTTTCAATAAGCGTATCAAGAACACCAGTATCAACATTTTCATTCGTCCATTTGCATTCGCAAAGAAAAGCAGTTTTATCATCAGCTGTACCGATAATGTCAACTTCTGTTTCACGCTTATTGATCTGGTCATTACCCCACCAGCGGCCTAAATCAGTAAATGTGATAGCAGCTTTTCCCTGTCTGTTCAATTCCCACAAATACTGCTTACATATTTCTTCAAATACGCTGCCCATAAAAGAAGTAATATGCGGAGCAATTCTATTATAAACAATGTCGGCAAGACCACGATTTATTGTCGCTAGGTTATCTGGTATAAAACGATACCAGAAACGGAACATGAAATCTTTCAGGATATAAATCGTTTTTCGTGAACTGTCTGTTCCAAAAGGTATTTCTCTTTTTACAATACCAAAAGACATAAGTTTATTGAGATAACTTGTCGCAAGCCCCGTATCAAGCCCTGTCTTAGTACAGATTTCCGACATTCTGGAAGAGCCTGAAGCGATAGCCCTTATAATTGAATTATACTGTGACGGATCACGGCATTCCTGCTTTATTAGGTTTGTGGGTTCTTCAAATAAATATGCATTTGGTACCAGGAAATTTCTCTTAATATTCTCTTCAACACTATGGAAATCATTCATAAGCGACATATATAAAGGTATACCGCCTGTTATGCCATAGATTACAGCTAGATCAATATTGTTGAACTTATTGTAATAATCCTTTATTTCAAAGAAATCGAATGGCATTATTTTATATTGACAAGTTCGTCTACCGAAAAGAGAGCTTTTATAGCCAAGTACCTGGTTTTCCATGAATGAAAGCGAAGAACCACACAGAATAAGGAACATTTTTGAGATATCCTTATTCTTATCAATAATAATTTGTAAAATGGACGAAAGCGTTATATAACTTCCTGCAATGTAAGGATATTCATCTATTACAAACACAATCCTACGCTTTTTCGCAATTTTAAATACTGTTTCCAATGCTTCCTCATAGCTTGTAAAACTTGATGATGCCTCTGCAAAATCCTGAGATAGGGAATAAATGCTTTTACTAAGCCCTTCAAGATTTTCTTTTTCATTACCCTCAATACCTGTGTAAAAAATGGCTTCTTTGTCTTTAATAAACTCATTTATAAGAGTAGTTTTACCTACACGCCGGCGACCATATATGACGGCAAATTCAAACTTACCATTTTTATAACGTTGTTCTAAATCATCGAGTTCTCTTTTTCTCCCTATGAACATTTTAGCGCCTCCGTTCTTTTTTCATTAAATAAGTAAACTATACTTTACTAAATTATACTTAACTAAAATTATAGAGTCAATATATTTCTGGATAGCAATGTATTTGGGATAATTTTCTAAATTGAAGAAATTGGTAGTGCATTGGTATGTATATTATCATAAAGAAATATAGTAATCTTCTGCTTTTAATTCATAGTCTGTAGATGACTGTAATTCCCCATACTGATCTTTCCAGGCATCAGTATTTATTCGTAGTTTTATAAATCCTATCTTTTCATAAACATACTGGGCTCTTGTGTTCTTTTCGTTGGTATCAAGTATTATTCTTTTATAACCCAGATCAGTAAATAAAGCATTTATAAACATTGATAATAGCTCTGTACCATAACTTTTATTCTGATATGTGAAATCACATATCTTTATACCGATTTCAGCAGTTCCATTGCCTTTGTTCCTGTAGTTCATTTCACCTATTGGTTTACCGGAATGTTCAATTATATGCCTTCTGTGTATATCATCATTGTCTTTTGTAAGCTTTCTTATTATCTCTGAATCTGTCGTGCCAAGACCATCAGGAAAACCTTCATTAGCCATTACTTTGCCGTCATTCCACCATTTACATAACATGCCTGCATCAAGACTGGTCGCCTTCCTTATTGTCAGTTCCCCTTTTTTTATAAACATATAACTCCTCAGATATATTTATTGTCACTTGTAAATACAGATTCAGTAATCTTTTTGTGCAAATCTCAGACATCTTCTTCAAAATTACTTACTTTTACAATCAGTAAATCCTTTTCCCTATCGTAACTTGATACGAAACTTACACCTGGATCACTTCCTGCAAAATATGGCATTATCCTGTTTTTCCTATCTGCAAGCCATATCCCGTATCCGTACTTGTCATCATCATCACTTGAGTGGCATTTAAACATATCAGTTAACATTTTTTCTTATATCAGCTTGTTACCAATCAGATTATCCCAGAATTTCTCTATATCACCTATTGTTGTAAACGCACCGCCTGCACCTGTTCCTTTACCATCAACAGAATATATGTTGGTCCGGTAGGTATCCCTATCCTCATCATAGATATAGCTTGATGCGCATTTTTCCGGAAGCCTGTCAAGTTCATAATAACCAGTACCATTCATTTTGCATGGTGAGAAAATATTCACCTTAAGATATTCATCAAAACTCATACCGGTAACTATTTCGATTATTATACCCAAGACAACAAATCCAGTATTGTTGTATTGAAACCTTTCTCCTCTTAGATACATCATAGGTTTATCGATAAACAAAGGGATAAGGTCTCTGTTTGAACGTATCCTGTAATTCGGAAAGTCTACCCACAACTCCTCATATTCATCTATTTCAGATTCATCATAGTAATCGGGGATACCGGATGTATGCGTAAGCAGCTGTTCAACCGTAATATCTTTATCAATATCCTTTAAATCGAAATCCAGAAGGTCACCTATTTTATCTTCAAATCTTAACAATCTTTTTTCAATCAGCTGCATTATACCTACTGCAACGAACACCTTCCCTGCTGATGCCGTTCCAAACCTTGTATTTAAAGCATTTGATATTTTATTAGACAAATCTGCATATCCATATGTATTAAATTTAATAACAAAACTTGACTTACTCATATCCGCAAATCATGCAAAGATTATTAATATAAATGTAGGGACAGAAATATATTTATTATACTATCAGCTTACAGTAAAGCCAGTTCCTGGTAAGCCTGTCATCGGTAAAGTAGAAGCTGCAGCTATAGCATTAGCAAAAAAACATAATGGTATAATAGCTAGCAATAATTTAAAAGATATATCAGAGTACATATATGAATATAATTTGAAACATATGACCACAGGTGATATCCTATGTTATGTATTTGAAAGAGGGTTCATAACAGAAGAGAACGGAAATTTTATCTGGAGTTCCATGTTAAGCATACGCAGGAAATTAGGAGCTTCCTCTTTCACTGAACATCTAAATAGTCAGAAAATAACAGACCCAAAAAAGTAATACCCGCTTTTTTTTACAATATGCGTATTTCTTTGTGATATTATAAATAGCAGATGAACACCTTAGGCGAAATTTCTATGACAACTAATGCTTCAAGAACAGTTAAACTTCATAATATGCAGATAGATGAATTTGATAAATTTTCTAAATGGAGTATAAACGATTATGCAGAGGAATTGTTACTTGCAAAACAGTCCAGTTCAAAAGAAAAAGCATTACAGAAAGCTGAAAATGAATTCAACGAAATATTACCCTATGGCCTTGAGACAAAGGATAATTACTTAATGATGATTGTTAATGAAAGTGATGAAGATGTAGGCGTAATATGGTATTTGATTAATGGGAATATGGTCTTTATTTGTGATTTCGTAATATTTGAAAAATACAGAAGATGCAAATACGGCTACATGACATTGGAACAGCTGGAAATAATCGCTATAAAAGATGATAAAGAATCAATAATGCTTCATGTTTTTTCATATAATACTCCCGCAATAGGTCTTTATAAGAAATTTGGATTTATCATAGTACAAGAGAAAGACAATGGCAGTATTTATATGCAAAAGAAATTAATATAACATATATTTATAATGAACACCCAAGGAGGAATAAATAATGAAATATGATTTTCCAAACAAGGTTGATTTTACGCCTTTAGAGAATAATGCCACACAAGTTTGCTTGTTTAAGCCATTAAAAGATATACCGGGATATATCAGCTTGCATCAGCTGGAAGATGATAAAAGGATAATCAAGAATCCCCATAAAGGATGGTACTGGCACTATATAGACAACAGCTTTAAAAGAGGACAGTACAGAGATTTGCATAGTTCAAGCGATCATCTTCTTGATTTTCCTGTGTTAAATCATTTATATCTTCGTTTTGATTGGGGTGACATAGAAATTGAAGATGGCATTTATGACTGGTCATATATAGATTCAATAATGAATCAATGGGGAAGATACGGATATAAGTTTGCTTTAAGAATATGTACTTATGAAGGAAATCCGTTAATACCCTATGCAACACCTAAATTCGTGTATGAAAAAGGTGCTAAATGCTATAGCATGCCAAACGGCAACCTAGAACCAGACTATAATGATCCTGTTTTTCTTTTCTATCTTGAAAGATTTTTAGTAGTTGCAGGAGAGAAATTTAATAACGACCCACGAATTGAGACTGTTGATGTGGGTTCTTTTGGTACATGGGGAGAAGGACATACTGCAGCAGGGACAAATATCCAGTATACTGCTGATGTGATAATTAAGCATATGGAATTACATGCAAAATACTTTTCCGATACTTTTGTAATGATTAATGATGACATGATTAATTCCTGCTGGGAAAGAGGAGCTGAAGAGAATCTTCGCATTATTAAGCGTGCTGTAGATTTAAAAATGGGGATTGATGATGATTCAGTACAGGTAAGCTGTTACTCCAGAGATTGTGGATATACATCATTACGCAGTCCGTGGCTTTTCGACTATTTTAACAAACATGCTCCGGTCACTTTGGAGTTAGAACATTATGTGTTAGTACATGAAGATAATCTGAAATCTGGTTTCCCGTTTGTGGAAGCTATGCGTAAGGCAAAAGCGACTTTTGCAGGATTTCACGGATACCCAAGGCCATGGATTGAAAGAAATCTATATATGAGCGAATACGCAGCTAATCGATTAGGTTATTGGTATTTTATAAATGGAATAGCATTAAATGATAATATAATTACATTAGGCAGAGATAATATAATCAAACTTTATATTGAAAATCGTGGATTTGCTCCTGCATATCACAAATATACATTAAAACTCGCCCTCATAAAAGATAATAAATCATATATATACCCCATTGAAACTGACAACAGGCAATGGCTTGATAATACCGAAACAGAGGTGGAGCTGACTGTTACCCCAATAGATATACCAAAAGGCGATTATGAACTAGGTATAGGTTTATTTGAAAACGAAACTTTTATTGAATTCGGATTAAAAAAGGAAGCATATGACAAAAATGGGTTTGCACATATATGTGATGTAAAGGTTGTGTAGTTATAACAATAAAATCTTAAAGAATTTTGGAAAACTTAAAAAAAGGAGGATAAGCTTTTGCTTAAACCTCCTTTTAGTAAAGTATGATTTATTTATTTTTTATTGTTTTCCGCAAATCTTTTTAATACAGCTGCCATTTGAGCACGAGATATATCACCCTTCGGGTTTAGCCTTTCATCTTTGCCTTCTATAATACCTTCTGCTACCGCCCAGCTTATACTTGATAAAGCCCAGTCAGATGGTTTATCTATGTATACGGATAAATCAAAAGTCTTACTTAAGTCGTATTTTTTATAACCAGCATAACGATACATTATAGTTGCCATCTGCTCTCTTGTAAGAAAATCATTTGGATTAAAGCTGCCGTTATATCCGTTGACTATATTTTTGTCAGCAGCCCAAGCTATAGCTTCTGTATACCACATTTCATCCGCAACATCATCAAATTGAACTGTTGCTGAAGCAACATTAGGTTGTTTTTCAAGCTTCCATAAAATAGTGACCATCATCCCGCGAGTAAGAATTGTATCAGGCTCGAACTCAGTTACGCTAACACCCTGCATCATATTATTATCAGTAACATATTTAATCGCATCAAAGTACAAATCAGTATCTTTTAAATCGGAATATGGGTTTACCCAAAGCATATCTGCACCAACAACATATTGCGAGAAATGTGTAACAGTAAAAGTAACAAGCTTTGTTTTCTCAATATATGTACATGGGATTTCTGTCATTGAACCGTCATTTGCAAGATACCACACTGTTACTTGATTTGCAGTTTCACCTTCTTTAAGTTCATAAGGAAGAGATACAGTAACTGAACCTCCGAAATATGTAATTTCTTTCCCATTCGAGGTAATAGCAAGAGTAAATATTTTCTTATTAGGAAGATTTTTTTGATAATCGGAAGAAACATCCTTTATTTCAATCTTTACATTGCCTGTTGTCTGTTCATCTATTCCTTTGAGCGCATCTGTATCAAAAATCAGTCTTGCAAATTTATCCCCATTTACTGTCAGTGTTTTACCCTTGGAAATCAATCCATCAAGATTGTTTGCTATGCAATAATCTCCGCTTTGCAAAACACTAACAGGATCTGTATATACATTAATAGAGGGAGGGGCTGTATATGCTGTTATTACGATACTCTGATTTAATCCATAAGGTGCAGTACCTGCTTGTGCCTTTATACGCACTAATACTGTTCCAGGAGCAAGTCCGGTTACATCATTGTTATTCCCATCTATCCAAGTGCTTCCTCCATCAATTGAATATTGCATTGAAGTCGTAATACCTGTAACTGTACCTGTTGTTACATTTGCAGATGGCTGAATAACTATGCAAAAAGGTGCTGTTGGTCGTGCAGAAAGAGTAATACTCTGCGCCAAACTATCAAAAGTAGTAGTTCCATTACCAACCTTTTCTAGTAAAATAGTTGTGCCGAACCATGAATTTTGAATTTCTATTTTTCCATCTCCATCTGAAGTTATTGAAGTTCCGTTTATTTTATAACTAGCATTTGAATTCAATCCAATCAGTACTTCATTAACATAGTCTGCAACTGAAATTGGTGTATCCTCTCTTAACCCGACATATCCATATATAACAATGGTTTGCGAAGCAGAAGCTAGCATAGTTCCAGAAGCTTTACTGCGAACATAATAAGTACCGTCTGTAAGTCCTGTAATATCCAATCCGTTTCCATCTGTCCAGTCAGTATCTGTGCCAAGCTTATATTCCATCTGAGATGTAACTCCAATAATCTTACCATCATTATTGGCTAATGTAGTGCAATTAGAATGAGTTACAGAAGGAACAACCGCTTGTGTGACTGTAATTGTCTGTATATCGGAATCAAGAGTAGTTGTTCCGTTTCCTGGTTTATAAACCTGTATGCCGTTTGTACTTGTTACTAAAGGAATTTGGGTAACTGTATCGTTGAAATAATACCAGTTGTTACCTCCATCAACGCTAAATCTCATATCTGTCGTCACATTGCTTACAGTTCCGTTACTCGAACCTGTTGCAACAAAAGAGGCATTAGGAGTACTTTCAGGAGTTTTAACAATCCATACCGCAACTATTTTATCGTATCCTCCGCCTGATAAAGTACGAGTAGATCTAGGATTTGTAGTGACTGGTGACAAAAAAAGTGCTTTCCTATTAGTGTCTCCTTCTCCTGCTAAAGAAATACAGCTTCCTCCGTTAAGTATAATATTCGAATCGCTATACAGTCCTATACTATTTGATTGTGAATGGCCTGAAGCAATTATCATATCTCCACTTCCTGAAATTGTTAAATCAGCTGTGGAATTTATACCATGGCTTTCTGCTCCGCTTGTATTTCCAGGACATATGACATTTACACCTTTTAGTATTATGTTTGTATTTGAAGGTGTTTTAATTCCATATGTATCAGTAGTAATACCATTTACATTTCCATCAATAATAATATTTTCAATCGTCATTGTATTTGTACTGCTATTCCAGGTATAACCGTCATCAGCAAGCGTCTTTTCTGAATGGTTTCCGGTTGTAAGGTCAATACCTTCTGCAACAACTTTATATGTACCTGTTCTTCCATAAACAGCAAATTTGCTATCATAACTGCCACTAAGCACTGAAGCTGTACCATAAGGATTTTTGTTCATAGCTGTTGTCATATATAAAGCATTATATCCTGACTTTGCTATAACTAAAGCGCTGCTATCAATATAAATATTACTTGAACTTGAGTTTGCATATATTCCATTGCTACCACTAAGTGCTGAAGTTGAAGAAGCAATAACTTTGCCACCATTTATATAAATGTTTTCGTATCTTGTTGATATTCCAACACTAGATTGTCCAAAACCAGCTACAGCTACAACAGTACCTCCATTTATAGTAATGGTTCTATTTATGCTAATACCACTCGATGCTGTGCGCGTTGTCGAATGTCCAATAGCTGTCAGAGTTCCTCCATTGACCGTAAGTATTCCTCCGCCATAGGTATCATTACTGTCACTAAGACCAAAACTTCCTCCAAGGTACACTGTTCCTGCTTGTGCAGTAACTGAAGCATTGTCACTAATAATCATATGGGATGATGACAAATCAATTCCTTTACTATAATAAAGCTGATTTGATGATGCTCCGGTCGCATTAACAGTAGCATTATCACGAACTATAAACCTAGAACTACCAAAAAGCATTATACCCGTACTGTAACGTGTTTCATTTAATGGTGAGAGGCCTCCAGTTGCACTGACTACAGCATTATTTTCTATTATAGCTTCATAACAAAAAATACCATAACCACGATACGAATTTGAGTTTTCTGTGGAAATTGCATTAAGATTTGCGCTTTCTGATACATTTAAAGCTCCAGTAATATATAGACCTACACTAAAAGCTCCTCCTGATGGTATGTGACTACTTGATATATTCAAAGTGCCGTTTCCGCTAATATCCAAAGCTCCATTAATATACATTCCACAAGCACTACCACTACCACCGATTAATAAACCATCATTTATAACAGTGCTTGTTCCCTGTAGTATCAGATTAAGGTCGCCATCCGCATAAATAGCTGCAGTATAGTGGTAAAAATCATGAAGTAAAAAAGAATAGTTAGTTAATATATTCGCATTATTTAAAGTAAGAGTATAACTTCCTCCACTGTTACTGACCCACCATATAGAATCGGTAGTATCAGTATTTGAATATGTTATATTTCCATCGCTTGGTAATGGTACATTAATACCGCCTATATTCAGCGTAGTTAATTGTGTTGCTGCCAATGATGTCGTCGGTATTAAGGTAAATACCATACATAGAATTATTACAATGCTTAAAATTCGTTTTTTCATTTTTCCCTCCTAATAATATTTCGTTTTATATATTCATTTCAGTTCAAAATATGAATATGTATTTTAACTACTTTTGCTTGAATAAGAAAAGCAGCAGATTCTGTTACACATTGTCACACTTCTCCCATTTTCTATTACAGAATAGCAAAATTAACACTCAAAATCTTTTTGCATCCTGAATGGTAATCATTTTTGCCTGAATAGTATCGGTTCAATTGAAGAGTGTAAAAAAATATAGTAAAATATTATACGAGAGGCGGTGAAGCAGCTGAGGATTGCTATTTGTGACGATGATAATCAGGATCTTCTTCAAATTACATCGCTTGTAGAAGCATATAAGGAAAAAAATAAGACCGATATTACATTTATTAGTTTTAATAATGCTACTGACCTCTTAGAATCGATGTCTAAGCCAAAAAATGAATATGACCTTCTGTTACTTGATGTACTTATGACTGGCTTTAATGGTATGCAGACAGCACACGAAATCCGAGAATACAACGATAAGATAGAAATTGTTTTTCTTACTTCCTCACCGGAATATGCAGTGGAAAGCTATAAAGTCAGAGCTAATAATTACATACTAAAACCTGCAACGGAAGAAAAACTTTTTCCTATACTCGACAGTCTTATTGAACGATTAAAAAAACCTGAGGAATCTTTTGTTATAAAAACTAAATCCTGTGTATTTACTATCCCTTTTAGAAAAATTGAATATGTAGAAATCAATGCAAAAATTTTATATATTTACTTAGCAGATGGTAAAATAAGAGAGATAGGTGGAAGCATGACTGACTTTGAAGCATCTTTTTTGAAAAGATCAGATTTTATAAAAGTGCATCGTTCTTATCTTGTTAACATGCACTGCATACATGAACTTCGTCATAAAGAATTAGTAACTACTACAGGAAGACTTGTGCCGATATCAAGAACCGCTTATTCTCAGGTCAGGACTGCTTATACTAAGTTTTTATTTGAAGAAGCGGATGAGCTTGCTCAGAAAAAGGGAGAAAATTAAATGCTTGTAACAGTAATCGGTATCATTCGATTTGGTTTTTCCCTCCTCTTTGGTTTAGTAATTTCTGTTCGTTTTGCCGGTATAGAACATACGCGTAAGAATAGAATTGCTATTGGAGTAATATATGCAATTCTACTTTTTACTCAATATTCCTTCCTGTGGTTTTTTGGATTAGAAACAACATCTAAACTATATCCTTTTATTATTCATATTCCAATAATACTTATATTCTCTTTATATTTCAAACGTCCATGGCTTATATCCTTTGTCAGTGCAATTTCTGCTTATCTGTGTATCCAAGCTCCACGATGGATTGGTTTTCTTGCTAATGATGTTTTTGAAAGCACACTTGCAGATCATATTTCATATATGCTGTCAATATTACTAGCATACTATTTAATAGAAAAATATGTAGCTGGATCTGTCAGACTGCTTATCGAAAAATCCAAAAAATCAACCTTATTATTCGGAGTTATACCTCTTTTTTACTATATATTCGACTATATTACAATCATCTATCCTGATATTATTTATAGTGATTCTAAATGGGTGATTCTATTCATACCCTCAATAGTCTCTATTTTCTATTTTGTATTCATAACTCTTTACTATGCCGAAATTCAAAAGCAAGTTGACTCGCAAAGAGAACGAGACATGCTGGATGTACAGCTTCGACATGCAAAATCTGAACTTGCTACTCTTCGGCAATTACAAGAATGCACTACTATTTATCGTCATGACATGCGTCATCATATTTCTTTTCTTCAGGGACTTGCTTCTAATTGCCGTTTTGAGGATATAAAAGAATATCTTAAATCTGTTAAATCCGACATAGATGCTATCACTCCTACCCGCTTTTGCGAGAATGAAACTGCTAATCTGATTTTATCCTCTTTTCATTCTATAGCAAAACAAAGAAATGTTTTATTTTCAGTAGATGCAAAACTTCCTGATATCATTTCCCTTAGTGATACTGAATTTTGCTCACTGCTTTCAAACAGTCTGGAAAATGCAATTAATGCTGCTGTTACATGTTCTAACTCTTTTGTTGATATTAAATTACAAATACACAAAAACAAGCTATTAATTTCAACGGCTAATCCCTTTTTTGGAGAAATTACAATGAAAAATGGAATACCTCAGTCTTCAGCCAAAAATCATGGTTTTGGAACACGCAGTATAGTATCCATTGCGAAGGCACATGGCGGTCAGACAATTTTCAGTATTGAAAAAAGCATATTCTACTTAAAAATTATGATTCCGCTTGATGTATAAAATATTAATCTAATCCACAAACTAGATACAAGCAGCTCACTAATTCACTGTTTCATATTGTCATGTTAAATTTAAATGAATCTTATATATGATATTCTGTTAATGTTTTTAGTATATGGAATACTATTAGAGGATGATTTTTAGCGATTTATCTGTTTGATATATACAAATTTATATTGACCATAATAACTATTCATGATAATATAACATTTGATATATATCAAATGATATTTATGAGGTAATCAAAATGCCACCTAGACCAAAATATAGCAAAGAGATGATTTTAGAAGCAGCATTTCAATTAGTCAAAGAACAAGGTATTGAATGCTTGAATGCCAGAAACATCGCAAGAATACTACGTTCATCCATACAACCTATTTTTAGTTATTACGAAAACATGGCAAAGCTGAAAGATGAATTATTTATCATGGTGAATCGCTATCATATGCATTATTTTGAAAAGATGGCTACAGATGAGTATTCAATCATGAACGGTGCAATCTTATATATTGAATTTGCAGTTGAGGAACCCAATCTGTTCAGGATGCTGTATATGTCCAATGGCTATCAGGGAAAAAAGATAAACGAAATCGTCGAAAATGCAACAAAGAAATCTCTTACAGATGATGATGCGATAGCAACCGGCCTCAATTCACCTGAAAAAATGCGGCTACTCACAGATCTGTGGCTATATGCGCACGGAATCGCATCCATGCTCGTATTGAACCAGTTATCTGCTCCAAAAAACGAAATTGAAGCCATGATTAAAAGTATGTATGAACTACTAATATCAGGACGATAAGGAGCATAAAATGAAAGCAGCAATCTGTACAAGATATGGACCGCCTGAAGTTATAAAAATTGAAGAAAGACTGAAACCAGTCTTAAAAGATGACTCTGTTTTAATCCGTATCAAAGCTACAACTGTCTCTTCTGGTGACTGCCGTGTTCGAAATCTAGATATTCCCATACTCTACAAGCCAATGATGATGTTGATCTATGGAATTAGTAAGCCAAGACAACCGATTTTTGGCACCGAACTGGCTGGAGAAGTTGAATCTGTTGGAAAAAATGTTTCAAAATTTAAGGTTGGAGACTCAGTCTTCGCCATGACAGGCATGAAAATGGGCTCACACGCAGAGTATATCGTTCTGCCTGAAAGCGAAAAATCCTACTCAAGCCAGACAATTTAAGCTATGAGCAAGCAGCTGCAATTTCTTTTGGAGGAACTGCAGCCTTGCATTTTTTTCGAAAAGCTAATTTGCAGAAAGGTCAAAAGATTCTTATCTATGGCGCATCCGGCTCGGTTGGAACAAGCGCTGTTCAACTTGCTAAACATTTCGGTGCTGAGGTAACTGCTGTATGTAGCGGGCGCAATAAGACGATTGTCGAAAGTTTAGGAGCTGATCGAGTTATTGAATATACAATGGAGGATTTTCGAACTAAGTGCGAAAGGTATGATGTGATTTTTGATGCAGTGGGTAAAATCACAAAGACTTCCTGTAAATATGCACTTGAAAAGAACGGGAAATACATAACAGTCAGTGGTGGAAATGCAACCGAACGTATAGAGGATTTGCGCTTGCTAAAAGAAATAGCGCAAGACGGCAAATATATGCCTGTAATAGACAGGACCTATCCCCTTGTACAAATTGTTGAAGCTTATACCTATGTCGATACTGGGCATAAAACTGGCAATGTCATCATTACACTATAAACATTCAAATTCAAATCAAGGAGGTATGAATATGAAGCTTGCGGTATTATGGCTTGCTTTAATGCTAGTCTATCTATTGGGTGATGTACTAAGAATATTTTCCGGTGACTTTGTCCCTGGTCAGATTGGTGGCAAAACCGTACAACCAATAGTATGGCTAGGAGCTGCCGTTGTGATGCTGATTCCCATCGTGATGATGCTGGTGAATGTATTTTGGGATAATAAAAATATTGTTTATGCAAATATCATAGCAACATCTATATTATTCTTGTTTAACGCAGTGGGTTTGCCAAGTTATAAATCCCTATATGATATATTTCTTATAGTTGTCGGATTAATCATAAACGTGGCAATCGGTGTATTTTCCTTTATAAAATGAAGTATATATTTTTGGTATAACTTTCAAAGTACATACTATTAGTGAAAACTCCACTAATAGAATTTTTACGGATAAAATAAAAACCACCTGCTGATAAATATAATTAACAATAGATGGTATTTGATTGGTGCGGATGACAGGACTTGAACCTGCACAATTTTGCAACCACTAGAACCTGAATCTAGCGCGTCTGCCAATTCCGCCACATCCGCTTGCTCTACTTATTTTAGATTAGAAAATATGTATAGTCAATGTTTTTCATTTTTTACATGAAAAGGTTTCATTTCATCATTATGTGAAAAATGCTTTATATCAGCGTTTATTTACATTTTTTGATTGTTAACATATAATTCATATTCTAATCATAGAATTAGAAGGAAAGTTTTCAGAAAGAAGGTATTAAAGCGTGCTAAGGCTTAAAGATATAAAGAAAAGTTATGCAGTTGGTGATTTCATGCAGAACGCATTGAATGGTGTCACTGTCTCATTCAGGAAAAATGAGTTCGTAGCAATACTTGGACCGTCAGGATCAGGAAAAACTACCTTACTCAATATTATTGGCGGACTTGACCGCTATGACATAGGCGATTTGGTCATAAATGGAAAATCCACTAAGAACTTCAAAGATAGTGAATGGGATGCATATAGAAATAATTCTGTCGGTTTCGTTTTTCAATCATATAATCTAATAGGACATATCAGTGTTGTACAAAATATTGAATTAAGTCTTACATTGAGCGGTGTTTCAAAAGCTATTAGAAGAAAAAAAGCTATGGATGCTTTAACCCTTGTCGGATTAAAGGAGCATGCTAAAAAGAATCCTTCACAACTTTCTGGTGGGCAGATGCAGCGAGTTGCTATAGCAAGAGCTTTAGTAAATGATCCGGATATAATTCTTGCCGATGAACCTACAGGTGCTTTAGATTCCGAAACAAGTATTCAGATACTTGATCTCATTCAGAATATAGCAAAAGATAAACTTGTCATTATGGTTACACATAATAAGGAAATTGCCACAAAATATGCCAACCGGATAATAAATCTACAGGATGGAGAGATTGTTGGAGATACAAATCCTTTTATTGAAGAGTTGTCTGATAAGGAAAAATACTCATTCAAAAAAACAGCTATGAGTTTCTTTACTGCGTTAAGTCTTTCTTTTAATAATATAATGACTAAAAAAGGACGTACTATCCTTACAGCATTCGCATCAAGCATAGGGATAATAGGCATTGCCCTTATACTTGCTTTATCTAACGGATTTGACAAACAAGTTAAAAATTTTGAAGAAGAAACTATGTCAGCTTTTCCAATCATGATTTCTCAGAGCGCGATGAATGTTGATTATGATCAGCTTCAGACTATGAGAAATCAATATATTTTTGGTTCAGCGGATGATTATCCTGATATAAAAGCAGTATACCCATATGACCCTTCACAGTCGTCAATGAGGCATACAAATAATATTACGGAAGAATACATCAGTTATGTTGAAAATATTGATCCTTCTTTAGTTTCTGGCCTTCAATATTCACGAGCAATAAATTTTAACCTTATGATTAAGAAAAATGGAGATGTCGGTATTTTAAGTTCTTCTGATATACGATTTTCTGTTATCCCTAAAAATCTTGACAACAACAGTTTAAGCATTATTGAAACAAATTATGATCTTTTATCAGGAAAGTATCCGGAATCTATGTATGAATTGGTTCTTGTAGTAGACCAAAAGAATAGAGTTAATGTCAAGATATTAGAATCTCTAGGCTTAGATTCCTCCCTTGAAACTATTAGTTTTGATAAAATTCTTGGAATACAGTTTCATCTTGTTATGAATGATGATCTTTATGTCCCTTTTAATGATCACTTCATAGTTAATTCCGATTTTCAGGCAGTTTACGACAGTAAGAATTCTGTAACTCTAAACATATGCGGAATCGTACGTGAGAAAGATAATGCAACTATGCCTATATTGGACACTGGAGTAGCATATACTGAAGAATTAGTAACATATGTGATGGAAAATGCTAAGAATTCTGAAGTTGTCCAAAAACAAATGAATGTAGAATACAATGTTTTTTCCATACTTGGACCAGCATCTCCTTTAGCACAGATGGAAAAGGATAGATTGCTTCAGGTTCTAGGAGCTACTGCCGTACCATATGCTATAAGTATTTATCCAAGAGATTTTGATTCAAAGGATGAGGTTTTAGCTTATCTTGATGCATATAACGTAAAACAGGAAAATCCTGAGGATGAGATTATTTATACTGATCTTGCAAATATGGTAACCACTCTATCAGGAAATATCATGGATGCTATTACTTATGTTCTTATAGCTTTTTCATCTATATCCTTGGTTGTATCTGTTATTATGATAGGCATTATTACATATATCTCTGTTCTGGAAAGAACAAAGGAAATTGGTGTATTAAGAGCATTAGGTGCAAGAAAAAAGGATATTACCAGAGTATTTAACGCTGAGACATTTATTATTGGCATGTTTTCCGGAGCAATAGGGATATTTATAGCCAGACTGCTTATATTCCCTACAAATATTATTCTAAAAAATTTATCAAATCTGGATAATGTAGCTGTAATGAATCCGTTACATGCTCTGGCACTTATATTGATAAGTGTAGCTTTGACTGTACTAGGAGGAACTATTCCTGCTAGACTTGCATCAAAGCGTGATCCTGTGGAGGCATTAAGGTCAGAATAATTAATTCACGGAAAGTTAACAACTTGTTCATAATTTATTAACACTTGCTGTTTATACTCAATTTGTATTAATAGACGTTGAAATTAATAACTAATTTTCCTCCTCTGGCTAGACACCAAAAAAACGCTAATAATACCGAAACATAATTTATAACTCCTCATACAAAGTTTCGAACAGCTAAATAGCACATTAAGTGCTATTTTTCAGTGTGTGCTTGTATATCAGATAACGGTTTACAACCATACTCTCATCTCTGTCTCTCCTCTATTAGCAAAACAGTAATATGGTATCATTCTTAATTTTTTCTTTTCATATTTATAGGCATTAAAAGAATATAACTCATTCATGCTTATTGGAATATCAACATCAATTTCCAGCATATTTGCATCCAATTTGTCGGATTTTACAAGATGATAATGCAAATCTTTATTAAACAATATACTATTCAAAGAAAAATCATTATCTATTCCCTCTGCACAGTAGACTAAAGGACCTCTTATTACTGCACTTTTGTGAGAATTGTCAAGAATTTTTGGATTGCTTTTTACTAACAGTACTGGCATGCTCATATCAATTTTAAGATTGTTCTCACCTTTTTTTAAATTTATGTATACATATCCTTTTTCCAGTGAGTATTCATACTCTTCATCATTTAAGATGATTTTCAAATCAGTAGACCAATAAGGTTTCCTTACTGCTATTTTTCCTGCACCTGATATTTTTATATCCACTAACCCACTGTCAGGAAAATCTGTTCTCATCTCTGCCTTTATTCCTTCATATTCTGTAGTAGAAGAAATGTACTGATTAATGAATAAAATATCCTGCTCATATGAGTAAATATATTCATTTAACGCCCCTATAAACCTTATTACATTAGGAGGACAACATGAACAGCTAAATACTTCTTTTCTTTGCGTTATAGGGTTCCTTTCTGTTAAGACTGTAGACACATTTCTGTTGTTAAGAACTGGTTGTAACTCAAGCGGATTTTCATAAAAGAATGCTTTGCCATCTAGAGAAACTCCTGAAAGCATACCGTTGTACATTACCCTTTCTACTGTATCAGCATAAACTGAGTTTTTTTCCAATAGAAACATTCGTTGAGAAAAAAAAGCAAGTGCAATAGCTGCACATGTTTCCGAATATCCTTTTGTATTTGGAAGATCATAATCAAGAGTAAAAGCTTCTCCAAGATGAGATGACCCGATTCCTCCGGTAATATACATTCTTTTATTTACAATATTCGAAAAAATTGCCTTGCATGCATCTGTTAATTGTTTGTCATTATATTTTCTAGCAATATCGGCCATACCTGAATACAGATAACACGCTCTGACGGAATGTCCTTCTGCTGTCTTCTGTTCTCTTACAGGAAGAAAGTCTTGAGTATTGTATTTGTTATAGTTGCTAGTAATCCAAGGTTCATCTTCAACACCTCTTTTATCAATAAAGTGTTTAGAAAGCTTTAGATACTTCTCTTCTTTTGTTATATCATACAGTTTCACAAGCGCTAGTTCTATCTCTTCATGTCCTGGTGTTTTAAATGCTGCGGATTCCTCAACTACAAATATCCTATATATGTAGTCTGCATAGTCTTCCATTAACCTTAAAAATTTATTCTTACCTGTCACTTTATAGTATTCAACTGCGGCTTCTATAAGATGACCTGCACAATAAAGTTCATGATCTGATCTATGTTTCCATCTTTCATCAGGTTTTCTAAGAAAATGTGAATTATAATATCCATCTTCTGATCTATTTTTTTCAATTAGATCAATTATATGGTCTATAAAGGCTTCAAGTTGTGGATTTCTTTCCTTGTAAAGAATGTAACAGATACCTTCAATCCATTTCGCAACATCTGAATCATAGAAGATATGCGGAATCTTATCTATTGTGAAGTCAAAAGCATCAAACCTTCCTGTTTCAAGAAATCTGTCCTGGACAGCTTTAACTGTAACTTCTTTATTTATCTTCTGTCTCTTTCTCCAAAATCCATCAGTTATATCCACATGCTTTGTCTTGATATATTGCATACATACCTCCTAATAAGCTATGTTCAATTTTATCATACACAACGGTTATCAGTCCAGCATCACGAATATATTAGCTTTAAAAGTGAACTCATGATCAAATGCCTTATCATTAACGGATATTGCTTTTATGTAATATACTCCTTCTGATATATCCAATATATTTGATAAATCTGATGTTCTGGATAAGCATATGTGTTGTGCACTGGTTCCGTAATTAAGTAAATCAACTTCCCTGTATACATATATGTTTATAATATCTTTTGCAAGATACATCTGGTCGATAGTAAAAGAAAAGCTCATCTTATTCATTTTTGTATTGATTATCTTAAACCAGTCAACATCATTTGACGCTCTTATTGTAAATTTAATTTCTTCATTTGCATTAATTGTCGTTGCTTTCTGCCATATGTCATTATTTTCATATATATCTGATTGCTTAATAGTATATTCAATGCTTGTTTCATCCATAATGGGAATATCTGAATATACCTTAAAATAATAAGTTCCTGCTTTTTCAAACTTATATGTTACAAGTTCGTCATATTCACTGGATGTAAATAATGGTACCGCATATTCCTCATAGCTATTCAATTCCGATTCACTGTATATTAAAACTTTCGCATATCTGTTATAGTCAGATTTCAATTTGTACTCTAAAATGCTGTTATCTTTTTCAATGTTTACTCTAAACCAGTCTTCATCATTAACTCCGGATAAGGTAAAAACTTTTACATCGCCAGTTTCAAAATATTTTGCTTCTTCTTTACTGTTATTCGGCTCATTCGAATCAGGGTCCAGTAATGAATGATAAAGTATGCATTCATCAGAAATAATAGTATTTGATGTTATTTCAATAAAATAGGTGCCTTTTTTCTCAAGCATATATATATATGGCGACTGGCTGCTGTTAAAGCTGTAAATCGGAACTGCATTACCATATGCTTCTACGTCCTCCTGTTTGTACACGTTAATATTAACAATTGCTGTTGTCTTTACCATATGTATAGTAAGCCTTAATGCTTGGTTGTCTTTATGTGTTTTTACCGTAAACCAGTCCTTATCGTTTAAGGCGGGAAGAGTGAAACTTGTTTCACGGCTTGCTGTAATGTCTTTTGCGCTCTGAAAATTATTATTAGGTTCGTATTTATCTGCTGGAATAATTGTGTAACTTATTTCAATTGGTGTTGTTATAACACTATTATCTTCCGTATAAAGCTTAAGATAATATATTCCTTCCTCCTCAATATATACATAAGAAGTCTTTGCTCCTTTTGATGTATATATCGGTTCTGCTGTATCACTATCAGCAAGCAGTTGTGAAACCTCATACCACTCACATACCAGTTTTGATCCTGATAAAGATGCATTTCTTATATTCAGTTTTATTGTCTGACCCGGTTTTTCAGTCTTAACCATCAACCAATCAATATCATTTGAAGCTGATATTGTAATTGTTTTAATTGTTCCGGTTTTCAGAATTATTGCTTTATCATAAGTATCATTCCCTTCAAGACTGTCTGGTTCAATTATATCGGTTATAAGAGTAACATTATTAAGTACTGATCCGCTAACCGGAGCATATACCTTTAAAAAGTATGTTTGATCTTTGTCTGTCTTATGGGTAAAGTATTTATTCAATTCAGAAGATGTGAATATTACTGGAGCCTTATCCCCGTATTTTACCAAATCCTCTTGTTTATATACAGCGACATTTACCTTTTTGCTTGAACTGTCACCATTATTAATTATATATTGTAATGACTGGTCTTCCTGTAATTTAATCTTAAACCAGTCTATATCATTTACTGCAGATATATCTATGATATAAGGCTTTCTTATATTAATTTCTGTTGCTTTTCCCCAACTATCATTCTCTTCATATATATCATTTTGTGTAATAGAATAACTAAGTTTTATTTCACTACCCACAGCGCTATTTCCAAGTATAGAAACCTTTAAATAATAAGAACCCTCTTTCAGTATTTTGTAAACAGCTTTTTTGTTCAGTGCATAAGTACCGAAAAGTCTTTCTGCATTATTACCTAAGGAATCTACATCAGATTTAAAATAAAGAGATGATATAACGCCTGAAACAGCAGTGTCATCACAGCTTATATTTATTGATACTGATTTACCTAGCGGAATAGATTCTATTACAAACCATTTTTCACTATATGAATCGCTAAATACCAATGTATTTGTAGTATCACTGTTTATTACAACAGCATTTTCCCATGCTCCTCTTAATACAGCTGTTGTTGATGGTTGCTGTACAGTCGCGTATTCAGTCTGGACTCTCTCATCCTCATAAAGCAAAGTAACATTAACATCAGGCTGCATTGTTTTCAATATGATGCAGAAAGTAAGAATAATTATTAGAATTCCTATACGAACTACATTCTTTTTCATTATATCCCTCCGATTGCTTATGTAAAGAATATAATAATATACCTGATTTGTAAATATATCTGGATTTATTCATTAGTTTATTCACCCTAGATGTTATAATTGTCCTATATTTTTATTCCTTTTTTTTCATATACTCGCCATTTACATACTTAATATTTAAAAAGTCCAAATTTTGTGCTAACATATCGATAGGAGGAAGCATGAGAACAGTTTTAATAACCGGCGCTTCAAAAGGCATCGGAAAACAAGTATCTCTGGATTTTTTAAAAGCAGGATATAATGTAATCGCAAACTTTAACAATACATGCATTAATGAATCAGAATATACAGCTTTTAAAAATAATATTGAGTTTATAAAAGCAGATGTATCTGATTACTCGCAGGTAAAAGAAATGGTTTTAAAAGGCGAAAGAATATTCGGCAGTATTGACGTAGTCATAAACAATGCAGCTATCTCGTATATAGGATTACTTTCTCAAATGGAGGAAAAAGACTGGGACATACTGATGAATGTCAACCTGAAGGGTATATTCAATGTCTGTAAATGCACGATACCTTCCATGATTAATAGAAAAAGAGGCTGCATAATTAATATTTCATCTATGTGGGGAATTACTGGAGCTTCCTGCGAGGTAGCTTATTCTACATCAAAAGCTGGTGTCATAGGCTTCACGAAAGCTCTTGCAAAAGAACTGGCTCCATCTAATATTTATGTTAACTGTGTCGCACCTGGCATAATACAGACTGATATGAACAATACATTTTCACAGTCAGAATTGAAAGATATGATCCCGCTTGGCAGAATAGGCATATGTCAGGATATATCAAAAATGCTTCTTTTTCTAGCAGATGAGAAAACTTCCTTTATAACGGGACAAGTTTTTTCAGTGAATGGAGGAACCGTAATTTAGTTTAAAAACAGTTCATAATTCAAGGATATAATATATTAATAAAGAAGCAGGAGATTTGTTTTACAAATATGAAAAAAATCAGAGAATTTTTTATGAACAGATATGGTATGGACAACTTTAATCGTGCATTGATGGTTTTCTATATCTTTTTCCTTTTTATATATCTGATAACAAGAAATAATATATTCATGTATATATCCCTTGCTATAGCCATATACCAGGTATATCGTTCTTTATCAAGAAACTTTGTGGCCAGAACAAAAGAAAACCAAGCTTTCTTAAAATTCTGGAATCCGATTAAAAGAAAATATTACTCTTTTAAAAAGAAATTTTCAGATAAAACACACAGATATTTCAAATGCCCAAAATGTAAAACTGAAATTCGTGTTCCAAAAAACAAAGGAAAGATAAGGATAACCTGTCCAAAGTGTAAAGAGCAGTTTATAAAAAACACATAGTAAAATCTCATGACATAAGTTAAAATATTAATATATTTAGTCATTGGGAGGTATTTATGGAATTATTAAAAACCTTGGAACAGATTAGGACTCCTTTTTTTGATCAGTTTTTCTTACTGATTACAAAAATGGGAGAAGAATTATTCTTTACTGTAATAATACTAGCTGTCATCTGGTGCATAGATAAAAAATCCGGATATCGCATGTTCTTTATCTTTACCTTAGGTTCTTTTGTTAATCAAATGCTCAAACTTATCTTTAAAATTCCGCGGCCATGGACATATGAGAATGCTGCAAAACCAGTAGAAGGTTCAGTAGAAGCAGCTACCGGTTATTCTTTCCCATCAGGCCATACACAGCAGGGAGTGAGCCTTTTTGGGTCCATTGCAATGTTCCTTAAAAAATCATGGGTATATATTTTCATGGCAGTGCTTACTCTTCTTGTTGCTTTTTCCAGGATGTATCTCGGAGTCCATACACCTATAGATGTATTTACATCTTTAGCTGTCGGAATTGCACTTTTACTTCTTTGTTATTTTATTTTCCGTGTTGCTGATAAATATAAATATGGTGACGCTTACCTTTATGGAATTGTTGCAATCGCTATAACTATAGCAATGATAATTCTTTCATTTGACAAAACCGGTTCAGTTGAGTACCTTCACGGGATAGAAAATGGATGGAAACTTTTAGGTTGTTGTATAGGTATTATTGCTTCAATAATCGTTGATACCAAATACACTCATTTTGAAGTTAAGGCAAAATGGTGGCAGCAGGCTATAAAACTGGCTGTAGGCCTTGGTATAGTAATAGTTATAAAGACATTCTTGAAGCAGCCTCTTCTTGATCTGTTCAATCAGAATCCTGTTGCTGACGGAATAAGATACCTTCTCATAATACTATTTGCTGGCTGCTTATATCCAATGTCATTTAGGATTTTTAAGAAGAAGGCATAAATAATACATAGAATTAATGTCTAAAACAATGATCATTATATACTGTAAAAAAAAACAGGCAGCGCATAAGCCGTCTGTTTTTTGTTTGTAACTTTTATTGTCTATTTATTCTGCTTCATATGGCTTTATATATATGTTGCCTGTTGCAGTCTTTAAGGTTATTGCTGCGTCTCCTGACGAGGATACCAGTACAGGGAATTCTGAAGTAAAATCACCTGTACCTGTCTTGTATGAAACAACCAGATTATCATTTCTTGCAATATACAGATGAATAGATCCTGTATCACTCTTTGCGTATATGCTTTCAGGCAACGTAGCACACTTCATAGTTACACTTCCGGTATTGCTTCTAAAGTCACCTGTTTTGAAAGTTCCTTCAGTTTCAACAGCTCCTGTATCAGAACTCTGTGTAATAGAATCAACAGTGTAATTAGTACATGTGACCCTGCCGGTATCAGAATCGCAATACAGTGTAGGTGTCGTAATATCATTGACTTCTACTCTGCCTGTGTCTGTCTCTATATCTGCTTTTGTGTCTGCAACCGCTCTATTTACCTCAATACTTCCGGTGTCGCTGTCAATTACTATATTCTTAGCCTTTATATTTGATGCAGTTATTGAAGCTGTATCTGTATCAAGAGTAATTGTCTGGCTTGCTGTAAGATTTCTCACATCAATCCTGCCGGTATCGGATTCAAGATAAATAGTATCCGCGGTTATGTCCTGTGCAGTTATATCTGTCAAAGAACAGTCACTTTTTAATACTTCCAATGACTCTAAAAGATTTTCAGGAATGTATATAACAACCTTTTTAGGAGCTATCCATAACTTAGATTCATCTTCTAGCTCCCTGATTTTCAATATACCGTTTTCTATGGTATATGCAAGATTCTCTCCTTCGGTTAACTCCCGCTGGCAACTCTCTATAAGCAGTATGGAATCATCATCGTATACCTTGAAATCCACTGCTGATGTTATCCAGTAAACCTGAATCTGTTTTATACCATCTATTTCTTCTTCATATCTTTCTCTCTCTTCGTAAGAGCCTGTCAGAGCTTCAATCCTGTGTCTTCCAGTAGTTGAAAAAGATAATCCTCTGAATCCGTTAGATCCGTTAAATCCATATTCCACAACATACCATGCGCCTAAACCAATAATAACAAATATTATTACTAATATAGCTATGGTCCTTATTATCTTTGACGATGTCGCATTCATTTTTTACCTCACTTTTTGGCTTGCCCAAGCCAGATATTCAATATGCATTCAATTGCTGCTGCAAGCAGGAACATAAGCCATGTCAGATGCCATGCATGTGTCTGAAAACTCACAATGAAGTACATAATCAGAGTTATAAGCCATAAAAATCCGGATACTGATTTTCTTATGCTTTTCTTTCTTTCTATCTCAGCCATCCTATTAGCCTGGCTGTTGTTATAGGTATAACCTGGTTTATTCGCGTTGTTGTATATCACAAGTATTACGCCTATCGCTATAAGTATGACTGTTATCATTACATTTATCAGTACATTCTTAAAAGAGAACGCCATTGCAAGCGGTACAGCAGCAAGTACAAATACCATTGCTATTACTGCCTTGAGCGCAAGATATTTCTGCAACTTGGAATCATCATGCATAACACCTTTCTCCAGTTCAGCAAACAGCTCCGTCAAATCACCTATACTCTCTAGTGCGATCTTGTATGCCTCATCTTTTGTTTTGCCTTCTGCAATAAGGTCATTATATTTATCCTTGAGATTCTGAAGTATTTCCTCCTTAACCTCATATGCCTTTACCGTTGCAGGCGCATCTTTAAATAGATTATCAACGTACGCCTTTAACTTATTGTCCATTTTCTATCACCCCCGTATCAATCAGTTTCTCAATCATGTTTTTTGCATTTCTCCAGTCATTTACAAGTCTTAAATATTCCTCTTTTCCTTTTTGTGTTATAGAGTAGTATCTGCGCCTTGCAGTCACATTCTGCTCTCCCCAGTATGAAGTAATAAATCCTGCTTCTTCAAGTCTCTTAAATGCTGTATACAGTGTAGCTTCTTTAAATTCGTATTTGCCATCGGTTTTTATTGATATGTTCTTGTTTATCTCATAACCATAGCTATCCTTTTTCATCAAGCTTGCCAGTATGATCGTATCCGTATTTCCTCTTATAAGATCAGATGCTATTATCAATCTAATCCCTCCCTTCACCGAGTATATCATCTAACGGAGTACATAATAATATAATATACTTCGCCTGTAAAGGTATTTTTTAAATTATTTTCTTTTTTTTTAAGCTAGTTGTATTTACAGATATTTAACAGTAATATCCAATACTAATCAATAGTTCCTAATTCTCCCTGTGGATAACTTTATTCGAAATTTATACCTTATTTATCGTATAAATTTAAATTCGCTCCTACTTATCCACAAAAAACAGGGTTAGCCTGTGGATAACTTTATACTAAAAAAATGCCTTGTTTATGGGCATTTTTATAGGTTAGAATGTTATATGATTTCTTTTTCCACAAGGTCTGTGGATTTTTACTGTTCTTCTTCTTCGACTATTTCTTCTTCCTTATCGGTTATTGTTGCAGCAACAACAGCATTTTCTTCTTCAATCCTCATAAGGGTTACCCCCTGTGTGGCTCTCGATAATATGCTTATTTGACCTGCATCTAGCCTTATTATGTCTCCTTGAAGTGATATAAGCAAAAGGTTGTCATCATCTGACGTAATCATAGAAGCAATAACCGCACCTGTCCTTTCGGTCACTTTATATGTAATAACCCCTTTACCTCCACGTTTCTGTATTGGGTACTCTGATACATAAGTCCTCTTTCCAAAGCCATTCTCGGTAACCATCAGTATTGTATCCTCATCCTTAACAAGATCCATACCGACAACATAATCATCTTCATCCAGTCTTATTCCTATTACGCCTTTTGCTGACCTGCCAGTCTCTCTTGTATCTTCCTCAGTAAATTTAATAGCTTTACCCTTGTTCGTGACAAGCATTACAGTATCATCTCCTTCGGAAAGTTTAACTGATATCAAATCATCGTCATCCCTGAGTGTAACTGCTATAATACCGCCTTTCCTTATATTCATATAGCTTGCCAAGGGGGTCTTTTTAGCAAATCCAAGTTTTGTAGCCATAAACAGATTCTGTGTGGTTTCAAAACTATCTATTGGCAGGACTGTGGTAACCTTTTCATTTGCATCCAGTTCCAAAAGATTTACTATAGCAGTTCCTTTTGCTGTTCTTCCCGCTTCCGGTATTTGATAACCTTTAAGCTTATATACTTTTCCTCTGTTAGTAAAGAATAGAAGAACGCTGTGAGTGCTTGTAGTAAATATATCTATTATAGTATCTTCTTCTCTTGTAGTAACACCTATTACCCCTTTACCACCTCTGTTTTGGCTTCTGTATGTATCTACAGGCAGTCTCTTGATGTATCCAAATCTCGTAAGGGTAAGTATTACGGTCTCTTCTTTAATTAGATCTTCATCCAATAAATCTTCTTCTGACTCTTCAATAAGAGTTCTTCTTTCATCACCGTACTTTTTCTTTATAACTTCAAGTTCATCTATTATGACCTGATGAGTTGCATCCTGGTTTTCAAGGACATTCAGATAGTATTTTATCTTTTCATTCAACTCCTCAAATTCACTTTGAAGTTTTAATATTTCTAATCCGGTAAGCCTGCCAAGTCTCATATCTACAATCGCTTGTGCCTGCCTGTCAGTAAATTCAAATTTTGTAATAAGATTAATCTTGGCTTCGGGTTCATTAGCACTTTTACGGATTGTTTCAATAACATCATCCAGTATGTCTACAGCTTTAATTAAACCTTCTAATACATGCGCTCTTGTCTGTGCTTTATCCAGATCAAACTTGGTCCTCCGCTTTATCACATCGACCTGATGCATTATGTAATACTCAAGCATCTGTTTAAGATTAAGTATTTTCGGTTCATACCCGGTTTTTGAAGGAGTCAGTGCAAGCATATTAACATTAAAGGCATCCTGAAGTTGTGTGTGCTTATATAGCCTGTTAAGTATTACATTCGCATTCGCATCCTTTTTTAGGGTTATGATGATTCTTATTTCTTCATTCCTGTCTGATTCATCATTTATTTCTGATATGCCTTCAATAGCTTTATTTTTAACCATATTGGCAATAGTCTCAATAAGTTTTGCTTTATTGACTTGATAAGGAAGATCATGGATGATTATTCTCTGCTTTCCATTTGTAAGTTCTTCTATTTCCGCTTTGCCTCTTACAACAATTCTTCCTTTTCCTGTTTTATATGCCTGGTATATGCCTGATCGTCCCATTATGGTACCATATGTTGGAAAGTCAGGACCTTTAACTATCTCTATCAGTTCATCTATGGTTATATCAGGATTCTTAATAACCGCAGAAATAGCATCGATTACTTCTGTTAGGTTATGTGTAGGAATATTAGTAGCCATTCCTACTGCAATACCGCTAGAGCCATTAACAAGCAGATTCGGAAATCGAGAGGGCAGTACTACTGGCTCCATTTCATGATCATCAAAATTAGACTTAAAATCTACTGTCTCCTTATTTATATCTGCAAGCATTTCAACAGCAATTTTTGTAAGCCTAGATTCAGTATATCTCATGGCTGCAGGCGGATCGCCATCACGAGAACCGAAGTTGCCATGTCCGTCAATTAAAGGATATCTTAAAGAAAAATCCTGAGCCATTCTTACCATTGCATCATATACCGCAGCATCACCATGCGGATGGAATTTACCCAAAACCTCACCTACGGTAGCTGCGCATTTCCTGTGGGATTTATCAGGATAAAATCCTAATGAATGCATCGCATATAGTATCCTTCTGTGTACTGGTTTGAACCCATCACGAACATCAGGCAATGCTCTGTCTGCTATTACGCTCATAGCATATTCTATGAACGCTTTCCTCATCTGTTCCTCTATATCTACTGGTATAATTTTGGAAACATCATTTAATTTTTCATTTTCCATCGTTTTTTTTACAGTTCACTTTCAATAGTTTTATCTTACTTATTATATCATATTAACCTTGCCAAGTCCATTGGCAATGGCCTCGAATGATGAAGAAATTACGATTTCAAACAAGAAAAAAGCTTATTCATAAAGCTTTTTTTCACTGTGTATTTTCTATGCAATTATTATATACTATGTTTAAAAACTTCTTTAATTAATATAATCAATCGGTCCTGTTGCGAAGAAAACTAATAGCTGTATCATCCGGTTTGAAAATTTTCAACCTAGTACCTCTGATATTATACCTTCTTATATACTGCTGCCCTCTCTCTGGATTAAATATTATATAGCCGTTAACGCTCGTACCCTTCAGTTCGTATGTTCCAGTTTCAGACCATTCCTCCACTCCGTACATAAAGGTTTTGTATGTCTTATCTCCTCCAAAATATATATATGCTCCTGTTGTTGTGGAGTCTGCCTGAATTTCAGCCCACCATGTGCCTACAATCGACTTAAATATTAAAGCAGACACAATACCTAAAATAAGTAATACCAGTATAGATACTGTAACTACCTTTTCAATCTTCATTTTACGTATAGCTTTCGCCTTTTCTTCTGCGCTTATGATCCTTTTGTCTTCTGCCATTGACTAGTACTCCTTTTTATAAACCTGTTTTCATATTTTACCACAAATTATTAGTAGCTTGAATAGAACTTTTTAATTATCTTCTTGGGACAAACCTCATAACACTTGCCACAGACTGTGCATTTATCATAATCTATGCTTGCAACATTGTTAACTACATGTATGGCATCATCTTCACAAGCTTTTTCGCATAGCTTGCATGCTATACATCCATTCTTGCAGCTTTTATTAGTTACTTTCGCATTATCTTGGCTTACGCAGGCTACAACATATCCGTATTCTCCTATTACATATCTTATTAAATTTTTTGGGCATGCCTTTGCACAAAGACCGCATTCGGTACATAACATAGGGTCAATTATTGGAACACCATCTTTCATCATTATCGCATCATGAGGACAGACGACAACACAGTCTCCATACCCAAGGCAGGAATAATTACAGGAATTTTCACCTCTGTATGCCAGGTTTGCTGATGCACATGTCTTAATACCGGAATATTCAAATTTCTTTGTTACATCAGGACAGCACAATGCTCTCATTACTCTTGTCTTTTGTGTTTCCACTTTAATACCAAGTATTTCACCAATTTTTATTGCTGTCGTGTTTGTGCCGGGTATGCAAAGATTACCTTCAGCTTTACCCTCTGCTACCGCATTTGCATATAAATCACATCCCGCATAGCCACATGCACCACAATTTGCTCCTGGGAGTATCTGCCTTATCTTTTCTTCTTTTTCATTTTTCTTTACTTCAAACACTCTGCTTGCTATTGTAAGCGCTATTCCAAAAAACAAGCCTATTCCTCCCAATATAACCACTGGGATTAGTATTTCTTTAAGCATTTTTCACCTCACCCGAATATTCCTTTAAATCCTGTAAATGCCATAGAGAGAAATGCCGCTGTTATAAGCGCTATGGGTAAGCCTTTAAAGTATTTTGGTATATCATTTAAATCCAGTCTTTCTCTTATTCCTGCAAAAATTAATGTAGCAAGCATGAATCCAGCACCTGCTGAAGCGCCATACAATGCGCTTTGCCACAAATTATAATTATTCTGCACATTCAGCAAGGCAACACCTAACACTGCACAGTTAGTCGTTATAAGGGGAAGGTATATGCCTAATGAGTTATATAAAGAGGGTACTGACTTCTTTAAAAACATCTCTATAAACTGAACTAGTCCCGCTATTACCAGTATGAATGCCAATGTCTGCAAATATTCTAGGCTGTTAGGTACAAGAAGATACGTGTTTGTAAGGTAAGTCACTACAGAAGCAATCGTCATTACAAATATGACGGCTAATCCCATTCCTATAGCTGAACTTAGTTTTTTGGATACTCCTAAAAATGGACAGATTCCTAAAAAATTAGTCAGCACAAAGTTATTCATAAGTATAGATCCAAAGGTTATGTATATAATAAGTTTAAATGTGTCACCGCTCATAAGCATTTTCCTTTCTCATTTTTTGACATGCACTGCATAGGGCATTCCGAACAGTCTTTAATTTCAGTTTTCTTATGAGTTATTGCGCTTATTAAAGCCATCAGCGACCCAAGAACTAAAAATGCTCCTGCAGGTGTTACAAACAAGGCCGGCATAGGTATATTCTTTATAATCTGCTGTCCGAAAATCGAACCATTACCTAAAAATTCTCTAATAGTACCTATTACTGTAAGGGATAAGGTAAACCCTAATCCCATTCCAAGACCATCGAGTAATGAGTACCATGGATTATTCTTGCCTGCAAAAGCTTCTGCTCTTGCTAAAATTATGCAGTTAACTACTATTAGCGGAATGTATATTCCTAAAGCTTTATTTAAGTCTGGAAGGAATGCTTGCATCAATAGCTGCACAATAGTAACGAATCCGGCTATCACAGTAATATATGCTGGTATTCTTACCGAGTCCGGTATAAGCTTCCTTAAAAGGGATATAAGTACGTTTGATAAAACAAGTACTGCTGTAGCAGCAATACCCATCATAAAAGAATTTTCAGCTGTTGTCGATATAGCTAATGTAGGACACATACCTAAAACAAGAATAAATGTTGGATTCTCCTTGAATATTCCTTTTGATAGTTCCTGCAAAGATCTGTTTTTCATTTTACCACCTCTGCATATATAATTAGAGCGCTTTCCACTGCTGAAATGACAGCATCAGTGGTAACTGTAGCTCTTGTTATGTAATCTATTTTTTCCGATATTTTATCTTCACCAGTAAGCCCTATAAACTGTGAAGTAAACTCAGGAAGTTCAGCTTTCTTTCCAAGATTAGGGGTTTCCTGATTTTCTCCAAGCATAATGTTCTCGACCTTGCCTTCATTATTTATGCCAACAAACACCACCATGTCTCCACCATAAGCTTTGGTTATTATAGTAAAAACATATCCTTTATCACTTTTATCTACGCTTTTTATTCTTGCTTTTGTACTGATATTCAGTTTCTGCACATCCTCGGAAATATCTGTAAAAGGAGCACCATCGGCAAGAACCATACTCATCGCTTTCTCAGCTTCTGTCCTTTCTTTGGCTTTAATAGCTCTGTCAGTAAAATGATTAGTAAGCGCAAGCAGTCCGACAACGCATACAGTTATAAGGAAAAGACTTAGTATAGGAGCTACGTGTTTTTTCATTTCTTCTTTACCCTCCCAAATGTCTTCACTGCCGTAAATTTATCTATTAAAGGGACAAGCGCATTCATAAATATTAATGAATATGCAACACCTTCAGTATTAGACCCGAACCTCCTTATACTTGCAGTCATAATTCCTAAACCTGCTGCAAAAATAAGTTTTCCTTTTGTGGTCATCGGGCTTGTAGTATAATCTGTTGCCATATATATTGAACCTATCATCAATCCCCCAGCAAGAATGCAATAAAGAGGGTCTTGTCCAAAAAGTAAACTTAATAAAGCAACTGTTGCTATATATGTTACCGGTATCTCCCAAGAAATGACTTTTCTTATAATAAGATATATACCACCAGCTATCAAAGTAACTGCAGCTGTTTCTCCCAGACTTCCCGCCGTTTTTCCTAAAAATAAATCAAGATATGATGGTAAAGCCTCTCCTTCAGATATTGCTAAAGGAGTAGCTGCTGTTACACCATCAGTTAACGGAGCAACATATACGGTCATTAATGAAGAAAATGATGCGGTCAAAAACAATCTTGCAGATGCAGCTGGGTTGAATATATTTTGGCCTATTCCGCCAAATAGCATCTTTATAACCACTATTGCTATAAATGCTCCTATAATACTTAATATAATCGATGATTTTAAAGGAGGCATATTTAAAGCAAGTATTAATCCTGTAACAACACAGGAAAGGTCTGTTTCAGAATGCTTTTTCTTTGTTATCAGATTGAAAAGATATTCAAACAATACACAAGACGACACAGATGTCACTATAATGAGAGCAGCTACATATGAAAAGTAATATATTGACAGTATCGCTGTCGGCATTAATGCGATTATAACGTCAAGCATTATTCTTGCTGTTGTGCTTTTAGCTTTAATATGAGGTGAGGATGACACAATTAATTTATCCATTTTTCACCTTCGCTTTCTTAAGAAGCTCTTTTCCTAAACGGAAAGATTGTACCAAGTGTCGCTTTGCTGGACATACATACGAACAAGATCCGCATTCTATACAGTTCATTATATTGTATTTCTGCAATTCTTCAGTCATTTTCGCTAAAGCATATTTGTTTAATGTTAAAGGCATAAGACCCATTGGGCATGCATCTATACATCTTCCACATCTGATACAAGCAGTTTCTTCAATGAAATCAAGATCTTCTTGCGTCATAAACAAAAATGCATTATTTTGTTTTATCATTGGAGATTCATAACTTTCTGCGGTTATTCCCATCATGGGTCCTCCACAAAGCACTTTCAAGGTTTTTTGATAGTCACCTTGGCAGTATTCAAATATATCTTTAATGTATGTACCGAAAACAACATGGTAATTACCTTTTTCCATCACACCGCTTCCGTCAACAGTAAGTCTTCTTGAAACCAATGGTATACCCGTCTCACAGTATTTAAACAACGCCAATACACTAGTTACATTCATTACAACTACGCCTATATCAATCGGTAATCCGTTCATTGGTACTTCTCTACCAGTTAAGGCATAAATGAGCATTTTTTCTGCTCCTTGAGGATATTTTGTAGCAAGCATTACTACTTCTATTCTAGCATCCTGTTTTACAAGTTCCTTAAGAAGATTGAAAGCTTCCGGTTTATTATCCTCCAATGCAATGTATGCTTTTGGTATAGATAATTTTTCCAGTATTAGTTTCACCCCTTTTACTATTTCATTGCCTTCTTCGATAATAGCTCTGTAATCGCAGGTAATGTAGGGTTCGCACTCTACTGCATTTACAATAAGGGCTTCAGGGATTTTCTCTTTTGTATCCAGCTTGATATGAGCAGGAAAGCCTGCTCCTCCAAGTCCTGTCAGACCACTGCTACGAACTGCTTTAAGAAATTTTTCTTTTGTTGCTATATCAGGTTTTGATATGCCAGGCAGCAAATTTTGATTCCCATCTGTTTCAATTACTATACTCACTGATTTTGCGCCGTTATAAAGTGTTATATCCTTTATCTGTGTAACTTTTCCGGATACGCTTGAATGTATCGGTGCAGATACGAATTTCTCCGTATCCCCCAAAACCTGTCCTACATACACATAATCTCCTTTGTTAACAAGCACTTCGCAGCAGGCTCCGATATGCTGTTGCATGGGGATTTCTACTAGTTTCGGGATTGGGAATTTTTCGGTAGGAATTTCAGAAGTACCTTTCTTGTGAGGCAAGGTAACTCCACCTTTTATGTTCTTAAATTTTTTTATCATCCACACCCTCACACTTATTAATATTAATATTATATACTGTTATAGACAGAAAAAAAAGGACATTACATGTCCTTTTTGTCTTATTCTGTATTATCTTATTCGGATGCTATTGTCAGGTTATATTCTGAGATTGTAGTGGCATATTCTTCATATGTCATTGATGCATCTTCAGTAAATGACATAAATACCTGCATTCTTTCCGATAGACAACCTTTTATATCATTCAGCTTCATTGGTACTTCCTGCTGTTCTGTATCATCTGGGGCTTTATAAAGAACGCGGAGTGTAAGGTCAGTAAGATCCTCTCCTTCAAAAACAAAACTGACATTATCAGTAGCCATGTATTGCTTTGTTATCTCTTTTGCTCCAGCTGCAATTCTTGCTTCTTCAAAGAATATAAGGAATTCCAGCCATGAATCTGAATCCTGGTTGTTACCGAGCAGAGCAGGGAAATTCATAAGAAGAGTTCCGTCTATCTCTGACCCAATAATCATATTAACGCCTTTGTTAGTTGTTGTTGTGTCGAAAGCCGTAAAATACTCACAAGAAAATATGTAATAGTTCATTTGGTGTATTTTATATGACTGATAAAGCTGTTCGTTTCTATCTTCAACAGGATCTCTTCCTACCATTTCATTAAATGCACTTAATCTTGCATTCAATGTCTTCTGCCTGCTTATGTTGTTAAACTGAGAAACAGTAGGTTTCAGAATAGGATCTCCACCATATGTAGCAATGGTATATTCTATTTCTTTAATTATATATTTGTCTTCTAATGCATTTGCCGTGTTGATAGATGGCTTTGGTCTCTTTTCGTAAGGAGTACATGAAGTAAGCCCCATCACAAAACCCAATACAAGAATTACTGCTACTAATACAACTAATTTTTTTCTCATTTATTCCTCCCATACCCTTATAGAGCACTTTTGCATAAATTAATCAGTATAAATATTATACAACTTATGGGTTTGATTGTAAATCCGTTTTAATGATTACATTATATTGTTTATGTGATATTTAATAGGAAAATTATAATAACCATTAAAATTATTATGTTTATCTGATATACAATTTTAAATTATCCTCTTTAATGATAAAAGCATATTCGTCATATGTAATGTCCTTATTATCAGTAAATGAAAAGTATACTTGCATTCTTTCACTTAAACATTTCCTTATATCGTCAAGTATTAAAGAAACCTCCTGCTACTTCCTATCATCATAAATCTTGTATAGAATCCAGATTGTTGCCAAGAAGTACAGATAAATACATAATTATTTTTATCATTATTCAGTAAAATGTGAAATTTTTATCTATTGTTATAAAAAAGGACATACATTCCAGTATATCCTTTTTACCTGGCGCGCCCGAGAGAGATCGAATCCCCAACCTTTTGATCCGTAGTCAAACGCTCTATCCAATTGAGCTACAGGCGCACGCACATGTATAGTAATACTTTTTTCATATATTTTCAAGATTCTTTTATACTCATATTAAATATATATGTTTTATATCGGTTTACTTGAATTGTTTTTTTATATATAATAGTCAAACGAAGGAAATAACCATGAGAGATAAATTTGACAGTAAATCCATACTATATTCTGACACATTGATACCAGACATCTTCTTATCTGAATATCTTCCATTGCTTTCAGCACAAGCTGTAAAGGTATATACATTCTGTTGTTTTGTCGAAAAAACAGAAAGATCCATGGATATGTTTAAAATCATCAGACGTCTGGATATTGATGAGTCAGAGCTTGCTATTATTCTTGACGAACTTACTAAGAAACACCTTATATCTGTTAGCGGACGGGATATTTTTATAAATGATATAAAAGCAATTGAGATAGACAGGCTCTATAAAGAAAGAACATCTATTAAACCGGATGATCTTGGCGAAAAGGAATCTGTAATATCCGCAATTAATGATCAATTTTTCGATGGGAACATGCCAATATATATGTACGGATGCATAGAACAGTGGTTCAAAAAATACAGATTTGAAGATCCTGTTATGCTAATGCTGTTTTCCATTAGTAATGAAAAAGGAGCTTTAACACGCAACTATATTGAAACTGTAGCAAAAGATTGGTTCGAAAACGGAGTTAAGACAGTGTTTGATCTTGAAGCATTGTTCAATGAACGCGATAAAATGAAAGACATACAGAATAAAATACTAAAGGCTTTAAATAGAAAAACAGCATTCACTCAATACGAAACAGATTTAATAAATAAATGGTTCAATGAATACCGGTACAGTTTTGAAATAATTGAAGAAGCACTAAAGAAAACTGTCAAAATATCGAATCCTAATATAGCATACGTAGATAAGATACTCTCAAACTGGTATGAAAATGAGTTTAAAAACATAGACGACCTGGAGAAAGAAAAAGCTATTAAGGATCTGTCACCAAATGAACTTCGTATGATGGTTTCGGAACATTATCAAAGCATCAACATGAAAAATTCCATGATTTTTGAGAGCAGGAAAGCAGAAATATTCAAAAAGTCCCCACAAATTGAGAAACTGTATAATGAGATAAATGATCTTCATTTTAAACAAGCCTTTTCTCCTGATAAGAAAGCTATAGCAGAAGATATCAAAAACAAAAATTATGAGATGGCGCTATTGTTTAAACACAATAACATTCCTGATGATTATCTTGTCAGAAAATACGATTGCGATATATGTAAAGATACAGGTGTCAATAATGGTAAAGATTGTACTTGTAAAGTAGAGTTTTTGAGAAATTTCAGTTTGAAATAATTTCACATAATTAGTTTAACGTAATAACGGTAATATCTTTTTTATATAATAGCTCTTCTTCTATATCTGTTGCAAAAAACATTATCTGATTATGCTTGCTCAGTTCATATAAAAAATCAAATGTGCTTTTCTTGCGGTTTTTATCATAATATACTAATGTTTCATCCATAAAAATAGGTGTAACTTTGCTGGAAGAAAAAACTCTTGATGCAGCTAGTCGGAAAGCCAAATACATCTGTCTTAGCGTGCCATCAGAAAAACTGTATGCCGAACGTATTGAGTTATTATGTTCCGTGTTAAGGTCCATAGTACTGCCCGTTAATAAATTATTGTGTGTATTAGCAGTTATTCTGTAGAGATATTCACTCATTTTTTGATTCATTTTCGGGATTATTTCCTCTTTAATTTGTTTCGAAGCTTCTTCTATGCCGCTAATTGCATATTCCAGAGCCTTTTGCGTATCTTTTAATGAATTCAACTGTTCACCTATAACAGATATCAATTCCTGTTTTGATGCTATCTGTACGTCGGATTTCACATACCTGTCAAGTTGAGCATTTACTACTGCCAACCTTTCTCTTTTTGTCTGAATCAAACCTATACACTGTTCACGGCTGTATAAAGGTTTTACTGTTTTTAGACTGTAAACCTCTGCTTTTTCCAATAGTGCGTTATAGTCCAGCACATCCTGTTGTTCGAGTATCTGTTTTTGCATTTCTTGATATTTTTTCAAAATGTCATTCTTTAAATTATCATTTTTTATTCTTTCTTCTGTCTGATCAAGTTCCTTTTCAATTTCCATCAGCTCTTCAATTCGCTTTGTTTCTTCATTTAAACTTAGATTCTTTTTTCTAAGAAGAAGTATCAAGACAATAAATGGTATAGCAGCTAAAGAAGTGAAAATAAACCAAATATCCACTAATGCTGATAAGACTGCTGTAGCTGAAATAACAATAACACCAAATATGATGAAAAAGGTTATATTTTTGCTATTCCTCTTTTCTTCTTCATAGAGGACTTTTTTAATCTCTTGTAGATCCTTATAATTTTCGTATTCTTTTTTATCAGAGTTAAATTGACCTCTCTTCTTTTTATAAGCATCAATATCTACATCTGAAAGCTCATTCTCTACTTCTTCAATTTTTTTAACAAGATTTTCATATTCTCTGGTACTTTTATTAACACTATCGAATATCTCTTTTCTTGCACAGAGCTTCTCTTCTGTCTCCAGCTTTTTTATTTCCTTTTTTAAGTCTTCAGCTTCTGATAGGTATTCAATGCATTTTTCGTTGTCTTCTTTCATTGTTTTTAATTGTCTTGTCTCTTCATTCATCTGGGAAATCAAAATATTATATTTTCTTTTGCTGGTTCTCTCATTGCCAAGAAAAGTAACACTTTCCTTCAGTTTCTTTAATGCATCAACAACAGAAACGTCCTCTTCACCTGACTCACTTATATTCATTAGTTTCTGTGCTATGTGTTCTTTATCTTCAGGATATAATAGGTTCTTGTCTTGACACATAAATGATGAATTCGTAAAACATTCAAAATCCATACCCAGCAGATCCTGTCCAAGCATGCCATTTTCCTTGCTGTATGAAAATTCATTTGTTATATCTTCGTTATATTCATTAAATACAGTTAATGATTTACTGTTAAAATCCCGTTCTACTCTTAATATTCTTTTGTCATCACTTTCTATTATCAGATAGCCTCCATATTTGTCAGTATCCCATGGTTTAAATTTTCTGTTCTCTGGAATTGAGCCGTCTTTTCCTTCCCGTTCATTCTTTTTATGACCGTACAACATAGCTTTTATGAAAGACATAAGCGTGCTTTTTCCTGTCTCGTTATAACCAAGTATTAAATTCATGCCTTCATTGAAGTTAAACGTCTTATTTACTAGTTTTCCATATCCATATATGTGAGCTGTCATAATTCTCATTGCATATCCAGCTCCTCATCTGATAATGCCTTTAATCCAAAATCCAACGCTTGTTCAAAAATCTTCCTGTCCTCTGAAGATGCGTTTTCAATTTTTTTTGACATAATGTTTATATATCTGCTCTTTATTCCTTGTGTTGTGCCTTTTGCTATTTTTGTTTTTTCAGCTATTCTTCTATCTATATACCTTATAAAATCATACCCTTCAAAAGGAATAATTATTTCTTTATCTTTCTTTATGCCCGTGACTTTAATCCTATATATATCCTGCTTATCTGGATACATAGATATAAAGCTTTCGAGCTTGCTGTATTCCATTTCTATATCAATGTATTTTCTTGACTTGCTTTCTATAAATTCAATTTCACCTGTAGAAATATTTCCTTTAAAATATCCATGAGTTCCTGTTTCATCAAAACCCAGAGCACATAAACTACCTGGATTATATATTTTTTCTTTAACATACATCTTATGATTATGTCCCAGCGCTATATAATCAAATCCTATATCCTTAAGCTTTTCTGAACTTACAGAATTGTATGAAGATAGATTCAGGTCCACATCACCGTGCATAAGCAAAATATTTGTATAGTTACGGTCTGTCCTTATATTCTCGAGAGCCTTATACTGTCCTCCTCCTGTATCATATCCTATTCCATATACACATACTTTTTCCTTATCGAATACCATGTATGGGTTTTTCCTTCCTAGAATATATACATTTTTACACCATGGATAACTGCTATAAAAAGAGTTCTTAGATTCAGGATCATGATTTCCACATATCATAATTATATTTCCATTCAATTTAGCGAAGGCTTCATTTATCCTGCTTATATTTTTCAGTTTGGTATATTCATGTTCATACATGTCTCCTGATATGAATAGGAACTTTGGTTGTTCTATCTGGGCTGTTTCAATAACATTTAAGAATTCATTGAAAATCTCTTCCCTTCTCTTGGATGGAAAGCCTTCAACTGATGCTAATGATGAGAATGGCTGGTCAAGATGAATATCAGCCATATGGAAAAAACTTATAGACATTCTATACCTCTTTAAAAGTTATTACAGCATGAGCAACTGAATATTCATTACAATGTGACAGGCTTATGCTGATATCCATTACGTCAGAAAAATCTTTTTTGAGATCCTCACCTAATATTACATAAGGTTTGCCCTTTTTGTCATTTGCTATCTCAATTTGTATTGGTTGGACAGTTCCTCTAAATCCCGTTCCAAGTGCTTTTGCAACTGCTTCTTTTGCTGCAAACCTTGCTGCAAGGCTTTGGGCCATTAAAATTTTTTTCGATTTGCAGTATTCAATCTCTTTATTTGTAAAATTCTTTTCCAAAAATTTCTCTGAACGGTTGACTGCATCCATAATCCTTTTGTTTTCCAAAATATCAGTACCGCATGCTATCCTCATCCTAGACCTCCTGATGTTTTGGTTATATAAATATCATCATATTTCTTTGACAATGATACATATGCCATACTTGCCTGTCTCATCTCGCTATATACTGCAACGACTGCTGATCCAGAACCTGTCATAAATGATGTTATCGCATCAGTAGCAAGCAGGTCTTCAATCGCAACCCCAATAGATGGATTATGTGGTATTACAGCCTTTTCAAATATATTAATTACTTTGCCCTTAAGTCCTAAAATATCCCTTTTTTCAAGCAGATTCTGTATTAAATCCATATCAGGCCGTAAAGGATCACTAAGTTTATCATACTCTTTATATGCCCATGCTGTTTCAACCGAATCTTTTGGTTTTACTACTACAAACCAAACATCAGAAAAATCTTTTAAGGGTTTAAGTATTTCTCCTTTTCCGTTTACCCTCTGAGTTCCTCCTCTTATGCAAAATGGAACATCCGCACCAATCTTTAAAGACATCTTTTCCAGATCGCTATATGACAAATTAGTCTTGAATATGAAGTTTAATCCTCTTAGGACTGCTGCAGCATCTGAACTTCCTCCTCCAAGTCCTGAACATACTGGTATAGTCTTGTATAAATCAATTTTTATACCCTGCTTTATATTCATCTCTTCCATAAAGAGTTTTGCAGCAAGATATGCAGTATTTTCATTTTGCTTAATTGAGTAGTCATCACACCAGAAATATATGCCTTTTTCTTTTTCGGTAAAAGTTATCCGATCTCCGAGCTCGACAGTCTGCATGATTGTATCAATTTCATGATATCTGTCTTCTCTTAATCCTTTGATATCCAAACCGATATTAATTTTCGCATACGCTTTCTGTACAATCATCTTTTAAAAATCCAGCACAACTTTAACCGCTTTGCTTTCAGACATTAGTCTGAATCCTTCGTTTATATCTTCCATCGGCAACTCATGTGTTATGACATGATCTATAAATGAGGAGTTACTTTTAAGGAAGTTTTGGCACTGATACCAAGTATCAAACATCCTTCTTCCATTAATTCCTCTTAAAGTTATTCCTTTGAAGATAACATACTTACCCATATCAATATTTAAGTCCTCTGAAGGAATGCCTAATATAGCCATATCACCGCCATTTTCAATAACCTCAAGCCCCAACTGGAATGCTGAGGGGAACCCGCTCATTTCAAGTACCACTTCTGGCTGATGTCCATTAAAAGCTTCCATTATCTGCTCTTTTGGATTATCTCCCAATGGATTTACCACTACATCTGCTCCTGCTTTTTTAGCAAGTTGCGCCTTGTATGGCTGTGGCTCACTGACTACAAGTCTTGATGCACCGAACCTTTTTGCGATTGCTGTTGCAAAAAGACCGATTGATCCGCCTCCGGTTATGAGTACATCCCTTGAAGATACAGGCTGAGCCATTACTGTATGCATTGCATTCCCTAAAGGATCCATGATAGCTCCATATTTATCCTCAATCTCGTCATCCAAAGGCCACACATTCATAGCTGGCATCTTTATGTATTCAGCGAAGCAGCCATCCCTGTCTACACCGATTATTTCAATATCATTGCAAATATGACCTCTCCCTGTTCTGCATAGCTTGCATTTCTGGCAGGTGATATGTCCTTCTGCTGATACTCGTTGCCCTATATAAAGGCCTTTTACAGCTTTATCCATCTGTACTATCTCACCTGCAAATTCATGCCCCATCACAAGCGGTGGCTTAATCCTATTCTGAGACCATTTATCCCATTTGTAAATGTGAAAATCTGTTCCGCATATTCCGGCTTTCCTTACTTTTATAAGTACTTCATTTTCGTTAATCTGTGGAACAGGCCTCTGTGCGAGTTCTACATTTCCTATTCCTTCTCTAGCTTTAATTATTGCTTTCATAAACTCTCCTTAGCAGTATTTTGATTTTATCATATTCGAAGCTGTTTGTTAATTAATTTAGCCAAATGTCCTGTCTAGGTACGTTATTCATATATGAAGAGTGTGAACTTATCTATTTGTTTTTCGTCAAAGAGTAAAGAGTATGAAAAAGGATGTGCAATGAAAAAATTTATTACTCTACTTATTTTAATATTTATATTCACATTACTGGCCGGATGCAATCCAGTTAACACTTTTTCATGTGATGATCCTTTGAATCTTAAGGATATATCAATAGAGTATACCAGAACAGATGGTTATCACAGTGATATGTCATATCCTTGCATACAGGTAATAAAATCTGAGAATGAGCTTTTAGAATACTATCAGAAACAAAAGGACAAATTTAATATGGATTCAGATTTTAAAGACAGAATGGCATATTATGATGAATCATTTTTAAAATACAATGTATTAGTGATAATACTTATTCAAGAATCAAGCGGTTCTATCCGTCATGAGCTTGAATCGGTTACAACTGATGATGATTCTGTTATCTTTGGAATAAAAAGAATCATTCCTGAGATGGGAACTACCGACATGGCACAATGGCATATCCTAATTTCTATACCTTCTGTTTCATACAATGATGAAGATATTAAAGTTATATTTAACTAACATATTTTTAAATCAATTATCTAGTTTTTGCTTTGTTAATATACATCATTTTATCCATTCTTCTGAAAAAGTCTGTAAGGGTTTCACCGGGTACTTGTATACTACATCCGATGCTTAAACCTATTTTAAATGCAAGATCCTTTTTTGAGTTTAAGGATGTAAGATTATAATTGATTTTATCAATGTACTCATATGGATCCTCACCGTCATTTATGTCTGTGATAACTACAAATTCATCTCCACCATAACGGGCAATAAAATCATTCTGACTGAAAGTATCTCTAAGCACTTGGGCTGTTATTTTTAAAGCTAAATCCCCAATATCATGTCCGTAAACATCATTTATTTTTTTAAATGAATCAATATCAATCATATATCCGACAATTCTTCTTGTATTACTGTTGTTAATTTTAGCTCGCATATAATTGTCTAACTGTCTTCTGTTATAAAGATCAGTAAGATAATCTTTGTATAGCTGGGTGTTTTGGATATTTATATATATTATCATTAAAGATAAGGTAGTACATATCCAAAGTAATGTTATACCATAAATTATTACCTGTATAACTCCCCCAATAATTGCTGGTATAGCAAAAAGTAGCAATGTGAGAAATTCTTTTCTTTTCATACTTCTACGTTTGATAAAAAGCAGAATATATGAAAAAACAATATATAAGAAACTAAGAATTGTAATCAAAATAAAGTATCTGCCTCTGTGATATATGTTATTAGAATCAATATAAAAAGCATAGTTGCCGAAAAGGCTAAGAACAGTCAGTATGCATACTATAAAAAAAGGTATGCTTATATAAGAAAGCTGTTTCATTAAAGCAGGTTTATTTCTGTATATGTAGTAATGTATATACATATACCAAAACATAGATATAAGGGTATTGAATATATAGTACACAAAGGTAGAGATATAAAGAAGAATTCTGTATCCCTGACCTCCCATACCATCAAATACAACCATTAATGTATCAAAAATTAACAATATGGCATTACTTACAATCAAAGTTATAAACAGCTTCTGGTCAAAAAGCAGCCTATTCGTTTTGCTCCTTGTAAACAGCAGAAGAACGAGCAATATTGAAAAAGCAAATAAATTAAGCTCAATATATAAGGCTAGTTCAAAAACTGATTTTACCATTAACATCCTTTCATACACATTAATATGCTTATTATAATACAAAACTGTTTTTATAACTCCTTATTATGTATTTTATATAATTAACTTCTGATTTTTATTGTATAATCAACTTTATGAAAAAGTTATTCGATAAGCTTATGCAATACAGGCTTTTCAGAGAATTATATCTGATATTTAAATATGGGATTGTGGGTATAATAAATACATGCATTACTACCAGCATTTTTTTCTTATTAAATCTTCTGGGTTTCAAATATCTTGCTTATACCATAATCGGATATACAGTGGGAATTTGTATCAGTTTTATTTTAAATAGAAAATATACTTTTAAAAAAGAAAATGAAAATGCTAAAAAGCAAATACTGCTGTTCTTCACGATAAGCGCTTCTTTATTAGCTTTAGTCCAGCTTATACAGTATCTGCTTATTGATGTGTTTTATATGAAGGAGTGGTTAGGAGTGGGTATCGGGATGGTGTTCTATACAGGTACAGGTTTTATATTAAATCGGAATATAGTCTTTAAATATAAGGACAAGAAGGAGGATCGGATTTGACAGACAGGATACAAAAGCAATTGAACTTTATAAAAGAAATAGACAAGATGAAGAACATATTGAGGATGACGCTTGTCAGTGAGACAAGACGCAGAGAAAATGATGCAGAACATTCCTGGCATCTGGCAATGATGGCTCTTTTATTAGAAGAATATGCAGTAAGACCTGTAGATATTGCTCATGTTATTAAAATGTCTCTTGTACATGACCTTGTGGAGATATACGCAGGTGACACTTTCGCATATGACATAAAAGGCAATATAGATAAGGAAGAAAGAGAAAACAAAGCTGCAGACTTGCTTTTTTCCATACTTCCAAAAGATCAGGAAGAGTTAATGTTTTCTCTTTGGAGAGAATTTGATGCTATGCAGACAGATAATTCTCTTTTTGCTAATGCTTTGGATAGGCTTCAACCTTTTTTGAGTAATGTTATGACGGAAGGCCACACCTGGAAGATTGGTCATGTGACAAAAGAAAAAATATTATGGAGAATGGACCCCATCAGGATTGCAACACCTGCTTTATGGCAATATCTTTTAGATATGATTGATGAATTAGAGAAAAAAGGATATATATCAGAATAATTATTTAATTTTTCTTACTTCATAACCTGCATCAGATACTGCTTTTGTAAGTATATCATCGGTTTGTTCTGTTTCGACATAAGCTGTTTTCTTTTTCAAATCTACTTTTGCTTTTGTTCCCTCTAATTTATTTAATGCATCTTCAACTCTTTTTGAGCAGTGTAAACAACTCATACCCTCAATAATTATCTCTTTTTTCATGTTTTCTCCTTTTTCCTTATTTACTTTAAAACTTCTCAATCTCAAAGCATTAGCTACAACACTTACTGAACTTAAACTCATAGCGGCAGCTGCTATCATAGGGCTCAGCTTCAATCCAAATGCTTTATAAAAGACCCCCGCTGCTAAAGGGATGCTTATAGTATTATAGAGAAAAGCCCAGAAAAGATTCTGCTTTATGTTAACAAACACTTTTTTGCTAAGTTTTATAGCAGTAAGCACATCCATCAGGCTATTTTTCATAAGTATTACATCTGCAGATTCTATGGCTATATCTGTTCCTGCTCCTATAGCTATGCCAACATCTGCTGCAACCAAAGCGGGCGCGTCATTAATACCATCACCTACCATTGCAATTATCTTGCCTTTATCTCTCAGTGCGGTTATTTGCTGCTCCTTTTCAGCAGGAAGCACTCCCGCTATAACATCATCAACTCCAGTTGCAGAAGCCATTGCCATTGCTGACCTTTCATTATCTCCTGTAAGCATTATTACTTTTATACCAAGTTTCTTTATAGCTTTTATTGCTTCTGTACTATCGCTTTTTATTGTATCTGCAACAGCTATAATTCCTATAATCTCATTATCTTTTGAAACATAAACTGGTGTATATCCTTTATCAGCAAACTCATTGTATTTTTCGTATACGCTTTGCACATTTACACCACCATTTTCCATAAACCTTCTGTTACCAGCTTTATATACAGATGTTCCTATTCTGCCCTGCACTCCTTCTCCCTGTATAGGAAGGAAGTCTTTGACTTGCATTGTTGTTATGTTTTTTTCACGTGCTTTCTCCACTATGGCATCTGCTAAAGGATGTTCAGACATTTTTTCCAATGATGCAGCCATTGATATTAGGTTGCTTTCATCACCGATAACTGTGTGAATATCAACAACTGTAGGTCTCCCTTCAGTTATTGTCCCTGTCTTATCCAGTACTACCGTATCGACCTTATGAAGCACTTCCAGCGCTTCACCGGTTTTTATAAGGATGTTATGCTCTGCAGCTTTACCTGTTCCAACAATTACAGAAATCGGTGTTGCTAATCCCAGTGCGCATGGACAGGAAATTACCAGTACTGATATAGCTATGGAAAAAGCGAAATCAAAGCCTTCTCCTTTTAAAAGCCAAAATATGAAAGAAATAATTGCAATCAGGGTGACAGCAGGAACAAACCATTTGCTTATCTCGTCAGCCAGTTTTGCGATAGGTGCTTTTCTCATTGAAGAATCTTCAACTAATTTTACTATTTTTGCTACAGTGGTATTTTCACCTACCTGCTCAGCTTTGAATATAAAATATCCGCTCTTGCATATACAGCCTGCTATAATCTTGTCACCTTCCATTTTTTCTTCAGGTATAGGCTCTCCTGTCACACTTGACTGGTCCACATATCCTTGACCTTTAATTACTGTTCCATCACAGGGTATAGCATCACCCTGCCTTATGACTACGAGGTCATCTTGCTGTATTTCCTCACTTAGTATCTCTATTTCCTGATCATTTCTTAAGATTATAGATGTTTTAGGAGTTAAATCCATAAGCCTTTTCAAAGCTTCACCTGTCTTCTTTTTTTTCTTTGTCTCGAAATATTTACCTAATGTGACAAGTGTTAGTATCATAGCTGCAGATTCGAAATATATATCATGTATATAATGAGCATGCGGGTCTTTTTCTATTATCACCCTTACAAATATATATATACCATATATTATTGCAGCTCCTGCACCTGCAGCTACCAGAGAATCCATATTAGGTTTTAATTTGAAAATTTGTATAGTCCCTTTTATAAAATATGCTCTGTTCAAAAAAGCAATTATTAGAGTCAGTACCAAAAGGATTGAAAGGTATAAAACAATATTTGATGATAAAAATCCTGGTATTGGTATATTTACCATAGGACCCATTGATAGATACATCAGTATAACAAGAATAATAACCGACAGTATAATTCTTGTCCGCATTTTCTTTTCTTCTTCAATATATTCGTCGCCTTTTTTTATGCCATATCCTTCTTTTTTTACAGCTTTTTCTATATCTGCCTCAATGACTTTATTTTCATCATATATAACTTTTAATGTTCCATTTGATAAATTAACCCCTGCCTGTTTAACGCCATCAAGCTTTTTTACAGCACTTTCAACATGTTCGACACATACTGAACAGGTCATTCCAGTTACATAAAATTTCTTTTCTGCCATATTATCCTCTGTCAATCACCTGATTGTTTCCCATCCTCTGAACTCATTAGGAAAAGTCAGTTTGATTGCTGTCCCTTTTCCCAGCTCGCTTTCGACTTCTATTATGCCTTGATGAAGATCCACGATTCTTTTTACAAGTGCCAAACCTAATCCTGCTCCTTCTTTTGAATGTGAAGGATCACCTTTAAAGAATTTCTCAAACATTCTCTCTTGAGTATGCTTATCCATTCCTTTTCCTTCATCCTGTATAATTATTACTGCTTTTTCTTCTTCCTTTTGCTTATACATCCTTATATGAATGATACCGTTTTGATTTGAGTATACAATTGCGTTATTAAGCAGATTAATCCAAACCTGTTGCATAAGATCTTCATCGGCCAGAAAAGATATACTTTCCATTTCTATATCAAAATCGATATTTTTTTCGCACCATTTTGGTTCTAGAAGCAATATTACCCTTCTTATCTGTTCATCAAGACTATATTCTGTCTTGTTAAACACTATATCCTGACTTTCAAGTTTAGATAATTTCAATATATTAGTTGATAGATTGGAAAGCCTTTCCGATTCTTCAACTATTATAGCAAGATATTCCTTTTTCTCTTCATCAGTAAGCTTATCGTTATCAAGCAGTTTGGCAAAGCCCAAAATAGAGGAAATAGGTGTTTTGAATTCATGTGATACATTACTTACAAAATCTTTTCTTAAATACTCAATGCTCTTAAGTTCTTTAGTCATTTTATTAAAACTATCAGTAAGCTGTCCTATCTCATCCTGCGAATCATTTACTACTACTACATCAAAATTGCCTTTTGCTACTTCTTGGGTCGCATTATTAAGCAATACTATAGGTTTCATTGCTTTATTGCTTAAACCCACTATAATGAGCATGAATACTACAATAGAAAACAAGAGCGCATAAGCTAACAGCATCGCGTAGTTACGGAAAAGATTATTCTCAGGCTGATATCCAACCCTTAGGTAATACTCATTAGCCTTAACAACAGATATCCCTACAGGTATGACTCTTTGCTTTATAAAAACTATACTTCCATTTTCCAGTAAGTTTATGTCTCTTTCATTAAGATTAAGATCCTCTATACTTTTTGTCAGAATAGCAGGATAAAGGGCATTGTGCGTAATAGCAATAATTCTATCAAGAGAAAGGTCCGTCTCATCTTTGGCTGATATTATGGTTTCTGCGATATATCTTTGATTTTCTTTTATAGTATCAATAAAACTGCGATTAGATGCCAAAATCGCTCCCATATATGCAAACATGGAAGCTATTATTATGATGATGAGAAGAAAAATGGATAATTTTGATTTTAATTGCATGTTTTCTTTTCCGCTTTGTATCCCAACCCTCTGACAGTGATTATTTCAAATTCATCAATGCCAGCAAGTTTTTCCCTTAACCTTTTAATATGAACATCAACTGTCCTTTCGTCTGTCTCGCTGTCCAATCCCCATATTTCATCCATAAGCTGTTGGCGTGTAAATATTTTTTTAGGATAACTCATAAGCTTAAAAAGCAGCATAAACTCCTTTTTGGGCAGTATTATTGTTTCATTAGCGCTTTGGACGCTTAAAGTATCATAATCAAGAACTACTTCTCCAACTTCAATCCTATGTTCTGTAGCTATTTTTGATCTTCTTAGAAGAGCGTTTATCCTTAAAAGCATTTCATCTATGTTAATCGGTTTTACCATATAGTCATCTGTACCAGAAACAAATCCCTTTCTTTTATCTTCCATTGTATCCTTTGCTGTTATCATAAGAATGGGCATGTTGTAGTCTGCGTCCCTTAAACTTCTTGTAAGCTCATATCCATCCATATTAGGCATCATTATGTCACATATAATAAGGTCTGCTTTAGTACTTTCGAGTATTTCCAGCGCTTGTTCACCATCATTTGCGCTCAAAACATTGAAACCGTTCTGTTTTAGAACCGCTCCTATAAGTCTTCTTAGATTTTTATCATCTTCTACTATCAGTATATTAAACATAAAAATCACCTTCTTATTTGTATTATACCATCAAATATGAACCTGCTATGAATTGTGCAGTTAAGGTAATTATCAGTAATATATATGCTATTGCTCTGTTACAACACTTCTTAATCCAGCTATTCTGTCCACAGGAATTGAAAAAACCACTGCATGAGCATCAGTATCCATACCGGCCTTTTCCATAATGGCATTCATTATGGACTCTTTGTCCTGTTTCTTTGATAGAATGTATATCATTTCTTTTTCTGTAGCTATAGAAACACCGAAAAACCTTTCTTTTGTGTTTTCCCCTGTTTCCTTTGCTTGAACAACAGTGCCTCCTTTTGCATTAGCGCTACGAGCAGCTTCCATTACTATATCTGATGATCCTTTATCTGCAACTACTACTATCAATGAGTATTTTAAATTTTCCATTTTTTCTCCCTCTTTGCTTAAAATTTCCTGTCCATCTGCCAAATATTTAAGGCAGGACTCTCCCCCTATGCTTTCTAAAGGTACCGTAAAAGCTATTCCATTACCTGGCGTCTCAATTTCCATCTGATTTACTAGATTTTTTAATATACTGTCCCTGTGTACGCAATCTGCAATAACATGAAACATTATTTTCTCAGTTTTCTCTATTCCCAAATAATCCAGAGTCTTCTTCTGAGCTGTTCCTTTGCATAAATCAGACAATACAGTATTTATACCATTTTCTTTAAAAAATTCATGGTACGTATTTTCATATTCCCTTTGTGTAATTATTATCATATAAAACATATTACCCATTCAACACCTGCTATCAAAAATTGATAATGCTTTCCTTCTTGCTTAATTTGTGTTCTTGCTCTTTTTCAGCCGCTTTAAGCTTGAACTTATAATATAGTCCAAGCACCTGTATAGTTATAAATGGAGTCATTGTAACCATGGCTACTATTCCGAATGCATCAACTACAATATTACCTCCTACGCTAAGGCATACACCTATAGCAAAAGGCAATAAGAATGTTGCTGTCATAGGTCCTGATGCGACAGCTCCTGAGTCTATTGCTATCGCAGTAAAAACAGATGGTACGAAAAATGATAATATTAAAGCAATAACATAACCCGGAATAACAAAATATAAAATTGATGCACCTGTTAAAATTTTAATCATAGAAAGACCTATTGATATAGATACTCCGATTGACAAGCTCGTAGAAATTGCTTTCTTTGGTATTGCGCCTGACGACAATTCTACAACTTGCTTACTTAATACGTGAACCGCTGGTTCAGCAATTACTAAAAAATACCCTATCATCATTCCTATAGGTATAACAATCCAGTTATATGAAAGACTGCCTATCTCCTGTCCTAAAAAGCTACCCATCTGAAGAAAACCGACATTAGCTCCGGTCAGGAATAAAACAAGGCCTATGTATGCGTATATAACACCGAATATAATCCTTATAACCTGTCCTTTTTTTAATTTGAGGACAGCCAGCTGGAAAATAACAAAAAACAAGACAATAGGCAATACAGCTATTGCAACTTCTGCCATTCTGACAGGTATATCAGATATGAATAATCTTGTTATCTGTTTTGTATTGTCAACATTAGCCATACCACTTAATTCATATTCTGAACCACTGCCTTTATATAACACTCCTAGTATTAATACGGCTAATATGGGGCCTGCAGCACTTAATCCTACAAATCCAAAACTTTCGCTTTGCGCATTCTTATCACTCCTTATTGAAGCTGTACCTGCTCCAAAAGCTAAAATAAATGGAACCGTCATTGCACCAGTCGAAACACCTCCAGAATCAAAAGCGACAGATAAAAATTCCTTTGGAACAAAAAATGATAATGTAAATATCACTGTATAAACACCAATAAGAATATAAGATAACTTAATTCTGAATATAATCCTTAACATAGAAAAAACTAAAAATAAACCAACACCAATTGATACGGTAATTATTAAAACCATATTTGGTATACCTGGTACCTGTTGAGCTAATACAGTCAGGCTCGGTTCAGACATCGTAACTGCTGCTCCAACTAAAAAACTTGCCAAAATGATTAACCACATTTTTCGTGACTTTGTTATTGCAGCACCGACATTCTCTCCTATAGGCATCATAGCAATATCTGCTCCTAAGGTGAAAAGCCCCATACCAAGTATCAGCATTACAGCTCCGATTATAAAAGTTAACATTATCCCGCTATCCGCAGGAAAAAATATAAAGCATAGAATAAAAACTATAATCGTTACTGGTAAGACTGATGAAAGAGATTCCTTCAGTTTTTCAAGAAGTATTGTTCTGTTATGTTTTATTAATTCCCTGCCTTCTCTAGTCATTACATATCCTTTTATATAGTAACTAATAATATACCATAATAACAGACAAAATGTAATAACTAAAGCAAAAAAGTGTAATGTTATTTCTCTCTAACATTAATAGAAGTGAAGAAAATCATAACCTGTCGCATAAACATCTTCTGCAAAAATCAGGTTATGTGAAACCGAATAGAAAAATATACAAAGCTTACTATTTAGGAGTGCGAACAGTCATAATTATTTATACACTATCTATTGACCTTATATGCAATTTTTGTATATAATTCCAACGATATTGACTTAAGTTCTGCTTTTAGCAGATAAAGACGGGAGAATAACAAATTACTGATATATCATACATAATTAATAACGAGGTTACACGCAGAAGGACATTTGCTATAATCTCTCATCCGGATGCAGGAAAAACAACCCTTACAGAAAAACTGCTTCTTTATGGAGGTGCAATACGTCTTGCAGGCGCTGTTAAAGGAAGAAAAGCTACTAAACATGCTGTATCCGATTGGATGGAAATTGAAAAACAAAGAGGTATTTCCGTTACATCTAGTGTAATGTTTTTTGATTACAATGGCTATCGTATAAACATACTTGATACTCCTGGCCATCAGGATTTCAGCGAAGATACTTACAGGACTTTAACAGCTGCTGATTGTGCAGTAATGCTTATAGACGGAGCTAAAGGAGTTGAAGCTCAGACAAGAAAGCTTTTTCATGTTTGCCGTATGCGGAACATTCCAATATTCACATTTGTAAATAAACTTGATCGCTATTGCAAAAGCCCCTTTGAACTGATGGACGAAATTGAAAAGGTTCTGAATATAAGGGCTTATCCTATGAATTGGCCGGTTGGTGAGGATGGAAATAATATAGGTGTTTATAATCGTAAAACGAAAAATATAGATCTTTTTGAAGCACATGGACATGGCCAGTATGCCCTCTCATCAAAATCCATATCTATAAATGATGAAGAAACAAAAGTAATATTAGGTAAAAAAATATATGACAAATTGATTGAAGAAATTGAACTTTTAGATATGGCCGGAGATGATTTTGACATGAGCAAAGTTGAAAGAGGCGAGCTGACTCCTATGTTTTTCGGAAGTGCAATGACAAATTTCGGAGTAAAACCTTTTTTAAGGGAATTTATAGAAATGGCCCCTTCTCCAAAGGAAGTTACTAGTGATAAATCTGATGAAGCATTAACAAACAATGAATTTCAAGCTTTTGTTTTTAAGATACAAGCAAATATGGACCCTGCTCACCGTAACAGGATTGCTTTCTTTCGAATTTGTTCAGGAAAATTTGAAAAAGGAATGGAAGTCATACATGCAAGAACGGGAAAAACTTTAAGGCTCACCCAGCCACAACAGTTTTTCGCACAGGAAAGAATAGTAGCAGAAGAAGGATTTGCAGGAGATATTATTGGAGTAGTGGACAACGGGTTATTGAATATAGGTGATGCTCTATACACTGGAAAGAAACCTTTTCTTTTTGATGGCATACCCATTTTTCCTGCAGAGCACTTTGCTCTAGTCAGAACTCCTGATGCAATGAAGAGAAAACAGTTTTTAAAGGGTATTAATCAGATATCTGAAGAAGGATCAATCCAGATATTCAAGCAACCCAATATCGGTGTGGAGACATTGATAATTGGTGTCGTAGGTGTTCTTCAGTTTGAAGTACTAGAATATAGGATGAAAAATGAATATGGTGTTGATATTATAATAGAGAAATTGCCATATACTCTTGCAAGATGGGTTATGGTAAAGACTGTAACCAGAGAAATGCTGGGTTTTGCTGACAGTGCTAAAGCTGTTGAAGACAGTCATGGAAGACCTGTAATACTGTATAACAGTGAATGGACATTTAACAGGGCTCAGGAAAAGAACAAAGATGTACAGTTTCTTGAGATTCCGCCTATTGTAAATCAATAATAACTAATAATAACCAAGTTATACTAGGAATCTAGTCTTTATAAACTACACCCTGCGAACTGCTATAATACTTTTCAAATTTATAACCGTCGAATTTATCATTATCAGTAAGGTCATTAATGTATACTACAGTTCCATTTTTTTCGTCTCTAGATTTCTTACCGCACAGCATTACTTTAGTACAGTTTGTAAGGGTAGTTATATCAGCAAACACATTTTGTCTTCCTTCCATATAATCACAAATAGCTTCAAGAAGAGCGCGGTATAAGTCATTCGTATCAATTACAAAGCTATAAGTCCCCGTTGTTGTCATAATGGTAATGTGGAAAGGCTGCCATTTGCCTAAATGTGAATAATATACTCCTCTTATCCCATTCTCATATTCTATGCTGTACATCTCACAAGAAGCTTTATCTCCATCTGTACCTTTTCCGATATACTGGCAGCTTTTGCCACTTGATCCAGCAAGTGCTGACATAGCTTCGACAATGTGAACAGAGTAATTGAATTCATCAACTCCGCTGGTACCGAAAATGCTTATTATGTCTCCTCTTTCTTCAGCAGGTTTAGATAAGAATCCTTTAATCTCTTTAGAATACCTCAAAGAAGAGGAACCTAATATTTTAGCTCCTTCTTTAACAAGCATCTCAATCCTTTTAATATCCTTAATGCTTCCAACAATCGGCTTATCTATAAAAACAGGTTTCCCTTTCTCAATAAAAGGCATTGCCTGGTCAATATGCTTTTCCCAGTTGCATGACTGTACAAAACCAATGTCTACAATATCTGCCATCTCTTCTATTGAATGCATCCTGCCATTTAAGTTAAATCTTTTTATAAACCAATTAACTTCATCCTCTGACCTGAATCCATCATTAAAGATATACTCATACCTCATATTAATATTATGAATTTCCAGATTTGTTGCAAATGCTTTCGGATGAGAAACATCTATATTTACTCCACCTATTTTAATCATAGTATGTCACCTCTCACTTGTTATCGTACAAAGAATTATATTATCTGAGCATCTAAATTGGTATATCAGTATAGTCTTTTTATTGTTGAATTATTATGTACTTTAGTAACCCTAATGGGCTTATGTTACTTTATTACCTATTTCAGATTCAAGAAAATTAAAACCCTTGAATCTCTGTTTTCAAGGGTTTCTGGCGGAGAGACAGGGATTCGAACCCTGGTTACTATTCCTAGTAAACACGATTTCCAGTCGTGCGCCTTCGACCAGCTCAGCCATCTCTCCAAACGCAAATCATATTTTATACACCAGTATATGATATGTCAATGAAATATTATGAGTAATAGTGCTTTGTAAGCATTACTGCGCAATTATTTAACAGCTCTTTGTTACATTTATTAAGGTGTGTCAGAACAGTATATTTTGTCCTACTCATAAGATAACCATATAAAATACTATCATGAAATATATCTTCAGGAATCCCTAATGCTTTTGGATCTGTTTCACAACCAGCGTTTTTCAGAATTCCTTCTATTTTCTCGGTATCAAGATCCATGACTTTAACAGGAAGCTTGTCCTTTACAATATCATACAGCCTGCATATTACGCATAATGCTACCCCTACGGAATTGCCATGCAGAGGGTGTTCCCATCCTCTTTTAATGAACTCAACATCCCAGTAATGAACAAGATGGTGTTCTGCTCCTGAACCAGGTCTTGTGTTTGTATACATACCCATTGCTATTCCGGAAAGAATAAGGGCTTCCATAATATTTTCTACCGCTTTTTTGTCTCTCTGTTTTAATAAAGCAGCGCTGTCTGAGCACTTATCTGCAGCTTTCCAAATAAGGTCAGCGATTTTTTCACAGTAGTGCTCCTTGTTAAGATCTCTTCCAAATCTCCACTCCCTTACCGCATTGTACTTCGATAAAACATCACCGAATCCTGCAGTCAGCATAGTATATGGAGCATTTTTTAAAATATTTATATCTGCAAATATCCCTATCGGAACCTGTCCAGGACAACTTTCTTTAAGATTGTTTATTATAAGGGCGGATGTTATCGAAGCATATCCATCCATTGATGGCGCAGTCCCTATAACCACGTATTTTTTCCCAAGATGGTATGAAATATTCCTTACGACATCATTAACCACACCGCTTCCTACTGCAACAAAGAAATCTATTCCCTGTGGCATCCTTATCAGTGTTTCCCCTATTGTACTTTCATTCGGGACAACTGCGACATCGTTTTTAAGAGGTATTATATAACTATAAGTATCCTGATTCTTTCTTTTAATTTTTTCAAAAACAGTTTTACCGGCTATCTTGTACGTATTCTCATCAGATATAACTATTATTGTGCCTTTTGCTTTTGTAAGAATAAAACTAACTCCTTCTTCTATTCCTTGTTCCGATATCTCTATTTTTTCTATTCCAGGATCATGAACTAGACCACACTCACATGAATAAGTGTTTTTAATAAGTTCCTTTATTTCCAAATCCTTAAATTCCATATAATCTCCTAATTTATCAGTTTCAAAATTTCATAAAGGCTTAATCCCATAAAGTTGCCTATCGCATACCCTAAAAGCCCTGTAGCTATTCCTATAAGAATGACTCCTTCATTCTTAATTGCTTTTGCAGTCGGTATTATAAAAGCAGGTCCGAATATCCCTGCGATTGATGTGATAATTATCGTATCCACATCAATTTTTAACAATAAGGCAAGTATGAAATGTAAAGTCATTGTAGCAAATAAAACAAAAGCTACTATACCTAATACCTGTACGGACTGCCCAATTATAAGCTGCATATCCGCCATCGATCCTACAGCTAATGAAAAAACATATATAAAGTACTGCCCTAACGGATAGGATACTTTATTCTGTCTTACTCCTTTAACAAATGATAAAGCTACCCCTATTAGCGATACGCAAAGCATTATTACTGCTACATTGGTCGCTTGTTTTGTTAAAAGGTAAGATATCCCTATACTTACACCAAGCGCTCCTATTCCGATAAGAATTGCTATCACTCCCTGTTTTATCTTTTCTTTTAACGGAATTGTCAACTTGCTGACTATACTTTCTTTTTGGTAGTCTGTCTTTTCTGTTGCAACAGATATCTGTTTTGTAAACTTCGAAAGCAACGGTTTTGCAAGTGTACAGATAAAAAGGAAGTATGCTCCTCCTAAAACCTGGTCTGCCAAATTTGCAACTATAATAGTGTTTTTATCTGCATTTACTCCATATCCTATTGCGAAAAGGTTAGGCGTCCCTCCTGTATAACAGCCGACCAGCATTGATGCTATCTTGGAATTTTCATATACATTGGGAAATATAAAAACACTTATTGCAGCAACACTCATAACTGAAATACATAAAAGGAGAAAAGATAACCCTGTTTTCTTAACATTTTTCTTTAAGGTAAGAAAATCAGAATTCAGTAGAATAAGCGTTATCGCAATAGGTATTAATACTGATGAAATAGTATCTGACAAAGAAGCATCTAACGGAAGTCCGCTATTAGCCCATATTATGCCTATTGCATAACAAAAAATGATTGGACCCACTGTTTTAATAAATTTAGATTTATTTTCAAGAACAACTAGCAGATAAGGTATTCCAAAGAATAAAACAATCTGGATAACTGTCAATAACATAGATTCATCCCCCTGTGGTTAAATATATATTAAATACGGATTTTTGTCCATTTCCCAGTTTTAAATCTTATCATTCCACCAAGACCTCTCGTCAGCTGATCTGTAAGCAGACCAAGCCATGCTCCTATTAAACCTAAATTCATAGGATATATCATTATATAAGACAATCCAGGTCTTATAACAGCAACACTTATAAGAGCCATTGTAGCAACAAATTTTACATCACCTGCTCCTCTTAAGCATCCGGAATATACTATCTGAGAATTTATAAAGAAGGTTGACAGTGCCATAATTAACAGTATTTTGGAGCCATTTTCAATAATACTTGTGTCATCAGTAAACAAACCCATAAGCATCTTGCCTCCAAAAATAAAAATTGCTGATAGAGTAATAGAAACCAAAAAAGCCATCCTTTGTCCTATCTTTACATACAATATAGATAAATCGCTCCTCTTTTCACCCATTGTCTGACCAACAAGGGCTGTTGTTCCTATGCCAAGACCGCTTCCAATATTTGTAGAAAGATTTAATATATTGATGCATACAAGGTGCGTACCATAATCTAGAGTACCTAGCTCAGCTATTATTTTATTATACATAAAAAATCCAAAACGGAAACACAGTTCCTCGAGTGCTGCATTACCTGATATTTTAACAATTGATTTTACAATACCCATATCAAATTTTTTCAAGCTTTTAAAATTGAAATAAATGAATGTGGATTTCCTCAAAGAATAACAAGCCATTATAAATGCAACGATCATACCTATAACTGTTGCAATTGCTGCACCTTTTACCCCAAGAGCCGGAAACCCTAGTCTACCTCCAATAAGCAAAAAATTAAAAATTACATTCACAACATTAGAAGCTATATTTGTAGTCATTGCAATTTTTGTATTACCTGCACCTCTTTGAGCTGCATTAATTGTCATAGTGAGTACTGAAAATACCGTTCCTGCAGTCACGATATTATAATACATTACTGCATCATCAATAAAGTCATCACCTGCTCCGGCAAATCTTAGTAAAGGCTTCGCAGTAAATAAACCAACTGCTGTCATAATAATGGCAAGTATAAAACAGATTAATAATGCCTGCATTAAAATCTGATTCGCCTTTTTTGCATCATTCTCGCCTTTTCTTCTTGCTACTAATGCTGTAACACCAGTATTTAATGCCATAAAAAGCATCAATATTATCATTCTTGGCTGAGTCGTAATACCTACAGCCGTAACTGAAGATATGCCAAGACTAGATACCATTAAAGTATCTACAAAACTTGTTAATCCTCCTAAAAGCGCTTCAACGGTAGACGGGAATGCCATTTTGAACATTCTGCCGTATGCTTCTTTTGCGGAAGGAACTTCTCCTAATAGTTTCTGCTTACGAAGCAGAAATCGTGGTTGATAAAGCTCCTTAATCATTCTTAATATTCTAACATATTTTTATGGTTTAGTTTTAAGAATTAATTTTATATGAAAAAAGATAAATCTGCCACTATCAATAGATTGAATAAAATGGCATCAGTGATATAATTTTCTGCAAACGCAAGAAAGGCTGTTAGAATGAAGATACAGAAAATTTTTATGAATAATACGCAGGCTTGTGCAGATAGTTTTAGAAAAGTTTATGAAATAAAAGGTAGATACATAAATGATCATTGCTTTATATCGCACTGTAATGAGATGCATTTATTCTATATAGACGGAGAGACAGGAAAAGGCTGTTATGATATAGGAAATGAGGTTATTATCGGTCATGCAGTAAGTAAGGATTTAATCTCATGGGAAGAAAAGCAACCTGCTCTTGTTTATGACCAATCACTATATTTTGAAGAAAGAGGAATTTTCGCACCTTATGTTTATGAAAAGGAAGGAAGATTCTATATGTTCTATTCTTCACATAACCTATCAAAAGCACAGTATATGTGTCTGGCATTCTCGGATAACCTTTATGATTGGCAAAGATATGAAAAGAATCCCTTATTCATACCTTCTTCTGATTGGGCATTATGGAATGAGTCCATTCCTTGTTCCTGTAGAGATCCTCATATTTTTTATGATGAAGATAAAAATAAATATATTTCTTTATGGGTTGCAGACATAAAAGAAAACAAAAAGCTCTCCTGTATTGCTGCATCGGTTTCTAAGAATCTGCTTTCATGGCAAGAGGCCGGACCAGTTCTTATTCGTAAACATTCATTTTATGAAAGCATTATTTGTAAAACCGAATCTCCTTGCTTAGTTAAAAAAAATAATCTTTATTATCTTTTTTACAGACATGGAAGTGGAACAAAGTACTGTATATCTGATTCCTACACAGATTTTACTTACTGCGATTCATATTACTTAGGTCCCTCTCATGCAAGTGAAATTTTTTTGTTTAATAACCAGTGGTATATATCCAGCTGTTCAAGGTTGGTTTCTGATCTTGAACATAAGACAGATCGAAGCACAGGCTTATACCTTGCACGATTATCTTGGGAAGGATTACATCCAGAAATATGCTCATTTTAATGGTAGCAAAGAACCTCTTCTTAACAAATACAAGTAATAAATTTTAGTTTTTTACTTAAAATTTGCCCATATCTCTTTACATATTTACGGCTATGAATTATTATGATAGAAGGCGAATTTTGGAAAACTGATTTAATCATTATTCCGGAAGGAAGGAGAAAATAAATATGACAAAAAACAAAATGTTGCTTTCTTGGATAGAAGAGATGACTGCTCTTACTACTCCTGATAAGGTCGTCTGGATAACAGGAGACCCAAAACAACTTGATGAACTAAGACAACAAGCCTTAGCTACCGGTGAACTTTACAAGCTTAATGAAGAAAAGCTTCCTGGCTGTTATTTACACCGTACAGCTGTAAATGACGTAGCACGCGTAGAACATCGCACATTCATATGTTCAAGAAATAAGAAAGATGCAGGACCTACAAATAACTGGATGGAACCTAAAGAAGCATATGAAAAACTTGGAAAACTCTTCAGCAAAAGCATGAAGGGCCGTACAATGTATATTATTCCTTATTCTATGGGACCCGTAGGATCAAAGTTTTCTAAAGTAGGAATAGAATTAACCGATTCCATTTATGTCGTTTTGAATATGGTCATAATGACAAGAGTGGGCAATGATGTGCTTGATGTGCTTGGAAATTCAAATGATTTCGTTAGAGGATTACACGGAAAAGCTGACATTGATGAGGAAAACAGATATATCTGCCATTTCCCGGAAGATAATACAATATGGTCTGTAAACTCAGGTTATGGCGGGAATGTTCTTTTAGGCAAAAAATGTTTTGCTTTGAGGATTGCTTCCTACCAGGGAAAACAGGAGAAATGGATGGCTGAACATATGCTTATTCTTGGTGTTGAGTATCCTGACGGGGATGTAAAGTATATAGCGGCAGCATTCCCATCTGCATGCGGAAAAACCAATCTTGCAATGCTAATACCTCCTGAAATCTACAAGAAAAAGGGTTATAAAGTATGGACAGTCGGAGACGATATCGCTTGGATAAGAAAAGGTCCTGATGGAAGACTTTGGGCGATAAATCCAGAAAACGGTTTCTTCGGAGTTGCTCCTGGAACAAATATAAAATCTAACCCTAACGCTTTACATTCAACTGAAAAGGGAACCATTTTCACTAATGTTGTTCATAATCTTGAAAACAATACAGTGTGGTGGGAAGGATTGGATAAGAATCCTCCTAAGAAGGCTCTCAACTGGAAAGGCGAACCTTGGACAGCGGAATCAGGCGAGAAGGGAGCTCACCCAAACAGCAGATTTACAGCTCCTGCAACAAACTGCCCTTGCATAAGCAAGGAATTTGATTCACCTAATGGCGTTCCTCTATCAGCTATAGTATTCGGTGGAAGAAGAGCAAAGACTGCCCCTCTTGTTTATCAGTCATTTGATTGGGTAAACGGAGTATTTGTTGGCTCAATAATGGCGTCAGAAACAACAGCTGCTGCAAGCGGAGCAGTAGGAGTAGTAAGAAGAGATCCAATGGCAATGCTGCCTTTCTGTGGATACAACATGGGTGATTACTTTCAGCACTGGTTAGATATGGGTAAGGATGTAGGAAACAAAGTTCCTAAGATATTCCATGTAAACTGGTTCAGACTTGACAATGAAGGAAATTTCGAATGGCCTGGTTTTGGTGAGAATCTTCGTGTTCTTTTATGGATACTTGACCGTTGTGAAAATAAGGTTGGAGCAGTTGAGACTCCTATCGGTTATCTACCAAAAGATGAAGATATTAATATCGAAGGCATTGATGTATCAAAAGAAACTTTAACAGATCTTTTAACTGTCGACAAAAAGCTTTGGCTTGAAGATGCAAATTCTGTTGAAGAATTCTATGGAAAGATAGGAGATACTTTACCAAAGGAACTTAAAGACGAATTAGCTAAACTTAAGAACAGATTGGCTAAATGATGTAATAATTATAATTAGGTTATTCTAAAAGAAGAGCGCATATTAATGCGCTCTTCTTATATTTATTCTAATTTATCTGCTTCTGCAGAATTTATTTCTTCTCTTTTGTCATATTAGCAAAATTGTCTGTCAGTTTAGACATCAATTTACCCATTTGAATTGGAAAAAGATAACAACCGATAGTTTGTATCTATTGTTGCCAGTTATGGCATATGATAAAACGTTTTGAGTTAATGTTTTTTGCTAAGCCTTGACCTACTTTCTCAGCAGAGGCCATAAATTCTTTCGGAACAGGTAATGGAGCAGATGATTTAGTTCTTGTCAAAGGAGGGTGAAAAATGTGAAAGGAGATATTGTTTCTTGCATATTCTATTTTTAAACATTTCGCAAGAGATTCTATAGCTCCTTTGCTGGAAGCATAAGGAGATATACGAGTGAATCCCATTACACCGACACCGGAACTTGTAAAAATTATTTTTCCTTGATTCTGTTTTATCATATATGGCAAAACGCTTTTCACTAACCTTAATGCACCAAAATAATTAACATCAAATACATCTCGATATGTATCTAAATCTGTATCTGATTCTGCTTTAAATGTACATTTGCAGGCATTATGTATAGCAATATCTATTACTGAAAATTCAGCAACTACACTTGCGACAGCACAATGCATCTTATCTTGATTTCTTACATCAACAATGTAGTACAGAAGATTATCACCATACTTGGTCTTTAGTTTTTCGATATTATCTGTTTCTAAATCAAATATAGCTACACTATTACCTTCTTTAAGCAGCTGTTCAGCAAAATAATAGCCAATGCCTTGGTTTGCACCTGTTATAATAATGTTTGACATTCAGATTCCTCCCTGTTTTGAAAAAAATGTTGTATATGTCTGTATTGCAATATACTCGCTATCTACATTGTTGTACAATCCTTGCTTTATCAACATTTGGAAAATACTGCTTTGAACTTTCAAGAGTTCTGTAAATAACCAATAATCATATTCCTTTTTGATTTCTTTATTAAAATCACTGTCAATTTACTGTAGATCTACAACCATCATTACTGTAAGACGGTTCATCTCTGTTGCTTTTTTTTAAATCGAGATAATAGCTCATTAAAAATTGCATGTTTTTTCAAAATGATAACAGACAGAACTTTCTTTAATTTTTACTTGTTTACAAATATCCTTAATAGATACACTTAATATTTTTCCCTTTGTCTCGCTCATCAGATCCCTCTTTTTATAGACAAACACTCGTTAGGTACTACATTCTAACGAGTGTTAGAAAGTCAATATCTTATTGTTTCTTTGCATAATATGAATAACTCTTTTACTTTAAGTTATCATTAAGTATTTTCCTTATGTCTAGCTTACTACTATTTCTTCCTGTTTGCATAAAATCTTTTTTATATACTATAGATGCCCAATCTATAACGGAATCTAATATCCTTGTTTTTATTCCCAGCTCTTTCGCAAGACAGCATACTGGTACACATCCTGTTTGAACATCTTCATAAATATATCTGGTATCGATTTCAAAGGGAGCAAGTACATTGGAATATGCGTGAGTATTCTGTATACACTCATAAAGGTTATTTCCTATAGAACTGTATTTTTCTTTTAGCCATTCGCAAACTGGTAAAACCTCTATTCCTGCTTTTTTTGCTATCTTAACTCTTTCATTATCCAATTCTTCTAGAATATTTGCAACAAGAGGAGATATGCCATCTATATAATATCTAAAAATTTCTTTGGCTTCTATTCTGGTTATGTTCATCAAGGTTGGTAGAGGATGGAAAATAATCCCCATATTCGATAAGCCTGTATGAAGAGTGCTTTTTGCAGGCTCAATATCATGAAAAAGTTTGTTCATCATATCTACCAAGATTGCAGTATCTTCTTTATTATGACCTGCTATCTTTACTTTTTTCTTCATTTCGTGTATATGAGGATATCCAGGTTTCTCGCACCGGCATGTAAAAATAAAAGTGTCTGTTTCACCAAGCAATATTTCTGCTTTACATCCATTATTTTTTAAAACTTGTTCGAATTCATATGTCCCGAAAGTCCTGCCAGGATTCAAAATAACAGTCTGTTTATCTTTCAGATGTGGTGCCATCTGTTTTGCTACTGCCTGATGGTATTGTGCAGGAGTTGTGACAAGTATAATGTATGCATCTTTTATTACTTCTTCCATTTTACAGCTTATAAGGCTTATTTCTGCAGTATCATTCACAATTCCTTTTACTTTAAAAATTCTATTTGAAAACATATCAACGCGTTCTTGTTCCCTTGCATATAAAGTTACAGGATAACCTTTTAAAGCGATATATGCTGCCATGGACTGGCCACCATTGCCTGTACTAATTACTGCTATTTTTTTCTTCAAATTATTTCCTTCCCAGTTAATCTGAATAATCTTTGTTTTTCGTTTAAGAAGCATCTTTCTTTTGGATCATATGCAAGACATTTCCCATCATAAACCCTTGTATGAAGCACTCCTCGAAATTCATCATTTTTAAAGATATGAGGGGCATCAAGAATTCCTTTTTTAATACAGTCCGTCAATACTGCCGAATCAGACAGAGGGTCTTTACTTTTATCTGCATATACATGCTTTATGAAATTCAAAAGATATGTAGCGTCGTCAATTAGTTCTTTTTTTCTTCGCTGTACAGCACTGTCTTGTTTATAATCTATATTACCATGTAATACTGATCTTATTACTCCTCTTACTATCTTACAGCTTTCAATAACAACTTGAGCAGATGCAGCCTCTATTGCCTCGCTATATCCTACTACATGTATTATATGAGGCTCAATCGCCATTGACAGTTGTGTAGAGGCAGCAAGTTGTCCTTTTGCAACGTCAGCATCTGAACTAAGAAAAGGAAGACCTGCTCTTACCTGCCTGTATACCCTAAATTCTTTTGTTGCTAAGCTTTCAGTCATTTCAAGTTGCGCTAAAACCTTTGCTAGGTCCATGGAAAAGGTTAATCCATTTGGTACATTAAACATATATTGAGCAATATAGTCCTTAACGCCATTTTTTTTCGCATTATATGCACTTATATATGACATTGCAACAGATATCGTATCATGAGCATCTCTTAAACCCCAGTGGTGTGGTTCATTCAGTTCTACTGGTATATCTCTTTCTCCATGCCATCTCATAAGACTCTGTGCTTCTTCTATCGAGATGTGTAGTTTCCTGGTACCTCGTCCATCAATTTCATTATACCAACATAATGGAACAGCACACCATGCGTTTGATATAGTGTTTACAAGCATTTCCGCGAAATTTAACACATCTGCTGTTCCACTATAACATCTCATTAAAGGAAAGTTCCCATATTCTGAAGCTTTTTTAAGAGTTATGAATGCCTCTTTCGAACTAACAGGAACACCTCCTGCTCCGTCCATATCTTTATTTCTCATGTCTGGCCTGAAGAAATACTGCTGTGTGTTCTGGTCTATACCTAAAGATATAACATCAAGAATTTTTGATTTAGAAATCTGGCTTATCCCTTCAATTGTTTCTTTATAAGAAGGAAGCCCAAAATGATGTCTTAATAGAGGATATGGTCTTTTTTGAGCAATTCTTTGAACTACATTTTGTGAATTATGCTCATTTTCATTTTCTTTAGTGTGTATCCCTGTACGTAGAAACTTGATACATTCATCTATATCTTCTGTAGAATCAAAAATAATATCGAAAAGTCCTGTCTCTTTTGCTTTTTTAGCTACAGAATAAGTACCTCCGAAAATCCATATAGGTTTATTCTCTTGTCTGTTGTTCATTTCTATATAAGAAGGTATTATCTTAATGAAGTTTTCCGGTGTTAATCTATACCCTACAGCTACATATCTTGGTTTATAATGTCTGATTGCGTTTTCAATAACTGCAGTATCAACTGCTGGACCTAGAAAGATAGTTTCATACCCTTCTTCTTGTGCAAGATTCAGAAAATGCGCTACACCTGCAACATGGACGCAATTTCCTATAGAAGCACCAATAATAATTCCTTTTTTCATCAAATTTTCCTTTCATTTAATCTTCCATTTCTTTTGAATAATCAATTGCATCAATTACGAAAACTGTTGCCCCCCCAACAACATATTCAACAGGATCCATATGAATATACTCCCCATGAGCACCGATAGAATATGGAGGTATAGGATCTAATATTGTACGTTTTCTACAATTTTCCTTAATTATTCTTAATGCGTTTTCAACTTTTTCTTCTTCAACACCGATAAGAAGAGTAGTGTTACGAGCTTTCAGAAAACCTCCAGTTGAAGCAAGTTTTGTTGCCTTATATCCCTTGTCTATAAGTCTTGATAAAAGACCTCTTACATCCGCTTCTTGTATTATTGCAAATATCAGTTTCATGCTTTTACCCCCTTTAAGTACCTTAACCATTCAGATATAAATGCACTTTTTCCACAGCAGATGATGATCCGACAAACACAACTGTGTCATTTTCATATAATTCTGCATCAGGACCTGGTGAAATAATAACGCTTTGCCCTCTTTTTATAGCAATTATTGTAGCTTGCGTATTCTGCCAGAATCTTATAGATCCTATATTTTTACCTATAAGCTTTGAATCTGATGAAATTTTAACTTCATAATCTGGAAATCTTGATTTTATATATGATATGGTATTTTGACTCTTTATTAGCATAGATAAAAGTTCATGCATTCTCTTGTTTATAATGCTATTTTTTTCAATAAGTTGTTTTAGTTCATTTTGCATATCTCTCTGATTCTTTGTTTCATCAAAAGCAGAAAGATATCGTTTTGCGTTATCTATTGATAATATATAAACACCGACATTTTTCTTTATTGATACTACTTTCATATCAGATAACAATGCCAATGCTCTTCTTATGGTCTCAGGAGATACATTATATTCAGATGATAAAAGCGATCTTCCTGATATCATCTGATTTTCGACCCATTCGTTATTAATTATCCTGCTTGCGATATCTCTTGCTATTGTTTGATATTGCGCTTCGCTTTTTCCGTTTATCATAAATGCTCCTTTTAAGTCACTCTTAGCATAATTATTTTATACTGCCACACTTGTTTTGTAAATAGTATGTCAGCATTAAATTACACACTTATCCACAGATTTTCTGTGGATAACTCGTTTTCTGTGGATAACTTTAATAATCCGAGAAAATTTATATAATTTTCTTATTTTTCCCTCTTGTACTGTGCTTGTATCTTTGATATATTATATTTCCCTGTTGATAACATTGCTTTTATGAGTATTTATCCACAGGTCACAGAAGATAAATCTGCTCATAGTGGAAAATAAAATAAGCAGTTTTATCTTTTTTAAAAATTAGGGGAAACTAACATTTATGACCGTACAAGAGATTTGGAACGATGCATTAGTAAATATTGAAAGTGTTATGGGTGAACTCAATTTCAAAACATGGATTTTGCCACTAGAACCTTACACAATAGATGGAGATAATTTTATTTTAATAACACAATCAGACTTTTCAAGAAATTATCTTGCAAATTACAAACTTTTATTAAAAAATGCTCTTTCTGATGCTGCAGCTAAAGAATTAAGCCCTCTTTTTAAGCTAAAGAATGAGATAAGAGAGTATGAGGAAAAAGGCAAACCTGAAATAATAAAAAATAATTCATATGCAGATACCCAACTGCTTGACAAATATGTATTTGCAAATTTTATTACCGGTTCATCTAATCAGTTTGCAAGAGCTGCAGCAGAAGCTGTTGTCGATAATCCCGGCACAACATATAATCCTTTGTTTTTTTATGGTGAAAGCGGAATAGGAAAGACGCACCTTATGCATGCAATAGGAAATGCAATAGCTGATGAATATCCTGAAAAAAAGATTTTATATGTGCAAAGCGAAACTTTCACAAATGAGATGATTTCAGCAATTAAAACAGCAAAAAGTAAGGAATTTAGAGAAAAATATAGAAATTTGGATGTTTTGTTAATAGATGACATACAATTTATTACTGGAAAAGAAGGAACTCAAGAAGAATTTTTCTATACTTTTGAAAAACTTTATTCCTCAAATAAACAGATAGTAATAACTTCAGATGTTCCTCCTGAAAAAATGAGCAGACTTGAAGAAAGACTTAAAACGAGATTTCAACAAGGACTAATGGCTGATATGCAGACTCCTGATTATGAGACTAGAGTCGCTATACTAGAACAGAATTCATTAAAATCCGAATATAGTATCTCTAAGGATGTAATTGAATTTATTGCAAAAAACATATCTTCTAATGTAAGAAATCTTCAAGGAGCATTGAATAAGACAGTCGCTCATGCTCGTGTTTTTGGAGAAGACATTACAATTGATTTAGCAAAGAAAGCTTTAAAAGATATGATAGACGAAACAAGTATAAATGATATAACTATACCTAGTATAATTGATGCCGTAGCTAAGTTCTATAATATAACAACAAGAGATATAATATCTCCAACAAGGAAAAGTAATATTGCTTTTCCTAGACAGATTGCTATGTATATTTGCAGAATAAAGACTTCTTTTTCACTTCCTGTTATTGGTAAATATTTCGCTGACAGGGATCATACTACTGTATTATATGCATGTGATAAGGTTGCAGAAAAAATACGTACAGATAAAGATGTCGAAAGAGATGTTAATGAACTTATAAGTAAGCTGACTTATTAACAGGAACCTGTGGAAATGTTAATAACTTTCTGTGGAATAATGTATAATATCAATAGAACCGTGATTTTAACTTTTTATCCACAAAAGTTATCAACAGTAAAAAAGACGGTAAATAAGGCATAAAACACGTTCTATACAATATCCACAAGACCTACTACTACTGCTGATAAATAAGTTAATAAAGAAAGAGGAAGAAAAAATGAATTTTACATGCACAAGAAAAAAATTACAGGAAGCTATAAACAGCGTATCAAAAGCAATTTCAAATAATCCAATAATGCCGGTGTTAGGAAATATATTTCTTAAAGCTAAAGACGGACAGATAATATTCAGAGGTTATGATCTTGAAATTGGAATTGAACATATTGAAAATGCAGAAGTTATAGAAGAAGGCGAAGTTTTAGTTAATTCCAAACTTTTTTCTGATATAGTGAGAAATTTAGGAGAAGAAGAAGCAAAAATTTTCACTGAAGACAATAAACTAGTTATAATATCAGGAAATGCTATTTTTAATATTAGATGGTTGGAAACAGCAGCTTTCCCAAAATTACCTGATGTAGAAAAAGATAATAAAGTTACGCTAAAAACAGAATATTTAAAAAATATGATAAGAAATACTTTATTTTCAGTTAGCACAAGTGAACAAAGACTAATTTTAACAGGCGCTTTGTTTGAAAGCGAAGAAAATTGTTTTAAGATGATTACTTTAGATAGCTTTAGAATGAGTATAAGAAAAGAATATATTCTAGGAAATGATGAAGTATTTAAGTTTGTAATACCGGGAAAGACATTAAATGAATTATTAAAGTTAATGACAAATGATGATGAAGAAATAAGAGTTTATTATGAAACAACTCAAGTATTATTTGAATTTGGTAACTGTAAATTTATTTCAAAACTTTTACAAGGCGAGTATTTTAATTACAAAGCTATTATACCAAAAGAATTTATAACAAAAATTGAAGTTGATGTGAATGAATTCAGAGAAATTATTGAAAGAAATATGCTGGTTTCTGATGATGGCAGAAAAGCACCTTTAGTACTAGAAATAAACGATAATATATTGACAGCTAATACGCAAGGAGAAGCTGGAAATGTAACAGAAACACTATATATCAAAAAAGATGGAAAGGATATGAGAATTGGTTTTAACGCAAAATATCTTCTTGATGCAATAAAATCAGTAAATGAAGAAAAAGTCAGGATATCATTTATGGGGGAAACCAATGCATGTGTAATTACACCTTTAAATAGCGATGAATTTCTTTATCTTATTCTTCCGGTAAGAATATCCTCATAAATAATTGATGTTAATTGAAAATATAGTACTAAAGGATTTCAGAAATTACGAATATCAAGAAATATCCCCAAAAAAAGGGATTAATATAATATACGGAAGAAATGCTCAAGGAAAAACAAATATCCTTGAGTCTATTTTTTTATGTTCAACTGCAAGATCACACAGAACAAATAAGGATAGCGATCTAATAAGGACACTACAAAAAGGATATTTAATAAAAATAGAAGGTAAAAGAGATGACGAACCTTTTTCAATAGATATAAATTGCACTAAAATTACTTCAAAAACAAATAAAAGAATAATTAAAGTTAACGACATTTCTCTTACGAGAACTGGACAGCTGATGGGAGTGCTAAATAGTGTAATGTTTTCACCGGAAGATCTGACAATAATTAAAGAAGGACCTAGTGAAAGAAGAAGATTTCTTGATATATTAATAAGTCAGATAAATCCTTCATATTTTTATGCTTTGCAAGAATATTTTAAAATATTGAAACAAAAAAATGCTTTATTAAAAAATATTTACGAAGGTGGGAAAAATAAAGATCTGATAGAGATATATAATCAGAAACAAGCTAAAACTGGAATTAAAATTATTAAGGAAAGAAAAAATTTTATAGAACAGATAAATATAAAAGCTAAACAAAATCATTATGATATAACAAAAGGCATTGAAAATTTGGAAATTAAGTATGAGTGTGATATTGTTGATTTTTCTAATGAAGAAAACGAATTATATAAAGCTCTTGAAAAAATTACTGAAAAAGAAATTAAAATACAAAGCTCAATATTAGGACCACACCGTGATGATATCGAGATAATACTAGATGGTATGAATATAAAAGATTATGGATCTCAAGGCCAGCAAAGAACTGCTATTTTGTCTTTAAAATTTGCAGAAATGCAGATTATTAAAGAAAAAACAGGCAAAAAACCAGTTCTTTTGCTTGATGATGCTTTAAGTGAACTAGATTTATTAAGAAAAAGGACCTTGTTGGATAAGATAGATACAAAACAAACATTTATAACATGCACAGAAAAAAGAAAATACATGACATTAGATGATAATATAAATTTTTTCTATGTAAATAAAGGTACCGTCAAAAGTGTATAGAAAAAAATCCTTAAAAATGGTATAATTAATAGAAGAGTAAAGAGAGGATTTTATGTTTTTACACATAGGAGATGATTTAGTTGTACGTGAAAAGGACATTATAGGAATATTTGATTTTGAAACTGCTACATTGTCCAAACATACAAAAAAATACCTCCAAGATAAAGAGAAAAAACACATGACATTAGCTATAAGTGAGCAGCTACCGAAAGCCTTTGTAGTCATTCAAAGAAAAAAGGTATCTGATTCTAAAGTGTTTTTTACATTAGTATCTTCTTTAACATTAAAAAAAAGAGCAGAGAATAATAGATTAACGGAGTAATATATGGATAATAAACAAAGACAAGAAAATATAAAGGGATGTAACTATAATGAATCTCAAATACAGGTACTAGAAGGGTTAGAAGCTGTTAGAAAAAGACCTAGTATGTATATCGGTACAACTTCTATAAAAGGGTTGCATCATCTTGTATACGAGATAGTAGCGAATAGTGTAGATGAAGCACTTGCTGGAAGATGCGATAGGATAGAAATAACTATTGATAAAGACAATATAGTTACAGTTACAGACAATGGTAGCGGTATACCGGTTGGGATTCATCCAAAAATGGGAATACCGACAGTGGAAGTTGTTCATACAGTATTGCATGCAGGAGGTAAATTTGATTCATCAGCATATAGTATATCAGGCGGTCTGCATGGAGTAGGAGCTTCTGTAGTAAATGCATTAAGCGAATTTTTAGAAGTTGAAGTAAAAAGAGACGGGAAAATATATAAACAGAGATATGAAAGAGGAAAAACTGTAACAAAACTTGAGGTTATAGGAGAAACAGATGAAACTGGGACAAAAACAGTTTTTAAAGCAGACTGCCAGATTTTTGATACAGTTGAATATGAATACGATGCTTTGTTATCAAGATATAGAGAAATGGCATTTCTAAATAAAGGAGTTATGATTGTTCTAACTGATAAAAGAGGAGATGTAGATGTAATAAATGAATTATGCTACGAGGGAGGAATAGTATCATTTGTCAGATATTTAGATTCTAATAAGACAAGAATACATAAAAATACCATTTATATAGAAGAAAAGAAGGAAGATTGTGTTGTAGAGTTAGCAATGCAATACAATGATTCATATAGTGAGACCTTGTATTCTTATGCGAATAATATTGCGACTATTGAAGGAGGAATGCATGTAACAGGCTTTCGTTCTGCATTAACAAAAGTAATTAATGATTATGCAAGAAAGATAGGAGCTTTAAAAGATACAAATAAAAATCTGACAGGAGATGATGTAAGAGAAGGACTGACAGTAGTATTATCTGTTAAACTCCATGACCCTCAGTTTGAAGGACAAACGAAATCAAAATTAGGTAATAGCTATATAAGAACAGTTACAGAACAAACAGTAAACGAGGATTTAGCCGCTTATTTTGAGGAAAACCCACAAGAGGGAAAAGCAATTGTTGATAAGTGTCTTCTTGCTTCAAGAGCTAGAGAAGCAGCAAGAGGAGCTAGAGATCTTGCAAGAAGAAAAACCGCTTTAGAAGGAAATGCTCTTCCTGGAAAGCTAGCCGACTGTTCAGAAACAGATCCGGTAAATAGTGAAATATTTATTGTTGAAGGAGATAGTGCAGGAGGTAGCGCGAAACAAGGCCGTGATAGAAAATACCAAGCCATTTTGCCTCTATGGGGAAAAATGCTTAATGTAGAAAAAGCAAGAATAGAAAAAATATATAATAATGAAAAGCTGCATCCATTAATTACTGCACTTGGAACAGGCATAGGCGAGGATTTTAATATAGAAAAATTAAGATATCATAAAGTAATAATAATGGCAGATGCTGACGTTGATGGTGCACATATAGGTATGCTATTAATTACTTTCGTTTACAGATACATGAGAGAACTGATAGAAAAAGGTCATCTTTATTTAGCCCAACCTCCTTTGTATAAAATAACAAGAGGAAAAGAATCAATATATGCTTTTAATGAAGTAGAAATGGAAAGAATACTCCGTGAAAAAGGATGGGATAAGAAAGACTGTACTCTTCAAAGATATAAAGGCCTTGGTGAAATGAGCTCGACACAGTTATGGGAAACAACAATGAATCCTGAGACCAGAACAATAGTACAATTAAAAATGGATAATCCTTTTTTGGCAGATATGGCAGTGTCTGATCTTATGGGTGATGATGTGCAACCAAGAAAAGAATTTATTGAAAGACACGCAAAAGATGTACAACTGAACAGATTGGATATATAATGTTTCACGTGAAACATATAATGAGGTCAAAATGGGAAAAGTAATGGCTGTTGCCAATCAAAAGGGCGGAGTAGGAAAGACAACCACATCAATAAATTTAAGTGCGAGCCTAGCTTATATGGGGAAAAAGACACTTCTTATAGATAATGATCCACAAGGGAATGCAACAAGTGGCTTAGGAGTAGATAAGTGGACTGTAGAAAAATCAGTTTATGATACTCTTATTAATGATATAGAGATAATGGAAACAATACTTCCTACAATGATGGATAATTTATTTATATGTCCGTCTAATATTCAACTAGCCGGTGCAGAAATCGAACTTGTGAGCCAAATGATGCGCGAAAATAGACTTAAAAATGCTATTGAGCCTATAAAAAAAGATTATGACTATATAATAATAGATTGTCCTCCATCTTTAGGTCTTCTGACTTTAAACTCTTTAACAGCAGCAGATACAATTTTAGTGCCTATTCAATGTGAGTACTATGCGTTAGAAGGACTGAAACAGCTCATGAAAACAGTAGCATTAGTACAAAAACATTTAAATCCTACCTTAAAAGTGGAAGGTGTGGTCATGACAATGTATGATTCTAGAACTAATCTTTCATTTCAAGTAGTTGAAAGTGTCAGAGAACACTTCTCAGATAGAGTGTATAGAACTATAATTCCTAGAAATGTACGGCTTAGTGAGGCACCAAGCCATGGAGTTCCAATTATTCTATATGATAAAGACTCTAAAGGAGCTATAAGTTATTTAGACCTAGCAGAAGAAGTTATACAGTGTGGAGGGAAAAATGGCTAAATATGGTTTAGGAAAAGGTCTTGGTGCACTATTAAATATTGATGAGGAAAACTACAAGAATCAGCTTATAGAAATGGATATCGATAAGATTCAGAGAGATCCAAGACAACCAAGAAAAGAATTTTCTAAAGAAGAGCTAGATGAACTTGCAGAATCAATAAGAGAAAAAGGTATAATTCAACCTATATTAGTAAGAAAAACTGGTGAAACATATTCAATAGTAGCTGGTGAGAGAAGGTTTAGGGCAGCCAAACAAGAGAAATTAAAAACTGTTCCAGTAATCGTAAAAGAATTTACTGAAAGAGAAGTATTAGAAATTTCCTTAATTGAAAATATACAAAGAAAAGATTTAAATCCTATTGAGCAAGCAGAAGCATATAAAAGGTTATGTGATGAATTCGGAGCAACACAGGAACAAATAGCTAAAAGTCTAGGCAAAAGCCGTCCGGTTGTTACAAATAAATTAAGACTATTAACTTTAAGCGAAAGAATTCTCAGTTATTTAAGAAGAGGTAAAATCTCAGAAGGACATGCTAGATTATTACTATCAATTCATGAAGATTTAAGAGATGATTTAGCACAACAAGCTGCTGATAATGAATTAAGCGTTAGGGAACTTGAAAAGTTAATAAAAAAAGTTCAGAAGGAACCTAAAAATAATGAGCAGATTGAGAATGATGAAGAGTTTATAAAAGTCGAAAACAAATTACAAAAAAAACTTGCGACTAAGGTAACTATAACAAGAAGTATTAAGAAAGGAAAAATAACGATAGAATATTATTCGCTTGAAGGATTAAACAGGATAATTGACATTTTAAGCAAATAATGTTTCACGTGAAACATTCTAATGGAATATATATATTACGTTTTAATTAGTTTAGGAGTATCACTGATTGTATCTTCAGTGTTAATTCTTGTTTTTCTTGGAAACAGGAAGAAAAGAAAAGAATTAAAGAAAGAAATATCTATAGAGGATATAAAAACTTATGAAGATTTGTTGTTTCAGATGAACAGGATACATAAGAGTACACAAGAGAATGAACGAAGAATCAGATATCTAAACGGCCATTGTGACAAGTTGGATGAAGCCACTGCATCATCATTAAAGAATATCGGATTGGTAAGATATAAATATTCAGATGATGCTGGAGGTAATCTTAGTTTTTCACTTGCTTTAATGGATGATAAGCAAAACGGAATAGTTTTTACAAATATTTCTTTGATAGATAGCAACTCTTTATATGTAAGAAGAATAACAAATGGTGTTTCTGATGTTCTTCTTATGGAAGAAGAAAAAGAAGCAATAAAGAAAGCAAATGAAATTTACACCAAATAGCATTAATTGTCAATAAAAAGGCTATTGACACAATTATTTAACTTTGGTATATTCATTAGGCACGTTTATTGCGAGGACTTTGAATAATTAATATGGAGAGATGGTCGAGTTGGTTTAAGGCACCGGTCTTGAAAACCGGCGTAGGGGCAACCCTACCTAGGGTTCGAATCCCTATCTCTCCGCCACAAGGAGAAGTACCCAAGTAGGCTCAAGGGGGCGGTTTGCTAAATCGTTAGTAGGGGTAACTCTAGCATGGGTTCGAATCCCATCTTCTCCGCCATAAAATAACACACTTTTATCTGATATAGAAAAAGTGTGTTTTTTAATGTACATAAAAAAAGATATATAAACGAAAAATATTAGGTAATACGATAATTCAATAAGTACTTTACTATTGGGATTTAAGTTTTCACTTTATGTTTGTTTTATAAAACAATCTTAGTGTAAAAAGTTTTTGGGAAGAATAATAAATAATTGATAAACATATTCCAGTTATGTTAGCATTATTATATAAGCAGGATTTAGTACTAATAAACTTATAAGGGGTAGATATGAGATATGATGTTATTGTAATAGGCGGAGGATTATCAGGTCTTACTGCTGCAGCATTATTGGCCAAAAGAGGGATTAATACAGCAGTTATAGATAAAAATTATAATCCTGGCGGATCATGTGGGATATTCAAAAGAGAAGGAGTTACTTTTGACCAGGGATCAGCAATGCTGTTTGGTTTTGGAGAGAAAGGATTTAACGCTCACAGATTTGTATTTAACTGTCTAGAACAACCTATTGATATGATAAAACATGAACTACTATATGTAATGAATTTCAATGGGAAAAAGATAAAATTTCATTCGGATCTTGACATGTTTATTGAGGAATTATCCAATGTCTTTCCAGATCAGAGAAATAATATAAAACGTTTCTACACAGATATGAATAAAACATATCATGATGTGCTTGTCGATAATCCAAGTTATACGACACCCGATGAAAATAATTTTATTGAAGCAAAAGATAATTTTTTAAAGCATCCTATGTCTTATATTAAATTTTTAAGTTACTTAAATTTAAGTTCAGAAAAATTACTGAAGAGGTATTTCGAAAAGGACGAGATAATCAAATTTTTCGACAAATTGACATCTACATACTGTTATACAACAACAGCAGAATCTCCAGCAATACTAGCTTCTGTTATGTTTGTAGATAATCATGTAGGAGGCAGTTATTATCCAGCCGGCTCGACACTTTTTCTTCCGGGTCTTCTAGAAAAATCAATTGAAGAAAACGAAGGAGAAATGATTCTCAATCGAGAAGTTACTCGGATAATATTCAAATATAACAAACCGATAGGGGTTTTACTTGATAATGACCAAGAAGTATATGCAGATAATATTATTTTTTCAGGTACTGTATGGGATTTATATGGTAAATTAATAGATAAAAGCGAAACAAGCAGAAAGAGAAGAAAATGGGCAGAAAAAATGGAAGCAACTTATCCATCAGTAGTTCTTTATTTGCTTGTAAAAGAGGACTGTATCCCAAAAGATACTCAGCCTGTTGAAATGCTAGTAGGAAACATAAACAAGATTGATGAGAGTGAAGTCACAGCATATATTTTTAGTATAGATGATAAAACCTTGTGTAAAGAGGGTTATCATGTTATTGCTTCAATAGGACCGACATTTATAAAGTGGTCAGAGCTAAATAAAGAAGAGTATCTTATAAAAAAAGAAGAAGAAAAGGATAGGATTATAAATGTTCTTGAAAAAAGATTTCCTGATATAAGAAAAAATATTGTGTTTAGTAATCTTGCAACAGCAAAAACTTTGGAGAGGTATTTGAATAAAAAGAATGGTGCAGTGGCGGGGCCTAAACAGAAACTTGGTCAGCATATGTTTAAAAGACAGCATACAAAAACATATTGGGATAATTTATTCTGTTGCGGGGAGTCGACTGTAATGGGAACAGGCACACCAACTGTGACCACTTCGGGAATTTCTGCTGCGAATGCAATTTTATCTAAACTAGGTAAACAAAGATATATTTTTGATAAAAATAGAAAAAACTATGTGAATATAATACAAAGACCAGTCACAGAACAAAGTATTTATTATAAATATGATGAAAAAACAGCAGATATAGTGAAAAAGGCTTTTGCATGCCAATTTTGTGAGGAACCAGCATGTTCAAATAATTTTGATGTGCGAGGAATAATGAGAAGAGTATGTGTAGGTAATTTTATCGGCGCAAAAAAAATAATTACTAAAAATCCTTTATTAATTTCTGAAGATAAATTGATCCAATACGAGAAAAGATGCATAGAGAATAAAAGAATTGGAAAAGCAGTTAGTATTTCATCCGTAGTGGAATTTTTGAAGGAAGGTATATATGATTAGAAATAAGTATAGCACGATAGTAGTAGGAGCAGGTATTGGAGGTTTGACAGCAGCAGTTTATCTTACAAAAAACAAAATAGATACACTACTGATAGATAAAAATGAAAAACCTGGGGGACTTGTAAATACTTTTATATATAATGGATTTAAATTTGATGGAGGTGCAAGAGCTTTTGAAAACTCCGGAGTTATTTTTCCGATGCTGAAACAGTTGGGAATAGATATTGACTTCGTACATAATCCTGTCAGTGTCGGTATTGGGACAGAAGTAATCGATTTTATCTCTGAAAAAAGCCTTAAAGATTACGAGAATCTCTTATGTAATGCATATCCGGATAATACTGCAGAGATAGCTCTAATTATTAAAGAAATTGATAAGGTGATAGGGTATATGTCTGTCATATACGGTATTGATAATCCTATGTTCACAGATAAATTTACTGATAAAGAATATGTATTCAAAGAGCTTCTTCCTTGGTTAATTAAATACAACGTTAATATAAAGAAAGCTCAAAAGCTTAATCAACCTGTAGAAGAGTATTTACATAAATTTACTGATAATCAATCACTTATAGATATTATAATACAGCACTTTTTTAAAGATACGCCTACATTTTTTGCATTAAGTTACTTCGGACAGTATTTGGATTATTCATATCCATTAGGAGGTACAGGGGTTCTTGCAGACAAAATGGCAGAATACATAACAAAAGGCAACAACAATATATTAACAGAATATGAAGTCATATCTGTTGATGTAAAAGATAAGAAAATAACACTTAATGATAATCAGATAATATCATATGATTATCTTATATGGGCAGCAGATCTTAGAATACTTTATTCAGGGCTTGATGTTTCCAAAATGTCGGGAAGAGAACGTGACATAAATATGAAAACTAGAAAAAAAGTATTTAATGGACATGGCAGTGATTCTATTCTTTCAGTTTTTATAGGAACAGATTTAAATACAGAATACTTTAAAGGAAAAATTAAAGGACATTGCTTTTATACTCCTGACAAAAAAGGATTAAGTACCTCTATGATGAGAAAGTGGGAGGATGTTTTAAAGCAAGGAAGTAAAGAAGATGAATTTATTATTTTACAGGAAATAACGAAAGAATATCTTAGTCTTACTACTTATGAAATCTCTATACCATCATTAAGAGATGAATCTATGTCTCCTCCAGGAAAAACAGGTGTAATAGTAAGCACATTGATGGATTATAATATTTTTAAATACTTAAAAGAAAATAATCGGTATGAAAAATTTAAGGAATATTGTACAGATATTATAGTGGAGGTTCTTGATAAAAGCATATTTCCAGGTATTAAAGAAAAAACAACATTTACTATATGTGCTACACCATTAACTATTGAAAAAGCTACTAAAGGGCTTGAAGGATCAATAACAGGATGGTCATACAGTAATGATATGCCTGTAAAGAGCGATTTAAAAGAAATTATTAGTGCACCGGTAACAAATATAAAGGATGTTTATAAAGCAGGACAATGGGCATTTTATCCTTCAGGAGTTCCTACCTGTATAATTACCGGAAAACTGGCAGCAGATAAGGTTATAAAAAAAGCGGTAAGAAATTATGATATACAATATTACGCTAATTATAATCGGATTAATATGCAGTATCATACTGTTTTATAGATTCCCTTTTTTAAATAGAAAAGACAAAAGCTCTAAATTGCTTGTTTCTGTAGTTATACCTGCAAGAAATGAAGAAAAGACACTACCATTTCTTTTATCAGATCTGCAAAAATTTCAGGCTGATATACACGAAATTATATGTATTAATGACGGATCTACAGATAACACAAAAGATGTAATACTTGAATATGGGTACAAACTTGTCGAAGTAAATGATAAACCCGATAAGTGGATGGGTAAATCATGGGCTTGTCTTAAAGGTGCATCCGTTTCTACAGGAGATGTTATTTTGTTTCTTGATGCAGATGTTAGATTAAACAAACAAGGTTTTAATATGCTTATATCAGAATATGAAGATAGTAAAAGGACAATATCTGTACAGCCTTACCATAAAATGGAGAAATCTTTTGAGAAGCTTTCTTTTATTTTTAATATAGTGCAAGTTGGTGGAAATGGCGTTACTTGCGCTATAAAAAACGGAACAGCAGGTCTATTTGGTCCAGTAATACTCATAAATCGAAAAGAGTATTTTTCAATTGGTGGTCACAGCGGAGCAAAAGATGTTATTCTTGAGGACCTTGCCATTGGGCAAGTGCTTAATGCAAGGGGTTTGGGTTATAAACTTTTTCTTGGTGGAAAAGATGTGTCATTTAGGATGTATAGCCAAGGAATAAGGCAGATTATTGAAGGATGGACTAAAAACTATGCAGCTGGAGCAGCTATGGCAAGAGCTGATATTTTTATAATAACTTTTCTTTGGATTTCTGCACTTTGTTCAACAGCATTTAATGCGATATCATCATGGTTTATAAATGATTTAACTAAAATAATCACATTTAATATTTTCTATATTTTATGGGTTATAGAATTAACAAGGATATCAAAAAAGATAGGTAACTATAATATTTTGAATGCTGTTTTCTATCCTGTTTATATGGTGTTCTTTCTTGTTATTTTCTTTATGTCTGTATTAAAAAAAGTATTAAAAATCAAAGTCTCATGGAAAGGCAGAAAAATATAATGCGCATACTATTTTTACCAGATATCTGGACAATATTGCTTTGTATACCGTTATGGTTTGTATTTCATATAGTTCCGGCTTTAATATGTTTAAAAATTCCAGATAAATACTATAATCCTTTAGGACTAATTTATAGAACTAAGAAATGGGAAAAAAAAGGAGAAATATATCAAAGCCTTTTCAAGGTAAAAAAATGGAAAAAGTATCTTCCAGACGGTGCTACAATGTTTAAGGATGGATATAAGAAAAGGCATCTCACTGAATATACTTCTGAGTCTTTAGAAAAATTTGCAATAGAAACATGCAGAGCGGAATTGACACATATTCTTGCAATATTTCCATTTTGGATATTTGGTTTTATAGCTCCCCCAATAATTGTACTTTACATGCTTATATATGCGCTTGCTGTGAATCTTCCGTGTATAATAACGCAAAGATTTAACAGGCCGAGAATATTAGCTCTTAAGGATAAGATTGATATCGCTGTTATAGGATAATATAGTATAATAAAAAACAAATAAGCGGGTAAAGGCAGATAATAATGAGCTTTAATTCATTAACTTACATAATATTTATTATAGGCATCTGCATACTTAACTATATAGTAAGACCTAAATATAGAAATACAATATTGCTGGCTGCAAGTTATTTTTTCTATATATATATTGATCCAAGATATATTTTCTTTTTATTATTCTCTACTTCTATAAGTTATTTAATTGCAATAATAATGGAAAGGGATACAGAAAAAAAGCGGAAGTTTTGGCTTATACTTGGAATAATCTTAAGCATAGGTCTTCTATTTACATTAAAATATCTTGATTTTCTAAGCTTAAGCATATCCGGGCTTCTATCAAAACTTAATTTACCTTTGCTTCCTAGGATAAATCTAATTATTCCTATAGGTATATCATTCTATAGTTTTACTGTAACAGGATACCTTATTGACGTATACAAAAAGAAAAACCCTGCTGAAAAGAATTTTATTGATTATGCTTTGTTCGTATCTTTCTTTCCACAACTTCTCTCTGGACCTATTGAAAGAGCATCAAATATGCTTGTTCAGTATAAGAAAACAAGAAAATTTGATATTTCCAACCTAAAAGCAGGAAGTATAAGATTTTTATGGGGTTTGTTTAAAAAAATGATAATTGCTGATCAGCTAGCTATGCTTGTTAATGGAACATACGCTTCATTGAATGAAAAATCCTCCATTAATGTAGTAATTGCAATAATTGCATACTCACTGCAGATTTATGTTGATTTTTCTGCATACTCAGATATGGCTATAGGGTCAGCTAGGCTTCTTGGATTGAATATAATGGAAAATTTTGATAGCCCTTATTTATCCTCATCAGTAAAAATGTTCTGGAGAAGATGGCACATATCACTGACTTCATGGTTCAAGGATTATCTTTATATACCTTTAGGAGGAAGCAGGTGCTCAAAGTTGAGGAATGTTTTGAACACGCTTATAGTTTTTGCAGTTAGCGGATTATGGCATGGAGCATCGGTAACATTTTTGATTTGGGGTGTTATAAATGGTATTTATCTTGTTATAGGTAATTTAATGTCTCCTGTATATAGAAAGATAAAAGATTACTTGAAAATAAAGGACAGTAATAATTTATTTCTTATTATTAAAGGAACAATAACATTCATACTTATTTCGTTAACCTGGATTTTTTTCAGAGCAGACAATCTAGAACATGCAATTTTAATATTCAAATCAATTTACATTAATAAACAATTAGCAATAAGTCTTACTTCTTTAGAAATAGATGCCTATAACCTGATAGTACTAATTGTATCTATTATAGTAATGCTTGTTATTGATGTACTTACAAGAAAGAAGTATCTTCCTGATTTGTTGAATAATAACTTAATATTGACATATGTGACTTGTTTTCTGCTAATTATAGCAATTATTCTTTTTGGAGTATATGGTGCCGGTTATGATCCTCTAGATTTCGTATATTTCAAATTTTAGTAGTTATAATTAATGTTATATACATCTAACAACTGTTTTAATAGTACAATTACTATTATCATAAGAAATAATATTAAAATGATCAGATGATTTTTTTAGTGAATTGTGGTTCATCAAAATAAATAGCACTATATGTAGTACAGATAAATCATATATGGTTTTTACTTAAGTGTTACAATTAAAAAACTTGACATTCGATATTATAAATATATATAATCTAATGCGCTATGCATGTTTAAATGCAAAGAGAAAAAGAAAAATTTTATTTACATATAGGAGTTACTTATGAAGAGAACGTATCAACCAAAAACAAAACAAAGAAGTAAAGTACATGGATTCAGACAAAGAATGAGTTCAGCTGCTGGAAGAAAAATTATTAAAAACAGAAGAGCCATCGGTAGAAAGAAATTATCTGCATAAGATTCCTTTTGCCATGTCTTCATACGAAAGGATAAATGTGGAGACGCTGAAAAAAAACTATGAGTTTTCACGTGTATACAGAAAAGGAAAGTATTTCAGCGGTAAATATTTAACGATAAATGTACTAGAAAGTATATACGCATACAACAGGATAGGTGTATCTGTAAGCCGAAAGGTATATAAAAGTAGCGTAAAAAGGAATTTATATCGTAGAAGAATAAAAGAAATATTAAGAACAGGAAACTTCAATCTAAAAAAAGGGTATGATATAGTATTTGTAGTTAAGAAAACTGACGAAATACCAAAATACCAAGATATAGAAAAGGAAATAATCGATTTGCTGATTAGAGCAAAATTGATAATAAAGGATGAAGAAACTAATAATCAGATTGATTAAATTTTACAGAATTAATATCTCTCCCAACAAATTACCCTGTTGCAGGTTTATTCCTACCTGCTCCCAGTATGCTCTTGAAGCAGTGGAGAAATACGGAGCCTTCAAAGGATCCTTAATGTCAGTGTGGAGAATTTTAAGATGCAATCCGTTTTGTAAAGGTGGGTATGATCCTGTTAAATAGGGAAAGAAAAACCTATGTTTGATTTTATTTACAATTTTTTTGGAAAGATTTTTGAATTACTTTATACTGGACTTTGCGGGCAGAACTTTGGAATTACTTTAATAGTATATACCCTTATACTAAAACTTCTGCTAATGCCGCTTTCTATTAAAGGTCAAAAGTCTACAATGAGGATGAGCGAGCTCACCCCTAAAGTTGATGCTATAAAAAGAAGGTATAAGAATGACCAGCAAAAGCAGAATGAAGAAATTCAGAAACTGTATAAACAAGAAAATGTGGGATGTGCATCTGGTTGTCTGCCTAATTTAATACAATTTCCCTTACTTATAGCAATGTACAGGGTTCTTGCGCAACCTCTTACATACATTAAAGGTGTATCTAAAGATGTTATTACTCAAATTATAGAACGCTTGGAATATGCTCCTACAGTACTGCAGACAACGATAAATAATGACCTTATAACAGACCCTTCAAAGTTTGAGCTTGTAAAGGACCTTATAACACGTGACAAGCTGATTGATATGAATTTTCTTGGAATGAATCTAGGTCTTGTTCCAAAGATTAATCCATCTATCTTATTTGGAGCAGAAACAATAGGGACATATCTTCCTATCATATTTCTTCCGCTAATATCAGTGGCTTTAGTAATATTGTCGCAGTATCTTACCGACAAAGCCATGAAGAAGAGAATGCCTGTTAAGAAGAAAACCACAAATGCCAATGAAGCACCTGATATGTCTTCTCAGATGAATAAAACAATGAAGTTCTTAATGCCTGCTATGACATTATGGATTGGTTTTACTTTACCGGTAAGCATGTCACTATACTGGATATTCACATATGTCGTTCAGATAGGCCAGCATTTCATTATTGAAAAAATAAGACAGAATTATGATGCTAAGAAAGCAGCAGAAGCTGTAAGAAGCGGAGAAGCATCAAGAAGCGAAGAAAAAGTCATTGAAGCAACATATGAAGTTAAAGAGGAAAATAAGGAGAGTAAAGATAAAAATGAGCAAGGTAAGCATTGAAAAGACAGGAAAAACCGTTGATGAAGCCGTCCAGGCAGCGCTTTTGGAATTAGGCCTGGAACTTGGAGATGTAGAAATTGAGATAGTAGAGGAAGAAACTAAAGGACTTTTGGGAATAGGAAGAAAAGAAGCAAGAGTAAAAGTTTATTTCTCAACAGAAGACGATCCAAAAGAAACAATAAAATTATTTCTTGAAGACATACTATCGCAAATGGGACTTGCTCCTGAGGTATTTGTCAGTGAAGAAGAAGGTTTCTATAAAGCAGATATCAGCTGCAATGATTCAGGATTGATTATTGGCAGAAGAGGAGAAGTACTCCAGTCTTTACAGTTTTTAACATCACAAGTTGTCAGTAGAGTTTATGATACACATATAAGAGTATTGATAGATACAGAAAATTACAGGGAAAGACACAAGACATACTTGGAAGACTTAGCAAAAAAGACAGCTGATAAAGTCGTTAAGACAAAAAGGGATTTTATGCTTGATTCTATGTCATCATATGAAAGAAGAATTATACATACATGCCTTCAGAACAGAGATAATGTTTCAACATACAGTGTAGGAGACGAGCCAAACAGGAAAATAGTAATTTCCTTTGAAAGAAACGGAAAAAGAAGCAGCTATTAGAAAAGATGGAAAACACAATAGCAGCAATTTCCACACCTATAGGGGTTGGAGGAATATCAGTAATCAGGATTAGCGGAAGCAATGCTTTTTTGGTTGCTAAAAGCATATTTAAATCAAAAATTCCATTTGATAGTATAAAAAGCCATACAGTCACATACGGAAAGATTCAAGATAAAGAAGGCAACACAGTAGATCATGTGTTGCTTATTAAAATGAAATCTCCAAAAACATATACAAAAGAAGATATTGTGGAAATTCACTGTCATGGTGGTATGTATGTAACAAAGAAGATATTAGCTTTGACATATGCCAATGGAGCTACCCCTGCACAACCTGGGGAATTTACAAAAAGAGCATTCATGAATGGAAGCATAGACCTTATGGAAGCTGAAGCAGTAATGGACCTTATCAACAGTGAAGCTGAAGATTCATATAAAGAAGCTATATCTCAGTTAAAAGGCGAGAAAAGTTTGCAGATCAAGCAAATTAGAAATGAGCTTATAGACCTGATTTCGCATATTATGGTTGTGATGGATTACCCCGAATATGATGTTGAAAAAATTTCAGCAAAAGAAGCGAGAAATAAGGCAGAAGAAATAAAAAACAGTCTTAAAGCGTTTATTGAGGATTTTGATAACAGAAGAATCATACGTAAAGGATTAAATGTTGCAGTTGTAGGTGATGTGAATGTAGGAAAATCCACCTTCATCAATAAAGCATGCGGTCAGAACCGTGTAATTGTTACAGATATTGCTGGAACTACAAGGGATGTAGTTGAAGTAAAAATAGATATAAAAGGATTATGTGTTACTTTAAAGGATACAGCAGGAATACGAAGTACTGACAATCAAATAGAAAAGATAGGTATAGAAAAATCTAAAGAAGCAATTGAAGAAGCTGATGCAGTTATTTATATAGCTGATATAAGCAAACCTTATAAAGATGATATATTCAATTATATTAAAGATATGGATAAAACTATTTGCGTGTTAAATAAGACAGATCTTCTTGTGGAAGATGAAAGAGACAAGCATGTAGAATTGATGGAAAAGGACCTGAGAAAAATTTTCAAAGACAGAATAGTCGCCTGTTCATTAGAGAAAAAAGAAGGAATAAATGAAATTTTCGATAAACTTCTTGAAATGGTTAATGCAGGAGAAATAAGACAGAAGGATACAGCTATTACAAACGAAAGACATAAAAGGCATATTTCCGATGCTATAGATTTCTTGGATAATACAAAAGACAGTTCCTATATTGACATGTTAAGTGTTGATCTTACATGTGCGGCAGAGGAACTAGGCAAGATAACAGGAGAGACCGCAAGTGCAGATATTGTGGACAGGATTTTTGAAAAATTCTGCATAGGTAAATAGAATGAAAGTATATGATGTAATTGTTGTCGGAGCAGGACATGCAGGATGTGAAGCCGCACTAGCAAGTGCAAGAATGGGTCTAAAGACAGCAATTTTTACTCTAAATCTTGACAGTATAGCTAACATGCCATGCAACCCAAGTATTGGAGGTACAGCAAAAGGCCATCTTGTAAGAGAAATTGATGCTCTAGGAGGGCAGATGGGAAAGTGCGCTGATGCAACCCTTATACAATCGAAAATGCTCAATAAATCCAGTGGTCCGGCAGTATACTCTCTTAGAGCTCAGATAGATAGAAGACAGTACCAAATTGTTATGAAACATATACTGGAATCTCAGGAGAACCTAGAAATCAGACAATATGAAGTTACTGATGTAATATTTGAAGGAAATAAAGTAAAAGGCGTTATCACCAATACTGATGCACTGTTTTTTTCAAAAGCTGTAATAATAGCGACAGGAACATATCTGAAATCCAGGATTATAATAGGTGATACTTCATATGAGGGTGGACCTGATGGTTTATTTCCAGCAAATAAACTTTCTATTAATCTTGCACAAAAAGGAATCAAACAAAGAAGGTTTAAAACAGGTACACCTGCAAGAGTTCATAAGAACAGTATAGATTTTAGCAAGATGTCTATTCAAAATGGTGATGAACCAATAGTGCCATTCTCCTTTGAAACAGAAAAGATTGAGATAAATCAGATACCATGCTACCTGACTTACACCAATAAAAAGACACATGAAATAATAAGAAACAATCTTGACAGGTCACCTTTATACAGTGGGAAAATAAGCGGAACAGGCGTGAGATACTGCCCATCTATTGAAGATAAAATAGTGAGATTTGCAGATAAAGAAAGACACCAAGTGTTTATTGAACCAATGGGTCTTATGACCGACGAAATGTATGTACAAGGTATGTCAAGTTCTATGCCAGAGGATGTTCAAGAGGATATGTATAGATCTATAGAGGGGTTGGAAAATGTTATTTTCATGAGAAGCGCTTATGCTATAGAATATGACTGTTTTGACCCATTACAGCTTCTTCCTACAATGGAGTTTAGAGATTTTGACGGACTTTATTCAGCTGGGCAGAGTAATGGGAGCAGCGGATATGAAGAAGCTGCAGCACAAGGCATAATAGCTGGTATAAATGCAGCATTAAAAATAAAAACTCTTCCACCGTTAGTGTTGGATAGATCTGAAGCATACATAGGGGTGCTTATTGATGATCTTGTAACAAAAGGTACAAATGAACCATATAGGATGATGACCAGCAGAGCTGAATACCGGTTGATTTTAAGACAAGATAATGCTGATGAAAGACTGACAGCAAAAGGTTACCAGATAGGTCTTATAAACCAGGAAAGATATGATAAGTTCCTTATAAAAATGGAAAATATCAACAAGGAGATAGAGAGATTAAAAAAGAAGAATGTTTCTCCTAAACTGGCAAACCCATTTTTTGAAAAAAGAAACCAACAGACAATTAATTCTGGAATAACTGAAGCCTCTATCTTGAAAAGAGAAGGCATAAGTTATGAGGATCTATATGAAATTGATGATCAAATTCCTAATATTACTAAAGAGGAGAAGCAAGAAGCTGAAATAAAGATAAAGTATGAGGGTTATATAGAAAAACAACTTAGACAAGTGGAGCAATTCAAAAAAATGGAGAAAATTCTTATTCCTAAAGATATTGTTTTCAGGGAAATCGCAGGACTTAGAACTGAAGCAAAACAGAAGCTTGAAAATATAAAACCGGGTTCATTAGGAATGGCAAGCAGAATTTCTGGTGTTTCTCCTGCAGATATACAAGTACTTTATGTTTACTTGGAGCAACAGAGAAGGAAAAAAAAGGAGAATCTTCAATGAGAGAGTTGCTTAAAGGGATTTATGATGTACTTGGGTTAAAATACGACGAGGAACATTACGAAAAATTTAATGCATATGCCATGCTTCTTATTGAATGGAATAAAAAATTTAATCTCACTGGAATTACTGAAATAAGAGATATTTATATAAAACACTTTGGAGACAGCCTGATGTTGTATAAAGGCATAGACGGAACCAAATCTTTGATTGATGTAGGCACTGGAGCAGGATTTCCAGGTATACCTTTAAAAATAGCAGGATATAAAAATAAAGTAGTTTTACTTGAAGCAAACGGGAAAAAAGCCTCTTTTTTAGAGCATGTTACAGATACTCTTGGTCTTGAGCAGATTTTCATTTGCCAAGATAGGGCTGAAATAGCGGGACGAGAAGATATTTACAGAGAAAGATTTGATGTGTCTACAGCAAGAGCAGTAGCGCCATTGAATGTTCTGGTGGAATATTGTGCTCCATTTATAAAAAAAGATGGTCTTTTTATTGCCATGAAAACTGATAAAACCGAACTGGAATCAGCTAAGAATGCTATGAAGCAACTTTTTTTAGAAGTATATAAAATAGAAAGTCAAACTATTCCATTTTCTGATATAAAAAGGTGTAATATATATTTTAAGAAAATAAAGAATATTTTAGATAAATATCCCAGGGCAGACGGTATTCCTAAAAAGAAACCTTTGTAATGTTCACAAAGATTTAATTATTAATTCACAGAATATTCACATAAGTGCTTTATTATGAAAGCATAATAAATTTCATAATTCATTCCTCAATGAAAAAATAGAAAGACCTAGTCTTTCTTTTTTTTGCATAATACATGAATTTTGCATTTGATCAGGAATAAAGGTATATTTAGCATTCTTTTAAATCTTTTAGGCTGTTTTATAAGCCGGTAGAACCATTCTAGCTTATGCTTGCAGAAAAAGTCCGGTGCTCTTTTTGCATAACCCGATATAATATCAATAGTTCCACCTGCTCCGATTGCAAGTCCAGAATGTATATTATGTCTATGATTATATATGAACATTTCCTGCTTCGGAGCACCTAAACCAACAATAATCAAGTCTGGTTTCTTTATATTAATTTCATCAATAATATTTTTCTCTTCTTCTTTACGAAAATAACCATCATGGAAACCGGATACTGATATATAAGGATAACGTATCAGTATGTTTTCTTTTGCAGCTTTGACAGAATCATGAGAAGCTCCAAGAAGATAAACTGAAAAAGCTTTTCCCATACCTAGCAGATTCTGTACGAATATGCATCCAGGCACCTTTTCTTTTAAAGGAGACTTCAATATTTTAGAAGCAAGGATTACTCCCTCTCCATCAGGTATATTCAGGAAAGAAGAATTCAAAGCTTGTAGAAGATCATTGTCTCTTAATGCATTCATACATATTTCAGCGTTCGGTGTAAAAATATACTTGAAAGAACGATCATAAAACATGGATTCATACGCTTTTTTTAATGAATTTTCCATATCTATATTATCTATTCTTATGCCTAAAATATCCATAATATCTCCAATATAAAGAAGTATAGGCAATAAGCGACTGAAAATCAATAAAAAGGTTGATATTTGGCAGAATTGCAATTAAAATAACTTTGTAGACATGAGGAAAACCGGGGCAATAAAACTTATTCTCATAATTTTAATAATGTCAGCAGTACTTGTTTCTTGTACCGAGGAAGAGTACCGTGCTTCAAGGCTATATAAATCTTTGACATCATATGAGCAAAAAGGAGAGACTGTAGCTTTAAAGAATAAAAAGTATAACAAAATTGATTTATCAGAAAAAGCTGTACTTGAGATTTCAAAAGGTCAGATATATAATGCCGACTTTTATGAAGCTGTAAATATAAAAAGCGCATCAACAGCTTCTATAATAAATTCAGAAATAATATCCAAAACAGTTGCCATAAGAGCTTCAGAACAAGATAGTGTTATAAATGCAATTTCTACAAATATAGCGTCATATGGGGATTATGTCATAAGCATATCAGATAATGCAGTGTTTACAGGATCTAGCTTGAATATTGCAAACTTAGGAGATACAGGAGCAGCAATACAAGTAACATCAAAAGCATCAATGGTATTGAATAATTCAAATGTGACTGCTAAAAGTACAGGTGTGGAAACTGACTCGCTTGTTAGCATAAGCGGTAGTCAAATGACTGTGGAGAGCATGAAGTTCTATGAAGGTGCTGCCATAACAATAGATGATTCCAGTTTCTATACAAAGCATGGGATAATATTATTAGATAATTTTAATAATGAAAACCTGATTCATATCTCACTTAATATGAAGAAAACCAAACTTACAGCTGATAATGGAGCATTATTATCTATGATAGATACAAAAGCTTCAGCAAAACTGGAAGATACAACATTAAGCCAAAATGAATATTGCGTAGTATCATTGATAAATTCAGAGGGCACACTGACTTTAAGCAAATCCAATGTTCTAGGCAGTATTGTAGCCGATGAACGTTCATCGCTTAATATTCTTATTAAAGATGGATCAGTTATCAAAGGATATATAAACAAAGATAATAAAGCAAGAACAGTAACAGTTCAGATAGAAGAGAATAGCGTGTGGGAAGTAACATCAGATAGTTATGTAAGAGGTATAATACTTAAAGACAAAAATCTCAGTGGAATAAAATCAAACGGATTTACAATATTTTATGATACCAAGTGCGTTACCAACACATGGATGGGAAAAGCGACAATTTATCTTCCTGATGGAGGAAAGCTTGTTCCTTTAAAATAATCAGACAATCAGTTTTGCGGCATTATCCATAAATTTTGTATAGCTGGAGCCAAGAATAAAACGGCTCTTTTTTAGAAACCTAAATGTTAGAAAATAGTTATATATATGTGTATCGCTGGCAATGAAATCAACCATAGATTTTCGAATATATTTACGTATCCTCCAGGCTTGCACGGGCGAATAAAGAGAATATGCATTTATCTGTCCTAAAACATCAAGTGCCATGAGTTTCTGAACCTGTCTGAAGCTATATCGTTCGATATGGGCAATTATAACGGTAAGACCAATAGATTGAAGGTTTGCTATTTCATTTAGAAGCATATTGTTCCATATTGATGAAGGCATTTCTATAAGGATATAGTTAGAATTTTCAAATGCTAGTTTTTTGATTTTTTTTTGCTTGCTTAATCCTGTTACCAGCCGGACTTCAGCACCTTTATAAAGTTTTATTTCTGTATCATTAACAGCAGATAATTCATCATAAGCTTTATCTCTTCTTGTAAGAAATTTATCTATGCTATCATTAAAAGGATAAAAATGCGGTGTGCAAATTATTGATTTTATGCCATATTTATGCGCTGTTTTTAATTGCTTTAAAGAATCTTCCAAACTGTAAGATCCATGGTCTGCTTTTGGCAATATGTGGCAGTGTATATCAATCATTATCAAGATTAACAGGAGATGCTGGTTTTATAGGTTTTTTGTCATATCCGCCATATCTCTCATATTTGGCGTACTTGTACCCGTTCTTTCCATATCTATATGATTTGTTATAAGACATTGTTTCAATATCATAATCATTGAATATGAAACCTAGAAGTTTGCCACTCACGTTGTTTAAAGCATCGACGGTATCCTTAATGAGATTTGTTCTGGAAAAATTTTGTCTAACAGCAAGAACAGTGCCGGTTACCTTGTTTGAAATAGCAACAGCATCAGTAACAATCAAGACTGGAGGGGTATCAATAAAGATATAGTCTAAAGTTTCGCGTAATTCACTAAGCAATAAAGTCATTCTCTCAGAGGTCAGAAGCTCTGACGGATTGGGTGGAATCGTACCGCTAGGTAGAATATGGAGGTTTTTATATTTAGTTGGATATATAAAGTTTTCCTTTACCAAACCACCTAATATATCACTAAGACCTGGTGAGGATTTGACTTTGAAATATTTATTGATTGTAGGCTTACGCATATCTGCATCAATGATCAATGTCTTGAATCCTGCTTCTGCAAAAGCTAAAGCCATATTAGCACATACAGTAGATTTACCTTCTCCCATGTGTGCGCTGGTAAATGAAATTACAGGACATTTTTCCTTTGCTGTTGTAAACATCAGGTTTGTTCTAGCAGCTTTAATTGCTTCTGTCACAGGAAATGAGCTATTATCAAAAAGAAGATACTCACGCTTTTCCAGGTCCGCCATAAGACTTACCCTCCTTTTCATCATGCTGATATAATTGAAGATCCGGTATGTATCCAATAATTGGAGCTTTAACCACTCTAAGAAGGTTATCATCGGATCTTACTTTTGTGTTGAATAATTCATACATTATAACAAATGCGACAGCTGCTATAAAACCTAAGACAGTACCTATTGCGACATTTTTCATCATACTTGGTGATGATGGATTAGATGGAACAATAGCTCTATCCAGTATTTCCACAGCTCCAGCTTTAATTACTCTTAATATCTCCTCAGGTGCAACGTCAATGAATGCATTTGCGATAATCATAGCATCAACAGGATCTTCACTGGTAATTGTAATTCTCATAACTTCAGTATTATTAACGGAAGTACCAGAAAACATTTTTCGTATCTGTGTAGGAGTATAATTAAGATCTGTTGTTTCTATTACCTTGCTTATAACATTATCACTCTGCATTATAACTGAATATGTCGCTATAAGCTTCTGGGAGGTTGTTATATCCGTTGTAGAAATTGAAGTATCAGTCCTGTTGGAATCATTGAAAACATATAAAGTGGCTGAAGCCTCATACTGAGGTGTAATGAAAAAATATGTTACTGTGACAGATAAGCTGGCTGCAACTAGTATTATGCAGATAATAAGCCAGAAATGTCTTCTAAGATAAGAGAATATTTGCCGTATATCAAGCTCCTCCATAAAAACCCTCTCTTTTCAAATTCTTATTGATACAATATTACAATAATAAAATATCAAATTTTACTTGTCAAGAAAAACAAATCTTAACACTGTAAATCACACACCTATTCAATAATAATAGCTCCATATACTGTGATATTATTATTTTTGCATATTTCCATCAGTTTTTCTATTTTTTTGATTTGTGAGACTTTATATTTTTCCACGAGGATTATGCCCTTGCAATCCAGCATGGACTTTGCTATGTCTGCAGAATCAAAAATATTCTCTAATACCCTTAAGTCATAATCAGTGTTATCCTTAAGATATTTACTAACAGCATTTAAAGATACAAGATTTTCAGTACTTGTAACCCCGATAGGCTCAGATGTCTTTCCACATGCATATATAACAGGGACTAATGCTAGTTGTGAAATTTTAACTATATCAGTACCGCTAGAAAAAAGATTGAGCTTTGGCAGTTGTTCGATCCCTATTAGTTTACGGCTCAAATAAAATCTGCCCAGTATAAGTACATATGCAAGAAAAACTCCTAATATAAGTCCTAACACAGCATATTGTATGACTTCTTTGTTAAAAGGTACATAAGTGACTTTGTCAATAGAGGCTTGTATTTCAGCTATCTGTTTGTCAGTTTCAGCAATGGCTTTTTCCAGTGCAGCATATTCAGTTTTATAAGTTTTCTGCATATTTGCTAAAGCAGTATTTGAAGATACTGACTCTCTTTCTGATATAAGCAGTATGTTGCTAGGACCTATAGTAGCGCTTACGGTGTTTTTTGCTTTCTCAAAACAGTTCAATGCTATTGCTTTTAATTCCTCAAGACCGTTTTTATCCTGAGCATATACATGTATAGTAAGAGTTCTATATTCAGTACTTGCAGTAAAATCGATAAAAATATCGACTATATCAAAAGGTAAAGTCACATTGTTTTCATCATAAATTTCTGAAAGAAGGTTTATATCATTAATAACAGTATTATATAAGGCTACATTTTTTTCAATGTAAAATACGGATGTGAATTTTAGAAGTGAAGCAGAATCAATTTCTTTTATAAAATTATATCGTTCATCCTTATCATAATTAGTTTTTTGAGCGAGAAAGTCGCTTTTTTGTGAAGATAGAGTATTTATTTCTGATTGTAAATTCTGAATATTTATCTTTTCTTCATTATAACTTGTGTAGTCAGAAAGAACCTTAACAGTTCCTGCCAAAAAAGTGCAACACAAAACAACGACAACAATTAATGCGATGTTCTTGCGTGAATATTTTATAAGCGTGGATAAATCCATATCTCCTCCCAGAAGACATTAACAATGATTTTTGATATTATAAAAATTATATCACTATTGAGTATTGAATACTAGCAAAAATGAAGTCTGAGACTGTTCTGACAAAAAAGCATTAAAGACTGGTTCGATATAAGGACACCTTAAAAAGCAGTTAGAAGATAAAAGTATGTATGACTGTATATATGATTGAAAAAAATCGAGGGGTAATATATAATTCAAGTGTTAATGAATAAGGATAGTATATATGAGCAATAAGAAAACGAAAAAATACGTTGAAGAACCGAAGGCAAAGAAAAATCTTATAAAGGATTTTTTCTGTCTGGAACAGGACAATAAAAAGTTATCATACTTTGAATTCATTACTACAGCTTTTCTATATGTATTCTTATCCAGTTTTGCATTGATAGTAAGCAACAACGTATATGCAGACATGACAGAGACAAAACTGTATACCTTAATAGCTATGTTTAGCATTTGGTTCATTCTTATGTGTTTCGGATTATTTGAAAAAATTCGCACAAAAAAGGTAGATGCGATATATTTTAAAAAAGCATTGAAGAATCTTAGTTTTACTGATATAGCGTTGATTTCATATATGTTGATAGCTTTTATATCAGCAATACTTTCCGAGTACAGGCATACCGCATTTATGGGTGTTGAAGCAAGAAATGAAGGTTTTTTAATGCAGCTTATGTATGTTTCCATGTTCTTTATTATATCCCGTACATATGTCCATAAGCTGGAATTGAAAATATTCGCTCTAGCCAGTATACCTGTTGCTTTGTTAGGTATACTTCAGATTAATGGATACTATGTCGGAAAACTTACATATAATATCCTTACTCAAGGCAAGAGTTTTTTGACGACTTTAGGTAATATTGACGTTGTTTCAACTTATCTTGTTACTCCGATAATGATATTTACGGTATTGTACTGCCAGTCAAAAGAAAAGTTTTTCAGGATTCTATATCTTGCGTCTGCAGGAATCTGTTTCTATTTTTCAATTCTTATTGGGGTAGACAGCGGATATGTCGGAATGGTAGTTGCTATAGCATTCATGTTTCCTTTTATAGCCAAAGATAGGATATCTGCAACAAGAATGTTTCATATGATTTCACTATTTCTTTTTCTCATATATCTTGAAAATCAGATAGCTAAAATAGGGACTAGGAATTTTGTTTTTTTTGAAAAACCGCTTAGCAATATACTTTTCTTAGGAGCAATAGTAGCACTGATAATTTCTGCTATAATATATTTTATTGGGAAATTTATAAAAATAGAGAAAAAATTTATTTGGCCTGTAACATATTATGTGATTGCAGCTATAGCTATTTATTTCATCATAAAAAAAATACTTGCAATGCCTGAACCTGTAGATTCATCAGTAATGCTAGTACTTTATCAGTTCGGACAGATATTAAAAGGTAATATACAGGATGAATTCGGCTCAAACAGAATTTATTCTTGGAGGGTTGTATATAATTTCTTTAAGGAAAAACCCATAATTGGCCATGGGCCTGATACTGTATTTGACCTGTGGATGCGTGAAGAACATGTATACAGTATGGCAAAATACAATACATACTTCGATAAAGCACATAATGACTATCTGCAGGTGCTTGTTACTACAGGAATACTGGGACTTATTTCTTATCTTGCATTCCAATTTTCACTACTGATTCGTTCATTAAAAAAATTTGATGAGCCTCTAGTAATTGCGTTAGTGACTGCAAGCATATGTTTTTGTGCTCAAGCATTTTTTAATATAGGAGTTCCGATAGTAGCGCCATATGGCTGGATAGTATTCGGCATGCTTGCATCAGTATTAAGAAAAAAAGAAACTGCCTGATTTTAGGGCTTTTGGGGGAGATCTGGTTTTGGTAAAAACAGTAAAAGATAACAGTTTGGTAATTAAAAAAATTCTGCTTTTGATACTTGATACTGTATCAATAAATGCAGCGACTTTTCTTGCTTTATTCTTTCGTTATGAGCTTAGTTTTACAAAGATTGATGTTCAATATCTTACATATGCACAACAGTATCTGTGGGCTGACACGATTTTTACTTTAATAGTATTCACTATTTTCGGCTTATACAGGGGATTATGGAAATATGCATCAATCAAAGAACTTTTCAATATAATTATCGCATGTGCTATATCGTATGGATTTAAGTTCCTTGTTACATCATTACTAAGAATAGCCCAACCGAGAAGCACAATATTTTTCGGATGGATGCTATTGGTAATGATGGTTTTTGTAACTAGATTCAGTTATAGGTTCTTAAGATATATTATTCATGAGAACATACGAGGAAAAGGAACAAAAAGAGTAATGGTTATCGGAGCCGGTGATGCAGGCAATATGATAATCAGAGAAATTAAGTCTAGTGGTAATCTAAAGTCTAGAGTTGTATGCGTAATAGATGATGACAAGAATGTTCATGGGCTATACATACAAGGTATTAAAATTGTCGGAGGACGAGATCAGATTATAAATTCAGCAAAAAAGTTCAAGATTGATGAAATAATAATTGCAATCCCTTCTGCTTCGTCACAGGAAAGAAAGAAAATTCTTGATATCTGCAAAGAAACCAAATGCATTTTACGTACAATACCAGGTATGTATCAGATTATAAACAATGAAGTAAAGCTTTCAGACCTCAGAGATGTTCAGATTGAGGATTTGCTAGGTAGAGATGCTATAGATATAAATGTTCAAGAAATACTAGATTATGTAAGCGGGAAAGTCATTTTAGTTACTGGTGCAGGAGGTTCTATTGGTAGTGAGCTTTGCAGGCAGATAGCCAGCCATAACCCATCTATGTTAGTAATGCTTGATATATATGAGAACAGTATATATGATATTCAGCTTGAAATAGCTAAGAAGTATCCAAAGATTAAGATCAATGTACTTATAGCAAGCATAAGAGATGAAAAAAGAATTAAATGCATAATGACAAAATACAAACCTGAAATCATTTTCCATGCAGCAGCGCACAAGCATGTGCCTTTAATGGAAGCAAGTCCTAATGAGGCAGTTAAGAATAATGTATTTGGTACTCTGACATTGGTAAAAGCTGCTGATGAAAGCGGTGTCGAAAAATTCATTATGATATCAACAGATAAAGCTGTGAGACCTACAAACATAATGGGAGCAACAAAGAGAATATGCGAAATGATTATTCAAGCATATGATAAAAAATCAAAAACTGATTTTGTAGCAGTCAGATTCGGTAATGTATTAGGATCAAACGGATCAGTTATTCCCATTTTTAAAAAACAGATTCAAGAAGGCGGGCCCGTAACAGTAACTCACAAAGATATTACCAGATATTTTATGACAATACCTGAAGCAGTCTCTCTAGTCTTACAGGCAGGATATTATGCAAAAGGCGGGGAAATATTCATACTTGATATGGGTGAGCCTGTAAAAATATATGATCTTGCAAGAAATATGATAAAACTCTCTGGGCGTACCCCTGATGTAGATATAAAGATAGAAGTAACAGGATTAAGACCTGGAGAAAAGCTTTATGAAGAGCTTCTTATGGATGAAGAAGGAATAGAAAAAACACAAAATGACTTAATATATATAGGGCATCCGATAAAGTTTGACGAAAAAATATTTTTTGAAAATTTGAAACAGTTAAAAAAAATGACAGAAGATGAAGTTGCCTGTATAAAATTACTGATTGCCAAAATGGTTCCCACATATATTCCAGATGGTGAAGATATAGAAAAGATAGATAATAATGAAGTTAATGAATACGTAATGCGGCTTTTTGCTCAGGATAATCAGGTGAAATAGTTATACAAAGCTATAACTGAATATATAATAAACAAACGGAGGTAAGTTACATGAAGACAGACGACAAGATCCAAAAACTCGTTGACAGCTACGGATCGTGGTTTAACGAGGAAAGCGGTTTCAAATCTGCAAAAATGACAAATAGGCATGCCCCCTATCCGTTGTTATTCTCACCCATAAAAATAAACAAGCTGACAATAAAAAACAGGCTTGTTATGGCGCCTATGGGTAACATAAACATGGCAGAAGAGACCGGAAGGCCAAACGAGAAAATGATTGAGTATTTCAGGGAAAGAGCAAAAGGAGGAGTCGGACTTATAACAACAGGACTTATTCCGATAAGCTTCGGCATAGATCATTCCTTGATAGAACTGGATAAACTAACATACTTTCCCAGAATAGACCGTTCAAGAACAGTATATATGGGATGGAGAAATCTTGCACATGCAGTTCACTCATATGGAGCACGGATTTTCGTCCAGCTGACACCAGGCCTTGGCAGGGTGGGTAATCCTCAGTGTCTGACAAATCAGTTTAAATTTCCAGTTTCAGCATCAATGAATCCCAACTGGTATATGTCAGAAGTGCCATGCATGCCACTTACAGATGCAGCATGTAAAAAGATAATAAAGAATGCAGGACAGGCAGCAGCAGATGCTAAAGCGTTTGGTTTGGATGGAGTATATCTTCATGGACATGAAGGATATTTACTAGAACAAATGACTAATCCTGCATTTAACAGAAGAAAACTTGGCAGATATGCCAACTGGCAGGCATTTGGTTTGGACATGATACAGGAAATCAGAAGAAGAACAGATAATTCATTTCCTATAATGTATAGGATAGATCTCTCACTTGCTCTAAATGAGACATACAAAGAGAAAATGGATTTAAAAGCGCTTAGAAAGTTTAAAAATGGACGAACAGTAGAAATGACATTAGATTATATGAAAAATCTTGTAACCATGGGTGTAGATATATTTGATGTGGATTTAGGCTGTTATGATAACTGGTGGTTGCCACATCCACCAGAAGGTATGCCTCCTGCATGTTTTGCGGATGTTGCAAAAATAGTGAAACAACATTTCGATGACAATAATATTCTTTCAAATGCAGGGGTAAAGGTTCCGATAGTAGCTGTAGGAAAACTTGGATATCCAGATGTGGCAGAAGAAGTCCTCATGCAGAACAAAGCAGATATGATTATGCTTGGTAGGCCATTACTTGCAGATCCGTATTGGCCAAATAAAGCAAGAGCGGGACACACAGAGGAAATAATCCCATGCATCGGATGTCAAGAGGGTTGTATTAATGAGTTTGTTGAAGGAGGACATCCACAGTGTGCAGTAAATCCGAGAACAGCATTTGAGCATATGTATCCAAAAGAACCTCAACCTGCTTTAAAAAAGAAGAAAATTGCAGTAATAGGTGCAGGTCCAGCAGGTATAATGGCTGCAGTAACTGCAGCGAAAAGAGGACATGATGTTACTTTGTATGAAAAACAGTCAGTTATCGGTGGGAGGCTTAATGTTGGAGGAAAGCCAAAGATAAAGTTTGATATACAGAATTATCATGAATATTTAATAAAACTGGTTGATATGACTTCCAAAGAATATAAACTCAAGGTTCTTCTAAACACTGAAGTTTATGCAGAAACAATCAAAAATAATGCATTTGATACTGTTATATATGCAACAGGAACAAAGGATATAGAGCTGAAACTCCCAGGCTACGAAAAAGCAAACAAGATACAAGCAGTTGATGTTCTTGAGAAACCAAAATTAGTGGAAAAGGCCAATAAAATAGCAGTAATAGGCGGAGGAGTGGTAGGATGCGAGACAGCTTTTTTCTTAAACAAGGAATTAGGAAAAGAAGTGACAGTAATAGAAATGGAACCATATTTCATGAATCATGTTTGTACGGCAAACAGAGCATATCTCATACACTATATGGAAAAAGCTGGCGTAAAACTGCTTAATTGTACAAAACTTGTAAGTTATGAAATTGGTGGGATAAAGGTTTCGAGGAATGTATCCAAGACTGTACCTGACCCTTACAAAACATGGAATCCGATACTTCCACCAAACATAGAAAATCCTCTTGCAAAGAAAATTAAAGAGGAATACGAAGAACAATTTATTGAAGCTGATATCGTTATTCAAGCTGCTGGTGGAAAATGTGATGACACAGGATTTTATGCATTGCAAAAAGAGATTCCATCTTGTGAAATGTTCAATATAGGCGATTCTTTTAAAGGTGGTAAGGTATTTGAAGCTACAAAAGCAGGATATGCTATTGGGCTTACAGTTTAGGAAGGAGTATGGCATGGAGTATAAAATGATTTTGACAGATGAGGAAAAAGCTATTCTCAACGGGTCAAAAGGTGAAGTAATGGCTAAAGTCATGAAATCGCTGGTTATGTATGGAGAGGTCTTTAATGCCAAAAGGATGGTACAGATAACCGCTCCTGCACATTTTGTAACCAGTTTTGGAATTTCCATTATGAAAGCTGTTTTTGATATAATGGATGAGCTAAACAATGCTGGAATAACAACAATTGATAAATTTACTGTTGATCCAAGACCTATGGATTTTAATAATGTCAAATGCAATCCACTGGAAAAACTTGTTTTCGGTATTATGTACGGAAAACAGGATGATTATGAAGAACAGCTGATTAAAATCGGGCTAAAAGACAAAAAAGCTTTCAGTTGCACATGCTACATGGACGAAGTTGGTAATATACCAAAAAAAGGAGACATCCTTTCTTGGGCAGAATCATCAGCTGTCGTATATGCGAATTCAGTAATTGGCGCAAGATGCAATAGAAACTCAGCATTGATAGAAATGTTCGGTGCTATAATGGGTAAAGTTCCAGAGTTTGACTTGCTTACAGATGAGGGTAGAAAAGCTACATGGATTGTTGATGTTAAAACAAGCCAAAAGCCTGAAGCACAGGTTCTGGGAAGCGCAATAGGAATGAAAGTCATGAGTGATGTACCTTACATAAAAGGTCTTGATAAATTTATCGGTAAAAAGATGAATGAAAAAGCAAAGGACTACCTAAAGGATATGGGAGCAGCAACCGCTTCAAATGGAGCAGTAGGCCTTTATCATGTGGAAAATCTAACGCCAGAAGCTATTGAAAAAAAAGAATCTCTTATTAAAGAAAAGGCAAAAGTCTATATAATAGATGATGCAGAGCTGGAAAGAGTTAAGAAGAATTATCCTGTTATATGGAAAAAACATGATGCAAAACCCTCAAGGTGTTTTATAGGGTGTCCACACTTGTCATACAACCAGCTGATAGAATGGACAGACAGGATAGGAAAAGAGCTGGATAAAAATGGAAAGAAGAAAGTTTCTTTGGAAACCATATTCACAGCAGCCCCTGATGTTGTAGAACATTTTAAAAAGAATAGTGAATATTATAATCGTCTCACAAGTTATGGAATAAAAATTTCATCAATCTGTCCACTTATGTATATGAATAATCCTATATGCGCAAAAAGGGCTGTATTGACAAATTCAAACAAGTTAAGGACTTATACAACAGCAAGATATTACACCGATGAAGAGATAACTGATATTGCAGTGAAAGGGGATATTACGAGATGAAAAGAGAATTTAAAGGCAGAAATGTTGTAGCAGGTTCAGCTCAAGCAATCGCTATAGTATCTCGGAATGGAATGAATACTTTGGCTACATTTCAGAAAAGCATATTGGCAAAAAAGAAAACAGTTTTTGGAAGTGATCAGAATAATGCTGACTTATATAAAAAGGAGATAACAGGTAAAGCATTATGCCTACCAAGGACCATAGGTTCAACAACAGGAGGAATGGTACTTCAAAGTGCTGCCTCTTTAGGATTAGCTCCAAAAGTTATGTTATTCAGCGAAAGTATAGATTCCATAGGAGCAGCAGGAGTTATTCTTGCAGACATATGGACGGCCAACAAGATTGTAACGATAGATAGCTTAGGGCAAGATTTCTTGGATTATATGAAAGACGGTATGTCTGTTACAGTTAAGGAAGACGGAACAGTTATTGTTGAGTAATGATATAAAGCAAAGTATAAGGGCTATGCAGTTGCATAGCCCTTTATGTTAAAATTTCAAAAAGAAAAAATACAATAATACCTCTTAGTTATTTCTTGTAAAATTGAGGAAGATAATCTCTATTCTTTTCCATCATCTCATCTACCATTTCCTTTATCTGGTCAAGGGTAAGAACTGCTGATGTAAGAGGATCGAATGCGACTGCATGAAATACCTTTCTTGCATCTGCTTCAAGTGCAGCATCAACAGCCATAACTTCGCAACGAGCTGTTGTATTTATAAGGGTAGCAAGCTGATCAGGGAGTTTTCCAACATGAATAGGTTCCAAGGAGTTCTTAGAAGCTAATACAGGAACTTCAACACAGCATTCATATGGGAGGTTCTCAATAATTCCATTATTCATGACATTACCGTTAAACTTGAATAGAGTATTATCCCCAAAAACAGCATTGAAAATGTATGTCGCATACTCATGACCACGTTCTAGATTTATTTCATCCTTTGCAAGCCATTCCTTAATAGAATCACGCCAGTTATCCTTGCGTTCCAGATATGTATTCAAAATATATGCATAATGGCCTGGATTCCAGTTTGTGCCGTCCATACAGTATTTCGCAAGAGCTTCAGGATTCTTTCTGTACCAAGCGACATATTCGCTGTTATGCCCGGATGATTCAGTTACATAATAATCCAGATGTTCGTACATATTATTCCTTACAAGTTCTTTTTTATAAATATCAGGATTCTTAAGAGCTTCCTTTATTAAAGGATAAGCATCTTTTCCGTTCCATTTATAATCAAGATAAAATGCCTGATGGTTTACTCCTGCACATGTATAAGTCACTTCATTTATAGGAGCTCCTATCCAGTTTGCAAGCATTTCTGCTGTACCTTGAACGCTATGGCATAACCCGGTTATCATGAGATTTGGAAATTTTTTCTGCATGGCTCTGCAAAGCATTGCCATCGGATTGGTATAGTTAAGAAATACTGCATTAGGGCAATATTTTTCAATATCCTTGCAAATATCCAGCATTACAGGTATAGTTCTTAATGCTCGAAATATACCTGCCGGTCCTCTTGTGTCTCCAACATTTATATCCACTCCATATTTTTTTGGGATTAATATATCATGTTTCCACACGTCTACATCACCTGCGAGTATGGTGCAAAGTACGCCGTCAGCATCTTTCAGAGCTTTTATCCGGTCTGTTGTTGCAGTAACTTTTGCAGGATATTTTCCTGCTTTGATAATCTTCTTGACAGCTTGATGTATATAGTCCAGTCTCTCAGGATCAATATCCATAAGGACTATATGGGCATCACGGAATGCTGGAAAAGTGAGAAGGTCCTTAACCAGGTTACGTGTAAACCCGAAACTGCCACCACCTATAAATGCAAATTTCTTCATGGGCGATCTCCTTAATGAAAATAATATTAATATTGTATCACTTTTATGACCCTATAGGATAAAAATTACTTTTATTTTTAATATATAGGTGTATAATGAATTGAAAACTTTTGAGGTAAGCAAATGATAAGAGAAGATTTAAGAAATATAGCGATAATAGCCCATGTAGACCATGGTAAAACCACACTGGTTGATGCTATGCTTAAACAATCTGGTGTGTTCAGGAAAAATCAGGTTGTTGCAGAAAGAGTAATGGACTCAAATGATTTAGAGAGAGAAAAAGGTATAACAATACTTGCAAAAAATGCATCTGTAAGATATAAAAACACCAAGATAAATATAATTGATACACCAGGACATGCAGACTTTTCCGGTGAAGTAGAGCGTGTACTTA
>Ga0209606_1000187_pt1 | contig 102613 bp, 93 predicted proteins | sample AD_UKC057_MetaG_FD_184412 | JGI IMG/M metagenome (GOLD analysis project Ga0209606, IMG submission 184412) | Active sludge microbial communities of municipal wastewater-treating anaerobic digesters from USA - AD_UKC057_MetaG (SPAdes) (version 2) | ecosystem: Engineered > Bioreactor > Anaerobic >...
AACTGTCCGCCTACAGCATCTATACCTGCAGACTCGCTTGAAATTATATATGTTGAACCGTTTATTTTTCCTATACATAAGGGCATAATACCTAATGGATCTCTAAGACCTATTAAGTATCTCGGTGTAATCATTGTAATAGCATATGACCCTTTAATAAACTTAACCATCTGTTCTATAGAGTCTTCTATATGCTCACTCCCGATACGGAATTTGGTCAGAAGTGCAGCAATAACTTCTGTATCATTAGTTGTATGGAACATACATCCATTAGCTTCCAGTTCTTCTCTCAACGCATTAGCATTTATTATGTTCCCGTTCTTTGCTATAGCCATATATCCGCTTATATATTTCAAAACAAGAGGTTCGATAGTTCCTTTGGAGACATCACCAGATGTTGAATACCTCACATGTCCTATTCCGGCATCACCAGGTAATTTCTCCAAATCTGCAGCTTTGAAAACTTCAGGAACAAGACCCTTAGCTTTATACCATTCTATTAATTCATTATCCCTTACTGCGATACCAGCACTTTGCTGCCCTCTATGCTGAAGAGCATAAAGGCCGTAATATATCGTCTCTGCGATGTTTACCGACTTATCTTTTGAATATACTCCAAAAATTCCACTCATATTATTTCTTGTTTATCTCCATATCTTTTTGGATAACCTGTTGTTCCATATCTTTTTTAAACTGCTCAAGTTTCAGACCTAAATCTTCATTGCCTAAAGCAAGTATCTGTGCTGCCAATATTGCTGCATTCTTACCACCATCAATCGCTACAGTAGCAACTGGTACTCCTGATGGCATCTGCACTGTTGACAGAAGTGAATCAAATCCTCCCAGATCACTTGTTTTGACTGGAATACCGATAACAGGCAATGTAGTATTTGCAGCCAAGACACCTGCTAAATGAGCAGATTTTCCTGCAGCTGCGATAATAACTTTGAACCCGTTACTCTTTGCATTTGCAGCTAAATCAGCAGCTATATGCGGAGTACGATGGGCAGAACATACTCTGACCTGATACTCAATATTGAATTCATCGAAAAACTTAATCCCAGGCTCCACGGCTTTATAGTCACTATCACTTCCCATTACAACTAGTACTCTCATCTGAACCTCCCATTAAAAAATGCAGCCTTGTAGTGACTGCACCATAAATAATCAAAGAAATGGAATAAGCCACTCATAGTCGGGTCTAAGGTGCCCCGGTAGAAACGCTACAGACCGTTTTCCTGTAACTATACGAGCTCTTTCAAAAGAATATTTTATCATTCAGACACCTTCTGTGTCAACATAAGGAGAGGTTTGATTCATACTATTTCCTTACATATTTTATGAGACTATTCAATCTAATAGGATTTGATTATATTTGTGTAATGCTGTATAATGAAATCAAAGAATTCTTGAGATTTAAAGAAAGGATGATATTTATGAACCTAGCAAAAATATCGGCAAATGGACAAATTACAATTCCGGTTGAGATAAGACGTCACCTTGGTTTAAAAACCGGTGACAAGATCCTGTTTTATCAAAAACCCAATGGCGAAATAGTAATCAATAATGCTTCTGTTCGTGCAATATACAAAGCACAGCAAGCTTTCATTGGTGTTGCTGAGGATATTGGAGTATATAGTGAGGATGATGTACAGAATTTAGTAAATGAAGTACACCACGAAAAAGAAAAGTAGAATATGCGAATTTTAATTGATACGAATATTCTATTTTCTGCAGTTCTTTTTCCTGAATCTAAAGTAGCAAAAACCCTTATATATATCATTGAAAATCATAAATTAGTTTTATGTGATTATATTATCTATGAGCTAAAAGAAATCATTAAAAGAAAAAAACCTGAATTGATAAAAAGCATTGATATTCTCTTAACAGATCTTTCATATGAATTGATACAAACACCTTCTGATACAAAAAACTCAATAAGAGATATAAATGATCTCCCTATATTAAATGCTGCTATTGCATCAAATGTCGACATTATACTGACAGGAGATAAAGATTTTCTTACTTTGGATTTAAATTAAACTAAATGTTTGAATATTGCAGATTTTTCGGAACAAGAAAATATAGATTTATAAATATCATGTCATCTATTCTGTTTGTTTCCATTGTTTAAAAATTAACACTTCTACTGTTACTCAATGTATTAAGTAAATTTGGTATGTCCTTATTTACAATTTCGAAAATAATTAATGTATTAACCCCTTCGTATTCATGAGAAATCATATTTCTTAATCCAATAATATTTGGCCACTTTATATTAGGATAAGCATTTTTTGCTTCAATTGATAGTTTTTTCGCAGTTTCTCCTATTTGCTCAAGATTAAGAATAACAGCATCTACTTTTTCATCATTGAGTTTAAATGATTCGTAAGTTTCCACATTTTTCATATACTTTGCTATTTTACTTGCATAATTTATTATTCTTAAAATATATGCTTTATCTTTCATATATAAGTACTCCTGTTTTTTTTATTTCCTCATATATCGGAGATGATTCAATTATTGTTTTATTACTTAATAAATCTATCTTTTTACCTATTGCAACTCTAAGCTCTTCAATAAAACCAAAATAATCCAGTCCAAATAAATCAGATTCCATATATAAATCAATATCACTGTGTTCATTTGCCTCACCCTTCGCATATGAACCAAATAGATATATTTTATATATGTCGTATTTTTTTGCTACCTTACTAACTGCTTTTTTTATTGTTAAAAACGATAAAATACCTTTTGTCTCGTTATACTTAATTGATTGTTCAGCTTTTTCTCTTAATATTCTATCTATTATCAAATCAACAGCCCACTGACTTGGTTTTCTGACCTGTTGTTCCCAATTTCTTAGAGTCTTAATTGGCATTCCTATAAGATTAGATACTTCATCCTGAGTGAGTCCTATATTTATGCGTGCTTGCTTAATTCCCTCATTCATAATAACCACCCTCGCATTAGTATTATATGCCCCATTGGGGCAGTTGTCAACCATTCATGTTATATTGTTTAACTACCTTCTTTTATTTTCATGAAATTTTAAATACAGTAATATGTGGTTATATTCATGTAATACTGTACAATGAAAACAAGTAAATATTTATAATTAAAGTACCCCATTGGTGCAGTACAATTATGTTTGATATCTTCATACTCTAGACAACAGTTGTTTAGAAGTAGTCTAATTTCACAATCAGTTTCGTAATTTAATTATTTGTTGGCATATTGTTGTTATTCCGTATTGCAAGTATAAGAAAGAAAGTAATATAAAAAGAATGAATGTTATCCTATTTAAATACTGAATCACTGTATAATTTGCTTTGCTCTATCTACAACCTGCTGTATTTCCTTCTTATTAGGATGACCTAACCTGACAAAAAGTATACCTCCTGGACAGGTTATTTCATCTAAAAGCTGTATTTCCTTTTCCTGTAGTATGTTTCTTATCTCTTTCTGGCATCTCCCGCTATCAGACGCGCTGCTGGTTACAAGAACTACTTTATCCACAAGGTTCTTATCCAGTTTGTTTGCATAGGAGATCAGTACAGGATTACATACTCCGCCATATATGCCGCCTATTATAAAAAGAAGATCTGTTTTTTCAGGATTTGACTCTTCTATGATTTGTACAGCCTCTACATTTAATTCCTTAGCAATAGCCTGTGCTAATTTTTGTGAATGTTTTGTTTTTGTGGCATATACAACATTTACTTTACCCATTTCATTTACCCCTCTTTCCTAGTTTTTCTGACAGTTCGGGCAATAATAGATATTAACGCCCATATATGGTTCTTTTTTTATTGATTCTCCGCATGTCGGGCATGGTCTATCTATAGTTTTGGATGACAGAATAGTGGAATAACCTCCTGCAACACCGTATAGATCTTTTTCTGTATCTCTTCCGCCTTTATCTGTCATTTCTTTCAATTTATTTCTAACAGATTCGAATAAAGTCGTGAATTCGTCTCTAGACAAGGTACCCATTTTGCGTCTCGGATGTATTTTTGCACTGAATAGAATATCTTGCAGAACACCATTGCCAAGCCCGGGTATCCTCTGTTTCGTAGCTAAGAATTCCTTAACAGATAATTTGCTTTCCCCCTCAGCATAAAGTGAAGAGAAATAATTAAAATCAAACGCATCAGATAATGGATCAATTTTGCTTCTTGCTATCTCGTTATAATCATTTGTCTCCCCGTCTTTCAAGGCCAACAATCCTCCATACATCTGTATGCTGCACACTAAAAACGTGTTATCATCAAACTTTAATAATAGCTGATGCTTCTTCGGCAGGTCTTTTTCTTCTGCATAATATGTTAAATTAGTACCATCGCTGAAGATAAGCCTTATACCTTCTAAATGTATTTCTATCATCCCGCCATGTGATTCTGCTCTTATAACTCTTCTATCAGACAACAAAGCTGGATAATCCTTCGGATCTCCCTTATACCATGCGAACTTATGTGGAGAGCTGTTTGCTACAACATTGGTTACTGTCTTACCTACTAATATACTGTTGATCTGTTTTTCCAGAGTCCTGCTTTCGGGTAATTCCATCATGATTGCTCACCGCCTTGATTTTATATTTGCTCTGTATTAAATTGCCAAATTATGCAATCATCCTAACAAACAATTGTTCTTTTGTCAATCTATTTTGCCCGTGCAAATCGCAGTTTGCCGCCATTCCCTTGACAATACATATCCATTATGGAAAAATACATTTAATCAAAGATTAAATTTTTGGAGAAATCATGGCTGGATTAATGATACATCTGCTTATAGCGGATAAGGTTTACAACAGAAGAAGCCTTTTATACTATATCGGAAGCATAGCTCCTGATGCTGTATCAGGCTGGAAGAACAAGGATATTACGCATTACAGGACAGTAACTGACAGAAATGCGGCATTATCCAATCTTGCAGTCAACACATCCCCTTCAGATGACTTTGCAGAAGGAATGCTCCTTCATTTATATACTGACTGGCGTTGGGATGAGCTTGTAATGTGTAAATTTATTAAGAAGGAAGGCGCTGACTGGCTTACAAAATACCGTCATGAACTAGCCTGCTCCAGCAGTTATGCATATTACAATACCCCATGGGCTAAGGATATCTGGAATGAGATGCATCAGTGTGATGTTTCCAATTATGGCGATGTACCAGGAGCTACTAAAGATGAAGTTTATGACCTTATACTCCGCAACAAGGTATGGCATGAAAACAATAAGATGGAAAAGTCACTGGCTTTCCCACCAGAGTTTGTTGATAATTTCATTAATACAATTGCTGACGAATATATAAATTGGAAAGTACAACACGAAATAACCTACTATAATTCCTCACCTTGTATTTTTAATGATTTTATAGACATGCCTTCTCTTTCTGATGGTGAATTAAGACTGGAGTGTACTGCTAAGAAAGCAGCTATACCGGAAAAGAAATGGGTCCCAGCTTATGTATTCAACATATGTAAACATGATGTCTGTATAGGTGAATTGAATGTACGTATAGGTTACACTGACAGTCTGTATTACGGAGGTCAGATTGGTTATGGTATAAACACAGAATACCGCGGCCACCACTATGCAGAAAAAGCCTGCCGTCTTCTAATACCCTTACTTAAAGCCCATGGCATGAAAAGAATACTGATAACCAACAACTATACCAATATCGCATCTAAAAGAACTTGTGAAAGGCTTGGAGCTAAACTTATTAGAGTAGCTGTCGTCCCGCAATGGCACGATTTATATGAAGAGGGAAACCGCTTGGAAAACATCTTTGAATGGACAATAGACTAAAGATTGTTTATTTAATACTTGCTAATCACACTATTTTATATAAAAGTGTGACTGTAACCACATTATTATATATATTTATGTGATTTTGCTTTAAATATCTTTCTTTATCCCATGCTCTATAAGGTCCATCATTGTACATACATTGTTATAAATTTCATCATCTGTCTGGTCTGGAGATATAAGAAGGTCTATTCTTTCTATAAGTATGTTTATGAAATCCGCTAAAAGCTTGCTGTTGACATCAGAACGTATCTTGCCGTTCTTTTTCGCTTCTTCCACCCAGGTATATATTTCATCAGTATAATAACCTCCAAAGCAGTCATGAACGAAGTTTTTTATCTCTTCGCTTTCTTTAATATATATTCTCCAGAAGTCATAATACCTTTTTTCCATACGTGCGAACTTCAAAGCAAGAATAGTCTTTTCCCTTAAGGATGCAAAAAAATCATCTTTCTCAGATGTTTTAGCATTGTTGCCTATCATCTCAGCTTTTCTCATGCCGATATAGTAGAACAAGGAAAGATAAAGATCCTTTTTATCATAAAATCTGTAGTAAAAACTACCTTTCCTCATGTCTGCTCTCTTTATAATCTCGTTCAATGAAGCCTCATTGTATGAGCATTTCGAGAACTCATCAAGAGTGCTTTCAAGAAGAAGCTTGTTAGTTTCTAAAGGATTCTCTTTTTTTTCTTCAAACCACTTTATGCCTTTCATTAATCCTTTTCAAGATTCCTCTCTTTTTGTTCTTTCTTCTCTTTCTGCTTCTTAAGCCAGGCTCCGCCTACCTTAACCTTCAAAAAGACCAGTACTACTACCGCCAAACCGATTAATACCCACCAATACCACTGCATTACTTATTCCTCCTTACAACCATATTTGTTTTTTTAGAAAACAGTAACACTGCTATAAGAAACCATGGTATAGCTGTTACTGCTGTCAATATCATATTCAGTATAGCGCTTTGATTATCCAGCACATTCTGTATGGATGTATACTGCCAGTACATGGGAAGCAGATAGTATAGAAAATGCCATTTTTCTGAAACAAAAACTGATGATATCCCTATTATCATAGATAAAGGCATTAAAAGTTTCATTACTCCAACTGCTGATACCTGATTTTCTGCCATTGCAGGAGTTATGAAAGTTATAAATCCGGTAAAGAAGGTGCTGAATAATGTTACTAATATAAGCATCAATAGCATTTGCGCTTTTCCCATTATTAATGCTGCTATTATAACGCTTAGTAATGCATATATAGTTGCTGATATAAGTTTCTGTATTACAAATCCCCACAGACCCATAGGACTTACTGAATATGCATGGATGACTTTTGTTTCTCTTTCTGCAACCCCGTTAAGCCCCATAAGCGAACCACCAATAAACATAGCTAAAAGGATTACACTTACAATAGCTATATCATAAGCTATAGGTGTTTCAGTAACTACTTTTTCATTTACATAACCTACCGGATCCTGTGCCAGGGCTTTCGATACAAGATAAGCCATACCCTGATCAAACCCTTCTTCTTCATTTCCCTCAGTCAGTATATATATTTTCCCGTCTTTACTGTATATTCCTGCTACTGAATCCATAGCTTTTATACGCTTCTCAAGACTGTTAAAGTCATGAACATATTCAACATCCGCGACTGCTTCCAATCTTGTCTTTTGTTCAGCTGTAAGGCTGTTATCTGTTACGAAAGCAGCTGAGGTCCTGCTAATCTGTCCGAATATTGCTATTATTATAACTGATAGCAGTGCAGGAGCACCTAAAAGAGCAATAGATATACCATCTCGGATAATTATCTTGAATTCTCTTATAATATTTGCCCATAAGCCTTTCATGCGTTCCTGCCTCCTCTCTTAAGATAGAATTTTTTAATAAACTGATATGTTATAAGGTATGAAGCTATCAGCCAGCTGCCCATTGATATAATTACCGGTAGAATCTGCCCGGCTTGCTTGAAAAGGATCTTTTCTAGTTCAAACAGTATATAATACGAAGGAGTAAATTTTATCCAGTCTGGTGAAAATGAAGGCATCATATAGCTCATTACCGGCATCATATTAACCATTAATATTATTGCTATGGAGAAGAACCACTCTCCCAATGTTTTAAAGAATACTGAAAAAGCCATACCAAGTAAAATGAAAATACAGGAACCAAAGAATGATATGGCTATGAGACTTAAAAAGTTATAGCTGAAACCTACGCAGGTTACAGCCATCAGTAAAGCATATACAGTTCCTATAAGAGCTAATAGGGTAGTCTTTGACAGTATATATAGATTTACACTGATTGGAGAAATTCTAAGAGCTAAAAGAGTACTTTCCTCTTTCTCTGCCAACATAAGAGCTCCGACAAGTATTAATCCTACAATAAGAGCTTCAAAAGCTATAAATACCGGAACCATTCGTTGATTAAAGGGAATAGGTTCCAGGTCTTCATAAAGTATTTGCGATTCAATCTGAGTAAAACCCTGTGAAAACATCATTACCGCTACTGCATTTATATTCTTGTCAGAAATGCCGTTATGCACTATTACAGGAGTATTTTCTTCGTTAAGATATATCCCTATACCCCCTTCATCTACTGCATCATATAGAAGTTCCATCGAACTAACTTCATTGAATCCGTATTCGCTCAAGCCATATGTGACAAGCTCATGTTCTTCCATTTGAATGTCTTTTGGAAGCAACCACAAAGTCACGACTATTATTAAAACAAGCGTAACGGATATCACTATGAAAAGCGAATTCTTCAGAAGCCTCTTAATATCCAGCAACCAAAGAGAAAAAAAGCCTTTCATTAGAGCAGTTCCTTTCCCGTAACCTTAATGAAGATATCTTCCAGTGTCGCTTCTGAAGTATGCATTTTCAGTATTTCATAATTCATCAGAAACGCGCTTATTTTTTCTTTCTCTTCAAGAGGTATAATTTCTGTCTTTTCTTTACTATCTTCTAAATAGTCTATCTTAAGCTGTTTTGTCCCATATTTAAGCTTTAAAGCATTAGGCGAGTCAATGGCTTCCACTTTTCCTTCAGATATGAATGCTACTGTGTCACATAATCTGTCAGCAAGCTCCATGTTATGTGTAGTAAGTATAATTGTAGCTCCGCGTTCTTTTTGCTGCAGTATTATCTTTTGGACCATAAGTGAATTTGTAGGATCAAGCCCATTAGTCGGCTCGTCAAGAAACATGTATTTGGGGCTGTTTAGAAGAGAACGTACAAAGGTCAGTCTTTGTTTCATCCCTTTGGAATATTCTCCAGCCTTTTTGTTTGCATCTTCCTTTAATCCCACACTGTCAAGCAGCATCATCGGGTCTAATGTGTCAACCGAGTATAAAGAAGCGTAATATTTCAAGTTCTCATAACCGGTAAGCGTCTTGTATACATTCGGATGTTCAAAGGACACCCCTATGCTATTGAAGAAGTCCTTTTTTTGCTCTTTTATAGATACTCCATCGTATAGGACATCTCCCTTTTGTATCTTTAGAATGCCAGTCATAATATTCTGCATTGTAGATTTTCCTGCTCCAGAAGGACCTAAGAATCCGAATATTTCGCCTTTGCTCATTTTAAAAGAAATATCCGACACTGCATAATGACCCTTATTCGAATAATCATGGTAAACATTCTTTACATCAATCATTGCCTGCCCCTTTCTTGACTGACTGATTAAACTTGGACACCCAGTAACACTTGACCATTCAGACAAGGACATATTATCACTACTTGACCAGACGGTCAAGAGATATATTTGAATTTACCTATTTTTTTCTCTATAGGAAAATAACTACTTTTTTATTAGTATTATTAATGAGTATTTTATTTTTCTAAGTCAGTTGCTTATACATCTGCTTAATGATATAGTGTGTTGAGTATAGAATTTTTTCTCAAGAGTAGCTTCTTTGAGTATATAGATTCAATAGAACCTTTTATACAAATTATCCAGGGAGGATACTCATGAAATTAGAAACATACAACGAACCTTTATTCACAGACTTCAGACAGCTCATAAACCACAGTGCAGATAAATACGGAAGAAGAATAGCTTTTAAGATTAAAAGTTCAGAAACCTATATATATATTACATATAAACAATTGAAAGAGCGTTTTTATACTCTATGCAATGAATTTATATCATTAGGCCTTACAGGAAAAAGAATTGCTATAATAGGAAAAAACAGCTTTGAATGGGTTTTATCTTATCTTTGCGCAGCAACTGTCGGGATAGCTGTTCCTTTAGATAAAGAAATTCATCCTGATGACGCAAAAGCATTTATAGATTTTGCAGAATGTGAAGCAATCTGTTATGGAACTACATATTCGCAGAACATAGACCTTATAGTACCTGAAAGCACAAAACATATTTCCTTTTCAGATATAATGAATATTTCTCAACCAAGAAATACTATAGATTGCATAGCTGTTGACAGTATAAAAATATTAAAGGATGAAATGCGAATCCTTATCTTTACTTCAGGAACAACCGGCAGTGCAAAAGGAGTATGTCTTTCACAATATAATATATGTTTTAATATACACTCTACAGTTAGTGTAGTAAGAATCAGACAGAACGATACAACTTTATCTATACTTCCTTTGCATCATACATATGAATGCACTTTAGATTGTCTATTGATACTGTCAAGAGGTGCAATGATTACTTACTGTGACGGAGTTGCAGAAATAGCAAGAAACTTTTTAGAGTACAGTCCTTCAATATTAGTCGTCGTGCCAGCAATATTAAAAATGTTGAATAAGAGAATCACCAAATCAATTGTAAAAGCATGTCCAAAAAAATATAAGTCATACTATGAAACAGAGTCTCTCGCATCAGCATTAAGAAAAACCCCATATATTATAAGAAAATTAATATGTAAGAAAGTTAGCAAATCGCTTGGAGGAAGAATAAGGTTATTTATTGTAGGGGCAGCGGAGTTGGATACATCACTAGTTGACGATTTCGCAGAACTTGGCATTCGTACTTTGCAGGGTTATGGTCTTACTGAGTGTTCGCCTTTACTTGCAGGAAATACTGATTTCTATTTAAATGCTGCTTCAACAGGAATTGCAATACCAGGTGTTACACTTAAAATTGACAATCCGAATGAAGCTGGAGTCGGTGAAATTATTGCAAAAGGTGATAATATTATGCTTGGTTACTATAAAGATCAGCAAGCTACTGACCGAGTACTTCGTGACGGATGGTTTCACACGGGTGATCTTGGATGTATGGACCCGGACGGAGCGCTATATATTAAGGGTAGGATAAAAAATGTCATTGTCACACAGAATGGCAAGAATATATATCCAGAAGAACTGGAAAACCGTTTAATGCAATTTTCGGAAATTGGGGAAGTTCTTGTGTTGGGAGCTAAACAAAAAGATGATGTGCTAGTTAAAGCAAAAATACTTCCTAATTTTGACTTTTTAAAGGAAAAACTCGGACGTCTGCCAAGCAAAGATGACATCCATGCAGCAATTAATAATGTAATAAGAGATATAAACAGAAAGATACCCACATATAAGCAGATAAGGGAGACAGAAATCCTAACAACTGTTCTTGAAAAAACAACAACTCAGAAGATAAAGCGCTTCGGTTCAAATATGAAGTAGCATTTATCTTAATTTAGTCTTCTTTTAATTCATATTGAAAAAGAAGGCTTTTTTTCTTCTTATTAATATTTTACATACATTTAACATTAGCATGTATTAAGACTTTACATTAAGCAGTTATTCTTAAACCATGAAAAAGAAAATTATTGAGTTAAAGAGAAAATTGGAGGAAAAAGTTAAATGAAGAAAGTTATAACAATAGTTATTAGCTTGATTTTGACACTTGCTATGTTTAGCGGGTGTACTCAAAAAGGTTTTGACCAGGAGACTGCTATTACAGTTATCACCCGTGAAGAAGGCTCAGGAACAAGAGGTGCTTTTATAGAACTCTTAGGAATTGAGCAAAAGAATTCCGATGGCGTGAAGGTTGATCGTACCATAGCCACTGCAGACACAAATTCCAGCACAGGCGTAGTTTTAGCTTCTGTAGCACAGAACATGTATGCAATAGGTTATATATCATTAGGGTCACTTAATGACACTGTAAAAGCTTTATCAATTGATGGAGCAGCAGTAACTGTGGAGAATATAAAAAGCGGTTCATACAAAGTATCCCGTCCTTTCAATATTGCAGTTAAAGAAGGATTGTCAGATGTTGCACAAGACTTCATAAACTACATATTATCAAAAGAAGGACAGGCGGTAGTAGAAAACGCAGGATATATCTCATCTGTTGCAGGAGAATCCTACTCAGGGATCAAACCATCAGGTACAGTAACAGTAGCAGGATCATCATCCGTTACACCAGTCATGGAAAAGCTTAAAGAAGCTTATGTGAAGCTTAATCCTAACGCAGTAATTGAGATTAACCAGTCTGATTCCACAACAGGCGTTAACAGCGCTATCGAAGGGATATGCGATATAGGAATGGCTTCAAGAGCACTTAAAGCAAGTGAACTTGAAAAAGGAGTCACACCGACTGTAATAGCTATAGATGGTATAGCAGTTATAGTTAATAATGACAATCCTTTGACACAGATTACAAAAGATGAAGTAACTAAGATATATATCGGTGAGATAACAACTTGGTCAGAAATAGGAAATGAATAATCTTAGTAACAAAAAAAGCAAGAACATAAAGGAAAACATCATGAAGGCGGTATTCTTTGCAAGCGCCTTCATGTCTGTTATTTCTGTATTGCTCATATGCATTTTCCTCTTTGCTAACGGACTTCCGGCAATGGCGGAAATTGGTTTTCCTGAATTCCTATTAGGAAAAGAATGGAGACCTGGTAATGATATATATGGGATACTCCCGATGATTATAGGAAGTCTTTATGTAACAGCAGGCGCATTAGCGATAGGTGTTCCTATCGGAGTCCTGACAGCAGTTTTTATGGCTCGCTTTTGTCCTGCTAAATTGTACAAGGTAATTAAGCCGGTAATAAACCTGCTTGCAGGCATACCCTCAGTTGTATACGGCTTTTTCGGGCTTATGGTCATAGTGCCGTTTATTAGGAATACTTTCAAGGTCAGCGGGACAAGTATGTTAGCTGCTTCCGTCGTCCTTGGTATCATGATACTTCCTACTATAATCGGCATGTCAGAGGCGGCTATAAGAGCAGTACCCGACAGTTATTACGAAGGTTCATTGGCCTTAGGAGCAAGCCATGAAAGAAGCGTGTTTTACTCCATGCTTCCGGCTGCAAAATCTGGCATCCTGTCGAGCATAATACTCGGTATGGGCAGAGCTGTAGGTGAAACAATGGCAGTCGTAATGGTAACTGGAAATCAGGCAGTAATGCCTTCTGGTTTATTAAAAGGCTTAAGAACTCTTACAGCAAATATCGTTCTGGAGATGGGGTATGCTGCTGATCTGCACAGAGAAGCTCTGATAGCTACTGCTGTAGTTCTCTTTGTTTTTATATTGATAATCAACCTTATCTTTTCAGTTATTAAGAAAGGAATGAAGTCATGAAACGTGCAAAAACCCAGACGATTTTCTTACGAAGCATAGTATATATCTCGGCTGCCATTACTATAATGACAGTCACAGGTATTTTATTATATATATTAATAAAAGGACTTCCTCATATATCATGGGATTTATTCGCATTTAAATATACTTCTGAAAATGTGTCTTTGTTCCCTGCAGTAGTGAATACTCTTACAATGACAATTACAGCTTTGCTTATGGCTGCTCCTTTAGGCATATTCTCTGGGATATATCTTGTTGAGTATGCAAACCGCAATAGCAAAATCGTTAAAGTTATCAGAATAACGACAGAAACTCTTTCAGGTATACCATCTATTGTCTATGGATTATTTGGCTATCTTCTCTTTGTAGCCGCTTTCCGCTGGGGTTATTCTATGCTAGCTGGAGCTTTTTCTTTAGCAATAATGATACTTCCAGTGATAATACGTTCCACTGAAGAATCTTTAAAAAGCGTTCCAGATTCATATAGGGAGGGCAGTTTCGGATTGGGTGCTGGTAAACTAAGGACAGTATTCAAAATAGTTTTACCATCTGCAATGCCGGGTATCCTTGCAGGAATTATACTTTCTATAGGAAGGATTGTTGGCGAAACAGCTGTTTTGATTTACACATCTGGAACAGTAGCTCAAATCCCAAAAAATCTTATGGGTTCAGGAAGAACCCTAGCAGTTCATCTGTATGCTTTATGGTCAGAGGGAATGAATACTGAATCTGCGTATGCTACAGCAGTAATATTAGTTATAACAGTAATATTTCTAAATGCTATGTCAGCTTATATTGCTAAGAAATTTACGAAAGGAAAAAAAGAATGAATAAATTCGACATAAAAAACCTGAATCTATATTATGATGCATTCCAAGCTTTAAAGAATGTAAATATGTCAATACCGAAAAACGAGATTACTGCCTTTATAGGGCCATCAGGCTGTGGCAAGTCAACTCTGTTAAAGACGTTAAACAGGATGAATGATCTTATAGAGGGATGCAAGATACAAGGCGAAGTGTTGTTAGACGGAGATAACATATATGGGAATATAGATATAAATCTTTTGAGAAAAAGAGTAGGTATGGTTTTCCAAAAGCCTAATCCCTTTCCTATGAGTATATATGACAATGTAGCATACGGCCCCAGAACACATGGGATAAAATCAAAAGCAAAGCTTGATGAATTAGTGGAGAGATCACTTACTGATGCCGTTATATTTAATGAAGTAAAGGACCGTTTGAAAAGAAACGCATTAGAACTTTCAGGTGGGCAGCAGCAAAGATTATGTATTGCTCGTGCGTTAGCAGTTGAACCTGATGTACTACTTATGGATGAACCTACAAGTGCATTAGATCCTATCTCCACATCAAAAATTGAAGACCTTGTGCTAGAATTAAAAAACAGATATACTATTATTATAGTTACACACAATATGCAGCAAGCTACAAGAATATCCGACAAAACAGCATTTTTTCTCCTTGGAGAAGTAATAGAAATGAGCGAGACCGATAAGCTTTTCTCAAAACCAAAAGATATTCGTACTGAAAATTATATAACGGGGAGGTTTGGATGATGCGTAGTAAATTCGACATGCAGTTAGAGACATTAAACAATAGCCTGATAGGCATGGGAGTATTATGTGAAAAAGCCATTGAATCTGCCATTAAGGCCTTACTTGAGAACGATTTAGTCCTTGCTAAGAAAGTAATGGAATCAGTTAAGGATATAAATCAAACCGAAAAGGACATTGAAGCAATGTGTTTAAAACTGATTCTTCAACAACAGCCGGTTGCAAGGGATTTACGACAGATATCCTCGATTTTAAAAATGATAACAGATATGGACCGTATTGGCGTCCAGGCAGGAGATATAGCTGAGATTGTCACTTTTGCAGATTTATCAGAAAGTAAAGACAGAGTACATATTGCAGACATGGCTAAAGCTACTATAAAGATGGTATCAGAAAGTATAGATGCATTCGTTAAAAAAGATGTGGAACTTGCTAATCAGGTCATAGCTTATGATGATGTGGTGGATGATCTTTTTACAAAAGTGAAAAATGGTATCGTGAATCTTATTTCAAAAGATAAGAAGCACGGTGAGCAGGCAGTTGATATAATAATGATAGCGAAGTATCTTGAAAGAATAGGAGATCACGCGACAAATATTGCCGAATGGGTAGTATTCTCCATAACAGGAGTGCATATGGAAGTATCATAATGATATATTTTGTGGAAGATGACAGTAGCATAAGAGAACTTGTAATATATACTCTTAGCAATACAGGGTTTGAAGCATATGGAATGGATAACGCGAAAGCCCTTTACCAGAGCATATCTGTAAAAAAACCGGACCTCATATTGTTGGACATAATGCTGCCTGGTGAAAATGGGTTGGAAATATTGAAAAAACTTCGTTCTTCACCAGATACATCAGACATACCTGTAATAATGGTCACAGCAAAAGGTTCCGAATACGACAAGATCGTAGGCTTAGACAGTGGTGCTGATGACTATATTTCAAAACCTTTCGGTATTATGGAGCTTGTAGCAAGAATAAAAGCAGTTTTAAGAAGAGTAACTAAGAAGATTAATGCCAATGAATATGAAGATGAAGGTGTATATATAAATAGCAGTGATCATACTGTAACCGCTGATGGAAAACCAGTACTTCTTACACTCAAGGAATTTGATCTTTTATATGAGCTTATGTCTAATAAAGGAATAGTCCTGACACGTAACTCGCTTCTTGAGAGAGTCTGGGGTTATGATTACTCTGGAGAAACAAGAACTGTTGATGTTCATATACGTACACTAAGAAAAAAACTGGGTAAAAAAGGAAATATCATAATAACAGTAAGAGGTGTGGGATATATTATCGGAGGCAATAGATGAGAAAACGGATATTTACAAGTATATTTCTAACTTCAATGCTAGCACTGATACTTACTTTTGCATTTGTTTCAGGTATATTATATAACAGTACTTTTAATAGTATAAAGCGTGAAGTAAGGAATGAATCTTTATATATATCCGAAGCGTTAGAATCGTACAATGGTCATTTTTCAAATATATCAACATATCTTAATACTATAGGTCTTCAAAGCCTTAATAGAATTACGCTTATTAATAGTGACGGATTAGTTCTTTATGATAATTTCGCGTTACCTGCTAATATGGATAATCATTTAGACCGTCCGGAAATTATTGATGCTATACAAAACGGGTATGGTGAAGTTAGCCGTTTTTCTAAGACTTTAGGAGAAAGAACATATTATTATGCTTATATGATGAAAGATAGCAATATTATAAGAATTGCTTCGACAACTAAAAGTATTCTCGGTATTATAACTGAATCAGTAATATGGTTTATACTAGTATTTATCGCTTTAATATCAATATCTGTAGTAATAGCAAGATTATTAACAAAAACCGTAGTAAAACCAATTAACACGCTTGATCTTGATAATCCATTATCAAATGATACTTATGAAGAGTTATCTCCTTTGCTTATTCGAATGGATAAGCAGAAAAATGAAATAAAGAATAATATTAATGAATTGACAAAAACCCGGGATGATTTTAATTTCATAACTGATAATATGAGTGAGGGTTTTGTGGTCTTTTCGGAAAAAGGATATGTAATCTCCGCAAATAAAAGCGCTAAAAAAATCCTTGGTATAAGGGAACAACATTACTACATGGAAAGCTGCAGAGATTTAACATACATTAAAGTTATTCAGTCTTCACTTAATGGAAATCCCTTAATTGATAAGCTGCATAAGGATGGACATATATATCAGCTTTCAGCAAGCCCGGTAAAAGAAGATTTAAAAAGATATGCAGCTGTTCTTTTTATTTCTGATATAACTGATAAAGATCAAGCTGAACAAAGAAGGAAGGAATTCTCAGCTAATGTCTCGCATGAACTGAAAACACCACTAACATCTATATTAGGTTACGCTGAACTTATATCCAAGCAAATAGCAAAGAAAGAGGATATACCTCGTTTTGCAGACATGATTCATACTGAAGCTTCAAGGCTGATGCAGGTAATAGAAGATATTATAAAGCTGTCAAGACTGGATGAATCAGATTTAGAGGATGAATTTGTAAATGTTAGTCTTGACGAACTATGTGCTTCAGTTGTAAATGATTTAAAAACAAAAGCAAAAAACCATAAAGTCACTATTAACACGAATCTTAAAAAGGTATATATAAATGGATATGCACCTATGCTTTATGAAATGATTTATAACCTATGCGATAATGCTATAGCATACAACAAGCCTACTGGCTTTGTTGATATTTCTTTGGACACAATAGACAATACTGTTATTTTAAAGATAACAGACAATGGTATCGGAATACCTATTGAACATCAATCAAGGATATTTGAACGTTTCTACAGAGTGGATAAAAGTCATTCAAAAGGAACTGGCGGTACAGGATTAGGTTTGTCAATCGCTAAGCATGCTGCAGCTTTGCATAAAGCAAAAATTCAATTATCAAGTATACCTGATAAAGGCACATCTATATCTGTTACATTCCCATCTTAAGACATTTAATTTTTGTTTATATTCTTGTCTAATGTTGCATTTTAGTCCCTATTCCTTTAAACTTTAATAAGCGAAAGGAATATGCAGCAATGACTAAAACTTACTCTATAGGAATTGACTTTGGCACACTTTCAGGAAGAACTGTTCTGGTAGACCTTGATGACAGGAGAGAACTTGATGTAGAGATATGCAGTTATCCACATGCAGTAATGGAATCACATCTGCCTAGCGGATTAAAACTTCCTGCAGATTTTGCATTGCAGCATCCTGAAGATTATCTTTATGCAATCAAGCAGACAGTACCGGTTTTGCTGAAACGTAATAATATTAATTCAAATCAGATAATAGGTATAGGAATTGACTTCACAGCATGCACCATGATGTGTGTTGATAAAGAAGGTATCCCATTATGTTTTAAAGAGGAATTTTCTAATAACCCATATGCTTATGTAAAACTCTGGAAACATCATGCCGCCCAAAAACAGGCTGATAAAATTAACAAGACTGCAAGAGCTCAAGGATGCAAGTGGTTAGACAGATACGGCGGTAAGATATCTTCAGAATGGTTTTTCCCAAAGATATTAGAAACTTTGGAAAATGCAAATGAAGTATATGAAACCACATACAGATTCATTGAAGCTGGAGACTGGGTAGTATGGATGCTAACAGGAAATGAAACTCATAATGCCTGTATGGCAGGATACAAAGCAATGTGGCATAAAGAAGAAGGTTATCCAAAAAAAGATTTTTTTAAGGCCTTGGACCCGCGTATGGAAAATATAATTGGAACAAAGGTATCTGACAAGGTACTGCCTATGGGAGCGAAAGCTGGAGTATTAAATGAATATGGTTCTTCTCTTACTGGTTGTGCTCAAGGTACCGCAGTCGCTGTAAGCAATGTTGATGCACATGTCGCAATGCCTGCAGCAGGTATAACCCAACCTAATAAGATGCTTATGATTATGGGTACATCTACCTGTCATATGGTACTTGGTAAACAGGAAAGAACTGTTAATGGGATTTGCGGAGTAGTTGAAGATGGTATAATTGAAGGATTTTATGGTTACGAAGCAGGACAGTCCTGTGTAGGAGATCATTTCGACTGGTTTGTAAAGAACTGCGTGCCTTCAGAATATCAAAATGAAGCAAAAAAGAAAAATATAAGCATACATAAATATTTGAGGGAGCAGGCTATCAAGCAGAAACCTGGGGAAAGCGGTCTTTTAGCTCTAGATTGGTGGAATGGGAATCGTTCCATACTTGTTGATGCTGACCTTACCGGTGTAATGATAGGAATGACATTGGCTACCAAACCTTATGAGATATATAGAGCTCTAATTGAAGCTACTGCATATGGAACAAGAATGATTATTGATAATTTTGAGAAGAACGGTGTTAAGATAGACGAAATTTATGCTGCAGGCGGTATAGCTGATAAGGATGAGATGATGATGCAGATATATGCAGACGTCACAAAAAGAAAAATCCATCTTTCCGCATCACCTCAGGCACCCGCTCTCGGTTCCGCTATATTCGGGGCTGTCGCAGGAGGTTACTTTAACTCTATAACTGAAGCAGCAGATGCCTTAGGAAAAATAAGACAACTGACATATGAACCGATTTTAAAAAATTCTGTTATATATGATAAATTATATGATGAATATTCCTCATTACATGACTATTTCGGAAGGGGAGTCAATAATGTCCTTAAGCATCTAAAAAGCATTAAGGCAAATTAAAGTATGAAAACTGTTTTACAATATGTTAAACCATATTCAAAAAGAATAGCTCTTGGATTAAGCGTAAAAACTATCGGTACATTGATGGATTTACTTATTCCATGGATACTTTCACATATAATTGACAATATCATACCTACAGGAAGCATACCAATGGTCATCGCATGGGGCGCAGGTATGATAGTATGCTCTGCTTTAGCAATAATTGGCAATGTGACAGCAAATAGAATGGCTGCATCTGTGGCAAGAGATACTACAAGGACTCTAAGGCATGACCTTTTCGTGAAAATATCTTTTTTGTCAAATTCCGAAGTTGACAGATTCACAATACCAACCCTTATATCCAGAATGACTACAGACTCATACGCAATTCATCATTTTGTCGGGATGCTGCAAAGGATAGGCGTAAGAGCCCCTATTTTATTATTGGGAGGCATAGGCATTACTTTATTTTTAGATGCTACATTGACACTAGCAATGATAGCTATACTTCCTATTGCAGCGATATTGATAATAATCATTTCAAAAATCGGCGTAAAACTTTACAGGAAGATACAACTTGCCAATGATGATATGGTCAGGGTAGTCAGAGAGAATGCTACTGGTATTAGAGTAATTAAAGCCTTGTCAAAATCAGAACATGAAAGAACCAGATTTCAAAATGTAAATAAAGATCTTACTAAAAAAGAAAAGAATGCTGCTCTAATAATGTCTACAGTAAACCCTGCAATGAGTTTTCTAATGAATGCAGGTTTTGTGGTAGTAATAGTTCTTGGTGCATTCAGAGTTAATGAAGGAACTAGTGAAATAGGTAAAATTATTGCTTTTATGACATATTTCACAATTATACTTAACGCACTGATGTCCATAACCAGAATATTTACAATGACATCAAAAGCAACTGCATCTGCTGATCGCATAAAAGAAGTGTTGGATGCTCGGAATGAAAGAGACATCACAATAGCTGATACAGAAGCATTAAGCACACAGGAGGATTATTCTAAAGCAAGTCCGCATATTGAATTTAAGAATGTGTTTTTCAAGTATGACAATAGCAGATTCCTTATAAACGATATATCATTCAAGCTTCCTCATAAAGCAACACTTGGCATAATTGGAGCTACCGGTTCTGGAAAAACCACATTGGCACAACTGCTTATGAGATTTTATGATATTAAGAGCGGTGAGATACTTATTAATGGGAAAGATATAAGATATATGACTCTGTATGATCTTAGAAGCAGGTTCGGAGTTGTTTTCCAAAATGATACTTTATTCAAAAGTACAGTTGAAGAAAATTTAAGTCTTGGAAGAGATATTGACTTAATACAAATTAAACAAGCCGCACAACATGCTCAAGCAGCTAAATTCATAGAAGAAGCTGGAGGTTATGATGCAGAGGTCGCAATAAAAGGAATGAACTTCAGTGGTGGACAGAAACAGCGTCTTCTGCTTACCCGAGCTCTTGCTGGAAAGCCGGAAATAATCATTCTTGATGATGCATCCAGTGCTTTGGACTACAAAACTGACGCAAAACTTAGATCCGCGTTGGATACAAATTACAAAGATTCGACAAAAATAATTATCACTCAGAGAATAAGCTCAATAATGCATGCGGACCAGATTATGGTAATAGATGAAGGTAAAGTTATTGGATTAGGGAAACATGAGGACCTTATTCGAAACTGCCAATTATATCAGGAAATTTCCGCATCACAGTTAGGAGGTGGAGAAAATGCCTCCTCGTAATATCAACCCTAATGATAAAAAACTGACAAAGATAGAAAAGAAACAGGTTTTCTTCCGGTTGATGAGGTATTTATGGCAGTATAAATTCTTGTTGCTTCTGGCTCTTATAATGACTCTAGCTGCAAATATTCTTTCTTTAGCTGGACCTTTCCTTTCAGGAAAAGCTATTTCAGCTATAGAAAATGGTTTTGGTAATGTTGATTTTGATACTGTCTTTAAATATGCAGGACTTATGATAGGCTTTTTTGCAGTATCTGCTATTCTTTCCTATCTATTAACGATTGTAATGGTAAATATAAGTAGAAATATCACATACAAGATGAGAAAAGATGTTTTTGACAAAATAACAAAACTACCTGTTGGTTTTTTTGATAAAAACCAGACAGGCGACATATTATCTAGAATCTCATATGATATTGATGTAATTAATACTTCCTTATCTAATGATGTTGTTCATATCTTGGCTGGAATTACAACAGTGGCAGGATCTCTAATAATGATGCTTGTCATTTCGCCTATTATGTCTTTAGTTTTTGCTGTAACAGTTCCTCTTTCTATTATAGTAACTAGAATAATGACTAAAAAAACTCGTCCTTTATTCAGAAAACGAAGTGCTAAAATAGGAGAACTTAACGGCTTTACAGAAGAAATGATAAGTGGACAGAAAACTTTAAAAGCATACCTGAGAGAGCATTACACTATACAGAAATATGATGATAACAATAATGAAACCGTTGAAGCTACATATAATGCTGAATATCATGGAAGCGTAATAGGCCCTACAGTAAACTTCATAAGCAATCTTTCGCTTTCTTTAATAAGCGTGTTTGGTGCTTTAATGTATTTAACAGGCGGTATAACTATAGCAAATATATCATCATTTGTTTTGTATTCCAGAAAATTCGCCGGGCCGATAAATGAAACCGCTAATATAATCGCTGAGCTTCAGTCTGCATTATCTGCTGCAGAAAGAGTATTCAGATTATTAGATGAAGACGAGGAGGTTGCTGACAGTGAAGGTGCAATAGACTTAGAACAACCTCAAGGGGATGTAGAAATAAAAGATGTAAGCTTCTCATATCTAAAAGATATTCCTGTCATACAGAATTTAAGTTTTATTGCACCAAAGGGAAGCCTTATTGCGATAGTTGGTCCTACTGGTGCAGGAAAAACCACGTTAATCAATCTTTTAATGAGATTCTATGATGTTGACAGCGGCTCAATAACTCTTGATGGATACAAGATAGATAATATCACAAGAAAAGACTTAAGACTGGCATATTCAATGGTATTACAGGATACTTGGCTATTTCACGGAACAGTATATGAAAATGTCACTTATGGACGTCAGGATGCTACAAAGGATGAAGTAGTTGCAGCTTGCAAGGCTGCAAATATACACAACTATATTGAGAATCTTCCTGACGGCTATGATACATTGATAAATGATGATGGAACCAATATATCAAAAGGCCAAAAACAGCTTCTTACAATTGCAAGGGCTATGCTAATGAACACCAATCTTTTAATTCTTGATGAAGCTACTTCAAATGTCGATACAAGAACTGAGCTTAATATTCAGCAGGCCATGAGAACCCTGATGTCTGATAAGACCTGTTTCATAATCGCACATAGATTATCGACTATACAGAATGCAGACCATATACTTGTTGTGAATAACGGTCAGATAGTGGAGCAAGGTACCCATAAAGAATTATTAGCACTTAATGGTTTCTATGCTGAAATGTTTTATTCACAATTTTCATAACTTTTACTTTAATGCTTTTGCCAGATCCTGAAGACCTTCTTCGAAATTAACTCCGAAACGTATATCTGTCTTTGCATTATATGTTCGTATAATACTTTCAACTGTAAAGTCGACAGCGACTGTGGCAGATTCGATAAGGCTCTTCCCTTTCATCATAGCGGCAAGTAATGCGCTACCGAATACATCTCCCGTACCATGGTAATATCCATCAATACGTTGTTTTGCATAGAATCCGAATTCATTATTTCTTTTATCATATGTAGCGGCACCAAGTTGCTTATCGTTATAAAACACTCCTGTGAGAACTACTTTATCTGGTCCCATATCAGCAAGACTTAGTAACAAATCTTTAATATACTGCTGTGTATATGGACCATCTTTATATTCTTTACCAAGCATGAAACAGGCTTCTGTAATATTAGGCACGACTGCATCTGCTTTAGAAGCAAGTTTTTTCATTCCTTTAGGAAAATCCGGTCCGAATGCTCCATAAAGTTTTCCGTTATCAGCCATCACTGGATCGACCAGTGTTATGGTATCTTTTGATTTGTATGTATCAAAAATATTTGATACTATGTCAATTTGTTCAAAAGAGCCAAGATATCCTGTGTACAGCGCATCATATCCTATATCCAGGGTTTTCCAGTGATTTACTATAGGTATAATATCTTCAGTTAGATCTCTAAATGTAAAACCTGTAAATCCTCCGGTATGTGTTGATAATACTGCTGTAGGGATGACTGTGCATTCAATTCCCGCTGCTGATATTATCGGTAAAGCTACTGTTAAGGAACACCTGCCGAAACAGGATATATCATGTATGGCTAAAACTCTTTTCTGTCTTTCCATGTTTCCACCTCTTTAATATACAGAGTAATAAGCTTTCGCTATCTTTTAATATATACAATCATCACACCACTGTCAAATAGTTTTCCATCTCTTTTATAAACTCATAATATTAGAGCAGTTATCAGCTTCAGGCTTTATTCCACTCCTGCCAATTTGTGTATACCCCTTGATTTTTCTCCCCAGTTTTCCTAGGATGAGTTTTCCTATCATTTAAGCTTTAATACCTTGTTTCCGACAGGTTGTTGTATGGCCTTTGGCTTATCTTTCGCACACTCTTTATAAGCATTTTTACCATATAAAATTACCTGTTTTGTTAAGTAATTCTAGATATTACCTCCAAAGCTGTCTGAATATCCTGCAGGAAAAATATATCCTTTTCTAAAGTATTCAAATATACTACAATGTCCTATATTAGTGTGTTATCATATATTAACTACTATTATAAGGAAATGCTATGATTTTTGATAATGTAAGCTTCATATCCGCATACAGATTAATTAAAAATAATGATAATATAAATGATCCTGCTTTTATGTTTCGAAAGACATTCAATCTGGAAATAGGATTTACAAAAGCCATACTATATGTTGCAGGATTAGGTTTAGGATATCATTACATAAACGGAAACCCGGTATCAGATGACCTTTTTACTCCGGCTACATCTGAATATACAAAGACTATCTGGTATAACAGATATGATGTTACAAAACTTATATGTGCAGGGTGTAACATCGCTGCATCTATGCTTGGAAACGGTTTTTTTAACGAAACTCTAAAAACAGGATGGGATTATGATATAGCTCCATGGAGAGCTGTTCCAAGATTAATATTCAAACTCGATATATATTATCCGGACAGAATATTAACTTTGGTATCAGATGAATCTTGGAAAGTGACTGATGATTGTTATATAACATACAACCAGCTTAGAAGCGGTGAGCATTGCGACTTAAGAAAATATAATCCTCGTTGGACATATAATGATTATGATGATTCTACCTGGGAAAATGCGGTAAAAGTAACCAAACCCAAGAATCTGGTACTTCGTGAACTCATAAGCCAACCTATCAGAGAGTGTAAAGTTTACGATGTAAAATCTATGATAAAAACATCTGATGAAACATATTTATGTGATATAGGGCAGAATATCTCTGGATATATCCGAATACAAATAGATAAAGATTGGAAAAATGAGATTACAATCAGATATGCGGAAAGCATAAATGAGGATGGAAGCCTGAATCTTAATAAAATGGAGAGGTTCTATAAAGAAAGCGCATTTCAGACAGACAGGATTATACCATGTGGAACATGTTTCACATGGTCACCTAAGTTTACATATCATGGATTCAGATACATTCTTATATCTGGATTGAATAAAAAACCAAAAAAGGATTCAATAAAAGCTGTTTTTGTGCATCAGGATATACCAAGGATATCAGATTTTGCTTGTTCAGATGAGAATTTGAACCAGCTTTTCAATATGGGCTTAATGGCTACTTATTCTAATCTGTTTCATATACCTACAGACTGCCCTACACGGGAAAAGTTAGGTTGGACTAATGATGCAAGAGCATCTTGCGAGCAGATGCTTATAAACTTTGATATGACCCTTTTTTATAAAAATATATGCAGGACATATATGATTCGATGACAGATGAAGGCGCTTTACCAGGAATTATCCCTTCTTCTGGCTGGGGGTATAAATGGGGTTCAGGACCAATTTCTTCAGGCATACTTTTTGAGATACCATACAGATACTATATGTATACAGCAAATGATTCCCTGTTGAAAGAAGCTTTCTCATACTTTATAAAACATCTTGAATATATTAAAGGCAAAAAAAATTCGGAAGGCTTTATTGCATATGGACTCTGTGATTGGGCAGGACCTTATGAGTATCTTGATAAATCACCAGTCCCTCTTGAGCTCACAGACACAATAATGTATTATGCTTTTCTGTTAATTACCATTAAAACATCAAAAATCATATGCATATCAGTTGATGAAAAATGGCTTGTCGAAAAAGACAATTTAAAGAAGGCTATAATTTCAAAATATATTGATTGTTCGGGCAGATGCACGATCGATGAGCAGTCAGCTATAGCTATGCTCATATTTTATGATATTTATGATGATTTAGATCCTTTAAAAAATCAACTAAAGGAAAATATCGAAAAGCATGATTTTCATCACTATTGTGGAATGCTTGGTTTAAGGCACCTTTATGAAGCGTTGACAAAATGCTGTTTAAGCGATTATGCGTATAGAATAATAACTGCAAAAGGCTATCCAAGTTATATTGATTGGATAACCAAAAGAGATGCCACCACTCTTTGTGAGACCTTCCAGGAGTCCAATTCTCAAAATCACCATATGTGGTCAGACTTCATTGCATGGATGATTAAGAACCTTGCTGGAATACAACCAGCAACTGCTGGATTCGAAGACATATTAATAAACCCCTATTTTCCTGAAAACTTAAAATATGTTGATGCATATATGAATACTTCAAATGGAAAAATATCAGTGTCTTGGTTAAAAACAGATTATAATGCTAAACTTACAGTGTCCATACCTGCTGGTGTAAAAGCTGAAATTCGATTACAAAATGCAGTTTATAATGACAATAGAGAGACATCTGTACTTTGTAGTGCAGGTGATTATGAATTCATGACAACTATAGTTAAGTAACTTAATTATACCAACCATATTGTCTTACAGTCTGATACATGGCATATATATTTTCATACGGGGTTAATGGTGACAAGTTATTGGCATCCCTCATAACAAACCTGTCTGTGTATGGCATTACTTCATCCATTATCCTCTTTGTTTCCTTTGCTATCTCCTCCGGTGTTTTCTGCATAAGATCATCAACCCTCACACCTCCATTAATCCTTACAATATCTGGATTGAGATCTATTACCATCTTTTTAAAATTTATAGGATATCCAGTATCAAAGGAATGAATATTAAGATTATCTTGTAGAAATTTAAAGTGTCTCTGGGCATTTCCACATAAATGTATATAGTTGACGCTGTTATTGAAGTCTTTTACCATTTCGGTTATAAGTTTCTTATGATAGGGAAATACCATTTCTTCATACATATCACAGGACAATAATGCAATAGAGTCATCTGCAAATCCAAAATCCTTGGTTATCTCCTCAAAACCAAAGTGTTTTCTTAAACCTTTAAGCCTGTATATTATGGCTTCGACAAGATAATCCATAAGCTCCTTTGCGTATTCAGGATCTTCAATAAGGTCCATGCAGAAATTTTCTGTTCCTCTTATCATACAGGCTAAAGTCATAGGCCCATCTGTACCTATCCCACTGAATCCGACTTTCTTAATCGGAAGCCCTTTGTATGTGTATCCTTTTTTTTGCAAATCCAGCATCTCATTATACAGCTTGAAAGATCTTTCTTCAAAATTATCAAAAATACCCGGTAATGGTTTATTGAAAAGCATATCTTTTTTATCACCTAGTAGAAAAGGTTCACAAAATGGGACATTGTTTGTCGCATACTGCACATGAGCTCCAAGCCAGCCTGTTTCATGAAGATTTTGCCTGTCAACATATACTGACCACCCATCTTTGGGCATACCCATCTCATGATCAGCATATATATCATGCCTCATCATGTGCTCAAATTGACAATATATCTCTGTCATTATTTGTGCATCATTGAAATACTGTTCAAAGGTATACCTATTTTGATTTAATTTCTTATCTAGAAGTATTACCCTGTTGTTGCCGTATATCATACAAGGCATCCTTATAGGCTTGCCGTTTTCATATGAATCCCAGACTTTCTTTACTTCCTCATTGTGCTTATCATAATCCCTATCAAACTGCATTTAATACCCCCCATACTTTCTTACTGTCTGATACATTGCATATATATTTTCAAAAGGCGTACATGGAGATAGATTATTAGCTTCTCTCATGACAAATCTGTCTGTGTAAGGCATTACTTCATCCATTATCTTTTTTGTTTCTTTTGAAATTTCATCTGGGTTCTTCTGTAACAAATCGTCAATCCTTACTCCGCCATTTAATCGTATTATATCACTACCAAGTTCAGTTGTTAATTTTTTAAAATTAATCGGATATCCTGTATCAAAAGAATATACCCTTAAATTATCTTTTATAAACTTAAAATGTCTTTGTGCATCACCACATAAATGTATAGATTTCCTGCCTGTCCATTTTTTATAGACCTCGTGAATGCCCTCAAATGCTTGGTTTTACAGGCTTTGAGGGCATTTTTAATTTGAGAGGAAACTATCGTAACTTATCGTAAAATGGTGTAATTTGATGAAAAAAGTGTGTAGTAAAGTGTGTAGTAATTCGTAGGAAGGATACGCCAAATATCAAGAGTGGCAGTGAATTCGTCCATGTGTTTGTAGAGATACAGATGCATGGACATTTTTTATTTTGGTTACCGGCACAGATGCTGGAGAAAGAGAGGATTTTATGACAGAGAAGATTAGAGAATACAGTATGAACGGAGCATTAATTATTGGAGTAGACAACGGCTACGGAAATATGAAAACAGCCAGGAGATGCTTTAAGACAGCAATTGCAAAGTATGACAGCGCACCTGTGTTAAGCAGAGATTATATCGAGTACGACGGTGGATATTATGTCATTGGAGAGGGAAGAAAGGGTTTTGTGGCAGATAAGCAGACTGATGACGACAATTATGTGCTGACACTTGTGGCTATTGTAAAGGAACTGGAAGCAAGAGGAATGACAGACTCTGTAAACAGGGCAAGGATTCATCTTGCAGCTGGGCTTCCTCTTAAATGGGTGCAGGCACAGAGGGAGGACTTTAAGAGATATATGCTTAGAAACAGCAGTGTGGAGGTCGGCTATAAGGACAGACTTTATTGTATTGAGTTTGCCGGATGTACGGTTATGCCGCAGTGTTACTCGGCAGTGACAGAGAATCTGAAGGATTTTGCAGGCGTAACGCTTCTTGCAGATATTGGAAACGGCACCATGAATCTGATGTATCTGAATAACGGTAGACCAATGGAAAGCAAGGCATGGACCGAGAAGCTTGGCGTGTTCCAGTGCTTTCAGAAGATTCACAACATGGTGCAGGACAAGACGGGGGACAATCTTATGGACGATGTAATTGATAATATTCTTCGTAGCGGGAAGATTGAACTGCCGGAGCCCCATGCATCCATTGTGGAAAAGGCAATTTGTGACTATGTGGAGGAGATTTTCCAGAAGCTTCGTGACCATGAATATAATGAGAAGCTGATGAAGGTTTACTTCATGGGTGGTGGAGCAAGACTGGTAGAGCAGTTTGGGAATTATAATCCGGACACCACCATTTTTAATCATGATATTCGTGCTAATGCCAAAGGATACGAGTATTACTGCTATATGCTTTTAAGACATCAGAGCAAGTCAGGCAGAAGGTAGGTGAGGCAATATGACAAAGCAGTACAGGAATCACAACATTCGTTTCAATATGACGGATGAGGGAGGAGTGCGGGCGTGGGAACGCCTGCATTCCGAAGAGGTAGAACAGAGCTTTAAGTCGCAGAACGCGTTTGTGGTGGCGGCTATCAATGATTATTATGAAAGGCATCTTTCCAAGAAAAACGATCCCTATCTTGAAAGCAGGGAAAAGGAGGATGCTTTTGCAGACAGGCTGGTGCAGACTGTGGAGCAGAAACTGCTTTCCAATCTTCCGGCACTTGCAGCCATGTATCAGATGCAACAGCAGGCATTCTTTCAGGCGGGACTACAGGCTGGTGGGATAATGTCTTATCCGTATCAGCAGGGGAATCCGCAGGTTGTGACCCCGTCGGCAGGAAAGTCATTGATGGAACAGGAAAGTGTCTGTGAGCAGACAAAAGATTCCCGGGAAGAAGAAATGCCTCAGCCGGAAGAGAATGAGTTTCTTGATTACTCGTTTGGTGTGTAATTTTTTGAAAAGGAGTTGATATTATCATGGAAACGGGATATACTAACAGTGTAAGGAAAGTAAGGAATGCATTACATTTTAAAGGAGGTTTTAATATGGAACTTGCTAAAGTAACATCAAAAGGTCAGGTAACAATTCCGGTAGAGATTCGTAGAAAACTTGGGATAAAAAACGGCGATAAAGTGCTTTTCATGGAAGAAGGTGGTCGTATATATATGATGAATTCCTCGATGGATGCGTTTAGGGAGGCACAGAGAGCATTTTCCGGAGAAGCACAGCAGGCTGGATTGAACAGCGAAGAAGATGTAGTCCGGATGATTAAAGAACTCAGGCAGGAAAGCGTGGTGAAGTAAATGCGGATAATGCTTGATACAAATGTGTTGATTTCAGCGTTACTGTTTCCGAGTCAGAAGTTCAATTCCATTATGGAATATATCTTTGCGGAACATGAATTGGTGCTTTCTTCATATGTAGTGGAAGAATTAAAAAGTGTAGTACGCAGAAAGTTCCCGAAAAGAGAAGCTGACATTGAAAGACTTTTATTTTTGATGAGCTTTGAATATGTCTACACACCAGATGAGATTGACCAAGAATTATTTGAAATTCGTGATGTGAAGGATTATCCGGTCCTTTTTACAGCTATTATTGAAGATGTGGATGTTCTTATTACAGGTGATAAGGATTTTTCTGATATTGTAATAGAAAAACCTGAAATTGTAACACCAGCAGAATTTGTGGAGCGGTATTTATAGCCGATGTACATTCGTACAATTACTAAAGTGAACATCGGCTACATTCCAGGGCACAATTGCGGCAAAGACAGAAAACTCACCATCCCCTTTGCAGATGGTGAGTTTTTCTGTCCGGGGGTCTCGGGGGCGTAGCCCATGAGCAGGTAGCACCGATGGTGAAGACAATGAGGAGAAAATAAAATCGGGGTGCCGTAAGGCACTCTGATTTTATTTTTGACGATTTGGCAAGCCAGCGGTACTACCTGCCTATATCATCCCCACCACATCGGAAAGGGAATAGAAGATTTCAATAAGTAGTAGAGATGTGGAAAAAGCAGTCCGAAGCGGTAAGCGAAGGGCTGCTTTTGTCTGTCTGACGGAGTCTTTTTTCCGGCGGGCAGACCTGTGGGGATGATGTGCCCTGCTGACGAAGCATCGCTTACACAAAGGCTACGAAGAAATACCCAGACGGATGCAGATGATAGCGGTTCTTATGGACAGTATAGCTATAGCAGATACAGTTTGGACAATATCTGCAACCAAATGGCTACAAAGCAGAGCAACAGTAGAACCACAACAGGGGCATGACACTGCAATTTACCGGGGCAGACCACAATTTCTATTAGTATGTAGCCATAATCCGGTGCAATCGTAGCCAAAACACAATAACTGAATACAAAAATACCAAAAAGCGAAGCCATGAAACAAATGGAAGAAAAGGCAGCAATACCAATTCAACCAATGAGTTTTGTGGCTTTTTTGTTGCCTTAAACCACATTTTGAAATCTCAAAACAGTGGTGACAGGGAAGCAATGTAACCAATTAACCCGGGCAGTATTGAAATCGGATACTGTCCACCACAGATAAAAAGAAGGAGAACATTATGGGGAAACGAACAAGAGACGAGGTAATCTATTCTCGTGTGGATTACCATGTAAAGCAGGAATTTGAATCGCAGATGAAGGAGAGCGGATATAAGACTTCCGCTGATTTCATCGACTATCTGCTCCGTGTCAACAAGGGCAGGCAGATTGACGGGACAACACTGAAGCAGTTTATGGAGGTTATGAATGATGTCTGCTATGAACTAAAAAAGCAGGGGGTCAATATCAACCAGCTGGCAAGGAATATCAATGCCTATCCGGATTTGATATCCATGACAGCATTTGAACCGTTCCAAAGAGTATTCCGGCGGTTGGAAGACTCGGTATTAAAGCTATATGAAAAGGTGGTGAATTAGATGGCAGTATATGGAAATGTCAATGTAAAATATGCTCCCTGTAAGTCTGTGGCACAGCTTCACAGTGCGGCAGATTATATCCTAGGGCAGAAGAAGGAACAGCTAAGTTCCGGTGTTATCAAGACAAAGTCGGAGTTATATAATGCCTTTGGCTGCAATCGGGATAACTTTGCAAACAGTGTCCTTATGACAAGGAAAATGCATCAGAAGAAGTACAGCCGGTTCTTCCCAAGGGACATTCTTGCACAGAAGCTGTCCATATCCTTTCATCCGGAGGACAATGATAAGCTGACTTATGCAGATGCTTACAAGATAGCGGAGGACTTCGCTCATAAGTTTTTCTGGAAGAAGGGATTTGAGGTATTGTTTGCGGTTCATGTGGATACGGAGCATGTTCACGTGCATTTTCTGGTAAATAACTGTAACCAGAAGGATGGTTCTTCCTTTCGGAGAGGTCCGAAGGAACTGGTGGAAATGTCGGAGTATTTTGGAGAACAGTGCAGGCGCCGGGGCTTGACGCACTCTGTTCGTGACAGCTTCTACAATCCGGATAAGACCAGAGAGGAACGCACCTTAGCGGAAAATCAGATGCAGAAAAGGGGAAAACTTTCTTTCAAGGATGAAATGCGTGTGTATATCAGACTTGCCATGAATGACCCGACCACGCAGAACATCCATGATGTGGTAAATATGCTTGAGAGAACCTATCACATGAATGTGCGCTTAAAGGGGAATACCATCAGTTATGCCCTTCCTTATCGCAGCAGCAATGGTGGTAAGGTGCAGGCAGTACGAGGCAGTAAGCTTGGTAAGCGATTCACGGTTGCAGGCATCAGGGAGTATATGAAACAGAAGGAAAAAGAGGATTGGTTTGATTATCCAAGGCAGGAACAGGACATCGAACATTCCAGTCAGTCCATGAAGGATTATCCCAGATGGGAAGAGGATGAGGACGAAGTGAAGGAGTCTGCTTCTAAGGCTAAAAAGCAGGTACCAACACAGGAGTCACAGCCGACCAGAAAACCGGATGTTTCTGTATATGAGGCATATGACGAGTTTCAGGAAAAACACGAGATACCGGAGAATGACGAGTCTTTCTTTTATGGTGCTGCATTTGATGACTTCAATAAAGAGTGGCAGGGACTTGATGCAGGCGCAGGCTCGGTAAGTACTGAGTTTAGCACAACAAATAACTCAACCGACGCAGAACCAGATAATGAGGATGAGTTAGACGAATTACTTGATAGCAATTCGTCAACTGTGCCGGTTCAGAATAAGCCGTTTCCATCCCCAGCAGAATACCGCAAGCTCTCTCTGGAAAAACGTGCTAAACTTCTTCCGCCACCTTCTGATGACCGAATGGAAGAACTAAAGAAGTATCAGAACAGAATGGGATATACCGAAGAATCCATGCGGAGTATGCGTTACAAGATGTCCGTCTATGATGATTTTACTGAGGAATATGATTATCGTGTGAAATACAACAGAAATCATCCTTCAGAGGAGCAGCTAAAAGCACAAGGGGAACAGCAGATAATCACACCGGTTCGTAGACGTGGGCGTGGCAGATGACAAGCATGGGTAAAGAGTGATAACAAAAGGTATGTGGATATGAAAATCTGGTTTTTACGAGAAATGGAGGAGAAACATGAAGAAAAAATGGCTTAAAAGGAGCAGCGCGATTCTACTTTCAATGATAATGGCATTGTCATTATTTCCGGGAATGAATGGAACAATACCGACTGTACAGGCAGCGGAAAACACATCCCCTGAATCAGCATACTGGACGGAAGTAGATGGATTAAAAGGGTTTAGTCTTTCTGATACAAGCACAACAGTCGGTAAAATCATATCAAGATTATAGTGTTCAATATTTCTTTCTACCTCACGTCCACCTTCCATTTGAACAGTCGCAAAATTTGCGACAGTTGAGTTATCGAGCTCTTCTTTTAGGGCATTGTTAATATGTTTACCGATGGTTTTTACATCACGGTCAAAAAGCTCTGCCATTTGATTTCGTGTAATCCATACTGTTTCCTGCTCCCACGAAACAGGTACATTCAGTTCTAAGGTTCCATCTTTAAATGTAATCAACTCATTTTTCATTTGGTCATCTCCATTTCGTTTATAGCTTGTCAAATAAGAATCTGTTTATTCCGCATCCTCTTTCGCCCGACACTTATATACATTATGTTGATTTTTACATTGCGAAGAACAGAACTGCACATTGGAGCGGCTGGCTACAAATATCTTTCCACAGTGCTTGCACAGTTTCAGCGTAGAGTTTTCATCCGTTATCATAAAGGAAAACAAGGGATACCAGTAAAAAGATAAAATCCACTTTCAAGGCGAAAGGAAAATCCGGCAAGCATGTGACAAGTACAACACCGTATGGGTATCTGAAAGACAAGGATGACCCGAATGTATATGCAGACGGAAGATGCTGTAATTTTGCAAACAGTAGAAAAGATTTGTTGGATTGGCTGAAAGCATTGAAAGATGAAAAAGTTGTTGATATCCGTAAAGTGTACAAAAATGGAGTTACCGATTCTGTCATAGATAACTACCGCAGGTATCTGAAAAAATAGTTAAGAAGTTAGCAGGTAAAAATATAGAATGCGGAAAAGGCAGGACTGATGTTCTCAACGCAAATGGATGTGGTCCACCGCTCTGCGGAAGAAACTTTGAATACTATTCGGAGGCCCCCTATCTTTCCACAGAAATCGCATCCGCTATGGTGGAAGGGGTTCAGAGTAAAAATGTCGGAACAGGGGGGGGGCAGTGATTCGTCGGGAGCAGTGAATCAGGAAATGCTGGAACAGCTTCTTGCCGCATTAAATGCACCGAAGAAAGTTTGAAGGAGACCAGCTAAGAATGAGAAAGGAAGAAACCCGGTGTTGCCGCCGGAGATATGTATTGCAGACGGGGAAGCCCATGTATTCGGAAACAGGCTGTATGTGTACGGAAGCCGGGATTTAGACGACACAACGTATTGCAGTGAGCAGTACAATGTTGGTTCCACAGAGGATATGGAACACTGGACGGTTCACGAAAAGTCCTTTGATGGAAATGATGTGCCGTGGATTCATGATAAAAAGGGAAAGGACTATCCGGTAACGGATATGGATTTGAAAAATCCGACGCCGATGTTTCAGCATATGATAAGTACAATGCCGGCATTCATCCGATTCCTGATTAAGATTTCAGGGAAGAAAAACCTGAACATGGGAAAACTGATGCCAAACCAGCAGTATGTGTTTGCACCGGACTGTATTGAGAAAGACGGAAAATACTACCTCTATTTTTGCATGACAGGCAATTCGGAAGGCGTTGCGGTTTCCGACAAACCGGAAGGTCCGTTTGAAAATCCCGTACAGATGCCCAGCGGGGGAATCGACCCGGTAATCTTTATTGGTGATGACGGGAAAGCCTACTACTATTGAGGACAGTTCCGTGCTTGCGGCGTACCGCTGAACGAGGATATGGTCTTCTTTGACGATGAAAACGTAGTACACCGGATTGTCACAGGGGAAGAACACGGTTTCCACGAAGGAAGCTCCCTGCGGAAGCGAAACGGCATTTATTATTAAGTATATCCGTGTGTGTACCGGGATAAAAAACTGACCTGCCTTGCCCTATGCAACGTCGAAAAGTCCGTTAGGGCCATTTACTTATCAGGGGATAATTATTGATAATGCCAAATGCGACCCGAAATCCTAGAATATACACGGCAGCATTCAGGAATATGAGGGGCAGTGGTATGTGTTCTATCACCGTTCTTCGGGAAACAACGAGTATCACAGATGTTTATGTGTGGAAAAAATCAATTTCAATGGGGACGGAAAACTTACGGTTTTGGCAGATGGAAAAGCAATTGCGGAAGCAGAGCCGGGAACCTATGAAATCAAAGTAACCTGTAAAGTAGATGTGGTACTGCATTCCGTGACCATTCAGTAAAGGAAATGCAAACCTATTCTTACAATAAATAACTCAAAACTATAATACGAAAAGAAAAATATATGCTATCTTTATCCAAAAGAGAAAGATTTGCAGGAGGATGAAACATGGAAACAGCAAAAATAAAAGAATTGGTCTCCAAAATGACTCTGGAGGAGAAAGCATCTTTGTGTTCCGGGCTTGATTTCTGGCACACAAAAGGAGTGGAACGTCTCGGAATCCCTTCGGAAATGGTATCAGACGGACCTCACGGACTCCGCAAGCAGGACGATAAAGCAGACCATTTGGGAATCAACGACAGCATTCAGGCTGTTTGCTTTCCAGCGGGATGTGCAACCGCATCCAGCTTTAACCGTGAGCTGGTGACAAAACTTGGAGAAACACTGGGGGAAGAGTGTCAGGCAGAAAATGTAAGCGCAATCTTAGGCCCGGCTATGAACATTAAGCGTTCCCCGCTGTGCGGACGTAATTTCGAATACTATTCAGAGGACCCGCTTGTGTCAACGGAAATGGCAGGTGCGCTTGTCCACGGCGTCCAGAGCAAACATATCGGAACAAGTCCGAAGCATTTTATGGCAAATAACCAGGAATATCACCGCTTAACAAGCTCTTCAGAAATGGATGAACGCACCATGCGTGAAATTTACCTTGCTTCTTTTGAAGGAATGGTAAAGAAGGAAAAGCCGTGGACCATTATGAACGCATACAACAAGCTGAACGGCACATACCTTTGTGAAAACAAAGAAATGCTCACAGATGTGCTCCGCAGGGAATGGGGATTTGACGGCTATGTAATGACAGACTGGGGTGCGATGAATGACCGTGTGGAAGCTCTGAAAGCAGGCTGCAATCTGGAAATGCCGTCCTGTGAAGGCGCTACGGATGCGGAAATCGTTGCCGCAGTACAGGACGGAACACTGGATGAATCTGTACTGGACAAGTCCTGTGAAGAATATTTGAATGTTATTTTCAAATATGAGGAAAACAGAGACAAAAACGCGGTATTTCAGCATGAAAAAGACCATGAGACAGCCCGGGAAATCGAAGAGGAGTGTATTGTGCTTCTGAAAAATGAGGATGCGCTTCTCCCGTTGTCCGCAGACAAAAAGGTGGCTTTTATCGGCAAATACGCCGAGAAACCACGCTATCAGGGCGGCGGAAGTTCCCACATCAACAGCTTTAAAACAGAATCTGCAATGGACGCCGTAGAATTTCTCGCAACTGTAAAAAAGGAAAACATCACATTTGCCAAAGGCTTTGATGATGTTGAGGATAAAGCGGATGAAGCATTGGCTGCAAAAGCCGTAGAGGCTGCTGCAAATGCGGACGTGGCGGTAATCTTTGCCGGACTGCCGGACAGCTTTGAATCCGAAGGGTATGACCGGAAGCATCTTGGGATGCCGAACTGCCAGAACGCACTGATTGAAGCGGTGGCGGAAGCACAGCCGAACACCATTGTTGTGCTTCACAACGGCGCTCCGGTAGAAATGCCGTGGCTCGGAAAAGTAAAAGCCGTGCTGGAAGCCTATCTGGGCGGACAGGCTGTGGGCGGTGCAGTGGTCAATGTGCTTTACGGAAATGCAAATCCAAGCGGACGATTGGCGGAAACATTCCCACTTCGGATACAGGATACGCCATGCTATTTGAATTACGGCGGAGAACATGACAAATCGGTTTATTCAGAGGGCGTATTTGTGGGATACCGCTATTACACATCCAAAGAAATGGAAGTCCTGTTCCCATTCGGATACGGATTGTCTTATACGACCTTTTCTTACGGCAATCTTACGGTGGACAAAAAGGAGTTTAAGGAAAGCGAAAAACTGCTGGTATCCGTAGACGTAACAAATACAGGCGCATGTACAGGAAAGGAAGTCGTACAGCTTTACGTAGCGCCGAAGGGCGGAACAATCATCCGCCCGGTACGGGAGTTAAAAGCATTTGAAAAAACAGAACTTGCACCGGGTGAGACAAAAACCGTCACCTTTGAACTTGACAGCAGAGCCTATGCATACTGGAATACGGAAATCCATGACTGGCATGTGGAGACCGGAGCCTATGAAATCCAGATTTGCCGGAATGCACAGGAAGTGCTTCTGTCAGAGGAAGTACAGGTAGAATCAGAAACCGTCCTGCCGAAAGTGTATACCCTCAATTCCACAATGGGAGAAATCATGGCAGACCCGAAAGGAAAAGCCATATTGGAACAGGCAATGGGTGAAATGGAAGGAATGGACGGCGAGAGTACAGAGGAACAGATGCAGGATGATTCCGGAGTGATCAACGACGAAATGATGGCGGCAATGATGGAAGCCATGCCGCTCAGACAGATGCTGAGTTTTGTACCGGGAGTGACAAAGGAAGCACTGAACCAGCTTGTTGCAGCGCTAAACGCAGCAGAATAAACATACAGATCTACAAAAAAATACCGGGACAGGGGATTCAAGTTTCCTCTGTCCCGGTGGTTTTCTAGGACCACCAGGTGTCAGGCACTATTAAATTATGTATCATTAAGGTCGGCTGGATCGGATACCGGGCTCTGGTTCTCGGCGCCGTGACGGAAGGATATTCCGCTGTTGAACAAGGATTATTTAACAAACAACTCCCGCAGTGCTTTTCGGAATTCGAAGAAGAACAGTACTGCAGTGAATGTGACCGCCAAGAAGTCTGCAATCGGCTCAGCCATATACACAGCCATTGTCTGGTTGCTATGTAAGATTTCCGGCATGATGTAGATCAACGGAATGAGAAGGATGAATTTTCTCATAACTGCAACGATGATCGATGCTTTAGCTCTTCCGATAGATGTAAATGTCATCTGGCAGGCAATCTGGATACCGAACATAAACAGACATGCCAGATAGATGCGCAGCGCTTTTGCAGTAAATGCAAGCAATGTGGCATCGGAGGTGAACATTCCTGCAAATACCTGCGGGAAGATCATGACGCAGAGCCACAGGAAAACGGAGTATGTCAGACTGACCTTCAAAAGAAGTTTAAAGGCAGATTTGACACGATCCATATTTTTGGCTCCGTAGTTGTAGCTGATGATCGGCTGTGAACCTTGTCCGACTCCCAGCAGCGGAAGCATGGCAAACAGCATAACACTTGTCAGGATTGTCATTGCACCAACTGCGATATCTCCACCGTATTTCAAAAGAGAAGAGTTGAAACAAACGGAGATGATACTTTCACTTGCCTGCATCACAAAGATGGAAGAACCGAGAGCGAGTGAAGGCAGGATAATCTTAGACTGAAGTTTCATATTGCAAACTTTCAGTTTCAATGTTGTCTTTTTTCCAAACAGGAACGTCAGAACCCAGATGCAGGAGCAGGCCTGAGAAATAACAGTGGCAAGGGCAGCACCGCGGACTCCGAGTCCAAATCCAAAGATGAAGATCGGATCCAGGATAATATTGGTAACAGCACCGATCAATACGGAGAGCATACCGGTTTTGGCAAATCCCTGAGCTGTGATAAACGCGTTCATTCCAAGTTTGAGTTGTACAAAAAGCGTTCCGATAGCGTAAATGTTCATATAGGAAACAGCATATTCAATCGTGTTCTCACTTGCTCCAAAAGAAAGCAGGAAAGTCCGGTTTCCAATCAGAAGCACGATAGTAAGGATCGCAGATATGATGAGCTGTGTGAGAAAACAGTTGCCGAGGGTTTTCTCAGCAGACTCTGTATCTCCCTGTCCCATGAAAATAGATGCGCGCGGGGCCCCACCGTTTCCGACAAGGGCAGCGAATGCCGCTACGATCATGATCAGTGGCATACAAACACCTACGCCGGTCAGTGCAAGAGCACCTACATTTGGAATGTGACCAATGTAGATACAGTCTACGATATTGTAAAGCATGTTGATCATCTGTGCTGCAACGGTAGGCAGTGCCAGACGCAATAACAATTTACCGATAGGTTCGGTTCCTAAAAAATTCTTGTTCTCGTTCATTTCTCATTCTTCCTTTACAAATTATTTGTCTGAGTTTTGTTGCTGCATTTTGAATGCATTTTTTGCATTTTCCATCAGTTTCCGGTTCAAAAATTCCAGCTGCTCTTCCTCTTCTTTGGAAAAACCATGGAAAAGCTCTGTACGGAATGTCTCCTTTATCGTATCAATCTCATTTGTGATTGGAATTGCATCCGGAAGCAGCTCAAGATGAATCCTTCGCCGGTCATTTTCATCCGGAATCCGTTTCAGTAAAGATTTTTGAATCAGCAGTTCTACAGCCTGAGAGACATTTTCCTTGGAAAGCATCCGTAGTTCTACGATGTCAGCAGCTGTGTCACGACCCGGATTATTATAGAGAAAACTGATGATCGTTGTCTCAATCAATGTCAGCTTATGCCGTCCGCATATTTCTTTCAGCATACATTCGTACAGTTTGTTCAGTTGCCGGAATTGTACAAGAAAATGGGTTGAATTCATTATCCAAAACTCCTTTTGTGTTCAGATACAGAATGATTCGATTGATTTCGATCAAAATGTGTCACAGAACAGTTTTAAATAAAACAGTTCTAAAAAGAACTTTTAATTGTAATCATACGCACAAAAAGAGATTTGTCAAGAATAATATGAAAAATAGATTGCTGATCTCGGACAGATCTGCATACATTTTCCGCAGCGGATACATTCCGAACTATTCGGATTCTCATAGACTTTCACATTTATATCGTACCACCAGGTGTCAGGCACTATTAAATTTCAGAATCTGGTACAGATGATCGTGAAGAAAGCATACGGCATGGCAAAACAGATGAATATTCCGGTGCTTGGTATTGTAGAGAACTACAGCTATGTAAAATGTCCGGACTGTGGAAAAGAACTGAAAGTATTCGGGGAAAGCCACATTGAGGAAATTGCGGCAGAACTTGGCGTGCCGGTATTAGGCAAGATGCCAATCGACCCGGCAATCGCAGAGGCAGTGGAAGAAGAGCGGTTCTATGAAATGGAGAATCCGTATCTGAAAGATGTGGAATTGTAAAAATTATATAATTGTGTTACAAAATTATAATAATAAATTTATATTTATAATACGGAATACTCTTCAACTGTTAGAATAGTTAAAAAATGAACAAGCTGCATTAGGAAGGTCCGTATGAAAAAAATATCTTTAAACCAGGATTGGCAGTTTGCCAAAGGAACCATAACAATGATGGAGTTAATGATGGGAGACGCAGGAAATATAGAAAATATTGATTTGCCCCATGATGCCATGATTTATCAGGAAAGAACTCCGGCAACTGCGAATGCACATCAGACAGGATTTTATCCGGGCGGTGAATATACTTACATGAAAAAGTGGGAGATTCCGGAAGCGTGGAAGGGATGTACAGTTGTTTTGGAATTTGAAGGTGTTGCAGATACCTGCCGTATTTATATGAACGGGGATCTTGTAACAGAGCATGTGAATCCATATACAGGCATTTTTGCAGACGTCAGCGGTTATCTGAAGTATGGACAGGAAAATGAACTGAAAGTAGAAGTATGCAGTATAGAGCAGTCCAGCCGCTGGTATAGTGGCGCGGGGGTATACCGTCCTGTGTATGCATGGGTGGGAAAGACTGTGCATATTCCTGCTCAGGGGGTGCGTGTTACAACAAGAGAAGCTGACTGTGAGGCGGCAGTCGTGGAAGTAGAGGTTCCAATCTGTAATCGGGGAATGGTTTCCGAAACGGTACAGGTGGAAATTACATTGACCGGACCGAATGGGGCGGAAGCAGCCGCAGAACACATACCGGTAACTGTTTTTGGAGAAAGCACGCAGATGTGCTGTCAGCGTTTGCTTGTAGAACATCCTGCATTGTGGAGTGATGAAACACCAAATCTATACTCCTGCCGGATTACAATTTCTGAGGATGAGAATCCAATAGACAGTGTAAATATTTCAACAGGAATCCGTACACTTCGGCTGAATGCAAAACATGGGCTGTTAGTGAACGGTAAACCAACGAAACTGAGGGGAACCTGTATTCACCATGATAATGGGATTATCGGAGCGGCAACATTTCCGGATGCTGAGTATCGGCGCTGCCGCCAGATGAAGGAAGCCGGATTTAACGCTCTTCGAAGTGCACATCATCCGATGAGTAAGGCAATGCTGGATGCCTGTGATAAACTGGGGATGCTGGTGATGGATGAACTGAGTGATATGTGGACTCGGACAAAGAATCCTCATGACTATGCAAATTATTTCCCGACACATTGGAAGCAGGATGCATGGGACATGGTGGAAAAAGACTATAATCATCCATGCGTGATTTTGTATTCGACCGGAAATGAGATTCCGGAGGCGGGCACTTCAAAAGGGGCAGAATGGAATCGGAGGATTCATGCAGAAATGAAACGGCTGGATGCCACACGCTATACGACGAACGGAATCAATGGTCTGATGGCAGGAAATGACCGAATGGGTGAAATTATGTGCCAGGCTACAGGGATGACTCCGGAGCAGCTTGAAGCGATGCAGCAGCCGGATGAGCAGAAGCGTGGAGGCGCAGATGAAATCAATGGGATGGCTGAGGTTATGGTGGGACCGCTGGCAGATGCGATTGCCACCAGTCCGATTCTGGAAGAAATGATAGGAGAATTTGCTGCGGCAAATGACATTGCCGGATATAATTATCTGACGGCATTACATGAAGAAGATCACATACGTCATCCGAATCGGGTTGTGCTTGGCACAGAGACTTTTCCGGCGGACATTGTTCATTTGTGGGATATCGTAAAGCGCAATCCACATGTGTTAGGAGACTTTACATGGACCGGATATGATTATCTGGGAGAAGCCGGATGCGGTATATTCCATTATAATGGAGGAGTGAATTTTTCAGCGCATTGGCCGGACAGACTGGCAGGTATCGGTGACATTGATATTCTTGGTGATCGTAAACCAATCAGTTATCTGCGGCAGGCAGTGTTCGGAATTGGTCATGCACCGTCTATCGGTGTACTTCGGATGGATAAGGCAGGAATTGAAGTCGGAAAGACACCATGGATGTGGAAGGATAATCTTGCAAGCTGGACATGGCCGGGATATGAAGGGGAAACAGCAAGTGTGGATGTTTATGCCAATGCAGATGAAGTAGAACTGTTCTTGAATGGGGAAAGTCTAGGACGAAAGTCGATTGGCGGAGTATATGTTGTGACGTATGAAGTACCTTATCATCCGGGAAAGCTGGAGGCAGTCAGTTATCTGAACGGGGCGGAGGCAGGTCGGACTGTCTTACAGACAGCAGGGAAAGCGGTGAAGCTTAAGGTTGAAGCTGACCGGAATGAACTTCCTGCTGACGGAGAAAGTCTTACTTTCATAAAAATCAGACTGGAAGACGCAGCAGGAAATTTCAATCGTCGGGAAAGCGCAGCAGTTACAATGAAAGTAGAGGGATGTGCTGCATTGCAGGGATTCGGAAGTGCAGATCCGAGCTGCGAAGGAAGTTACCAGTCTCATACATGGAATACCTATGACGGCAGTGTAATGGCAGTAATCCGGGCTGCAAAATGTCCGGGGGAGGCAGTCGTAACCATTTCAACAGTAAATTTTGCAGAAGAAAAACTCGTTCTGAACATCAAATAGAAAGATGCCCAGTCTGGTATATTAGTAGATTTTATGGGTCTGATTCCGATACTGTGTCGGAGTCAGACCATATTTTTTCTTAAATACAGTCTGAAAGTAAGCCTGACTGGAAAAACAAAGATAGTTACTGATTTCGCTTAATGTCTTATCCGAATACGTCAGGAGACTTTTTGCCTCTTCCAGCTTACACCGCATAATGAAGCTGCAGACATCGAAGCCGAGCTCTTTTTTGAACTTGTTTGTCAAATAAGAGCGGCTTCTTCCGATATGCTCAGCTACATCGCCAACCCGAACGGATTCGTTGATGTGGTGAGTAATAAACTGAATACATTCAAATATTTCCAGAGACATTCCCTGAGGAATTTTATTTTGCGAAACCCGTTCCGTAAAATCAATCAGCATAGAATAAGACAAGGTTTCAATGTGGGAAATATTCTGCAGCTTTTCACATTCACGGATATATACATCGGCAAGCTGGTAAGCCTGTTCCATATCCATTCCTCCGGCAATGGCACTTCTTGTAACAATTGCGACAGTTGTAATGAAAACATTCTTTTCCTGCCGGAGGGAGTTGTCAGCCATAAGACCACCTGATAATTTGGAGGGGGTGTTTAACAATGTTTTCATTTTTTCGACGTCTCCATTTTGAATATACTGCAAAAGTTTCTGTTCAAAATGGTAGGTATTATGAAAATGCTGTTCTTCCTTTGCATTCATCACCTGATTGGAATGTACATTGGAAAACTCGCTGATGATGCTTGTGTTTTCCAGGTTAAAATGCTGTCCAACAGAAATATATTCATCGTTGAAACACAGGTGAAGCCAGGCAAGTGTCTGGAGAAACTGGTTAAAGGAAATCTGAGGAATATTGACCAGAAATTGGAGTATATCCGGTTTGTGTTCCTGACTGATTGCCCATTCCTGCATGAAAGTGCGAAGTGTAAGATCTGAAATAGGTGTGCTGAATACAGGGCCAATGATGATTACGCAATCAGCATGCTCCGGCTTTATATAACCATAATAGCCGAAGGACTGCGCGATAAAATAGTCCGGGTTTTTTGTGAAATGTCGGAAACCGGACAGGATGCCTTTAAAAACAGACGGGTCTTCCAAAATCGAAGGAAAGGAACAGTCATCGTCGGGTGAAGCGTGGTAATAGCCAATCGGTATGGAGGTTGATGCATAAAATAATTCACAAAATGCCTTTAAATCAGTAATCATGGAAGACTCCTTTCCAGGTAAAACCGTACTTTTAAACTCTCTTTGAAATGGATGTAATACTAATTATAAGGCGTTCTATTTATAAAAACAAGGACAAAATTGAAATATTGTAATCAATATTGTAATACAAAAATCATATGATTTGATATTTTATAGATAACTCAATGAAAGTATTTAAAAGGAGGACTCAACATGGGAATGGAAGATTTTTGGGAACAGCTTCCGACAGGAAAAGAAGATAAACCATTGCTTTTTGAAATGGGACCGCTGGAGTATGATTTCCATGATATTGATGGATTGTATTTTATGCTGGATCGTCGCTTATCCGGCTGTCTGCTTATGATGTGGGCAAAGCCGATGAATCCGGATATTCAGGGAACCGTCACATTAGATAGCAGGGTGGTATCCGGCTGTATCAACCAGTATATGGAAGTTATGGGGAATATGTGGGTGCTTGGAATTCCGCTTCGGGGACTTGTGACAGAGTACGGTCGGGAATATCAACTTCACGTGGAAGGTTTTGTGGATATGGATGGGAATGAGATGAATCCGCAGGATTTTACGGTCAGAGGTGTGGAAAAAGTGAAACCGAAGCCGGAAGATGCAACACATGAACAGATTGCACTGGAAGCCGCCAGGGAGGGAATCGTTCTTTTGAAAAATGCGGCGGAAGTTCTTCCGCTGAAGAAGGGAACGGTATTGAATCTGTTTGGCAGAGGTATTCACGAATTTCGTATCGGAGCAGTGGGGGCAGGCAAAATCAATCCTCGCTACAGTGTTAATTTTGTGGAGGCTGTCAGGGAAGGAGAAGCTTATTCACTGAATGAAGAACTGGTTGAATTTTACGGCTGCGACAGGGATGAGATACCGGGGGACGAGATGTTGATGCGTGCAAAGAAATTGTCCGATACGGCAATCGTGTTCCTGACACGTGCAGCAGGAGAAAACCAGGATGCTTCCACGGCGAAAGGGGAATACTATCTGAGCGAGGATGAAGAAGCACTTATTGCAAAAATAACGGATACATTTGCAAAGACAATTGTGATTTTAAATGTCGGATATCCGATTGATGTGACATTTGCAGAAAAGTATGCAGTTGCAGGACTTATATATTCGGGATTTGGTGGAATGCTTGCAGGACCGGCACTTGTGGATATCCTGAGCGGGGCTGTAAATCCGTCAGGGAAGCTGCCGGATACATGGGCAAAGGATTATTTTGATATTCCGTCGTCGAAAAATTTCTATGACTGTGTGGATAAAATACGTCTGACAGCAGATGAAAATATATATGTGGATACTTGTTACGAGGAAGACATTTATGTGGGATATCGTTATTTTACAACATTCAGGAAAAAAGCGGCGTATCCGTTTGGCTACGGATTAAGTTATACGGAGTTTTGTATCAGGCAGGAGAATATTCGATTTGACGGGGAAGTACTGGAACTGGATGTATATGTGAAGAATGTCGGGGAAAAAGCCGGAAAAGAAGTTGTTCAGGTTTATGTAGGCAAACCGGAATCAGAATTGGAGCAGCCGGAAAAAGAACTGGTATTCTTTGAAAAAACAAAGGAACTGCTTCCGGGAGAGGAACAGAAGATTTCGGTTCATGTTCCGGTGAAAGTATTGACTTCATATTCGGAAGAAAAAGCGGCGTATATTTTATCAAAAGGATATTACCGTATTTATGTGGGAAACAGTATTGAAGCAGCGGAATGTGGCGGATTCGACGAAGAAGAAACAAGAATAATCAAACAGGTAACCAATCTGCTTTGCTGCGATTGCAAATTTACAAGATTATCCAAAACAAATCCGGATGATACATGGCCGACAGGAGCGCATTCCGGAGTGGTCAAAAATAAGTTGACATTTTTGCCTTATGAGAAGAGGAAACATTATCCCGCAAAGTTTGATATGGAGAAACCAAAAGAGAAGGTAACATTTGATGCTGTAAGAAAAAATCCGTCACGTGCGGCTGAGTTTGTGGCACAGATGTCACCGGAGGAACTTGCCCGCATCAGCGTCTGTGCCTCGGCTGGGTGGGGAATGGAAGGTATTGGTGAGGCAGGTCGTGTGTTTCAGACAGAAGGATATGATTTGCCGGACTTTCCGGTGAGCGATGGAAACAGCGGAGTCAATCTGAACATCAAAAATATTGGAATGCCGTCAGGCGTTACAATCTGTGCTTCGTTCAATAAAGAATTATCGGAAGCAATCGGGTGTGTAATCGGGGAAGAAGCGAAGGCATTGGGCATGCCGCTGGTTCTTGCCCCGGCATTTAATATTCACAGAAATCCGCTAAATGGACGACAGCCGGAATATTTTTCGGAAGATCCGTATTTGTCCGGTGTCATGGCTGGATTTTATGCAAAAGGATTGGAAGGAGCCGGGGTCGGAGGCTGCTATAAACATTTTATCGGGAACAACTGTGAATCTTCCAGAAAGCGAAATCAGAGTCTGATTTCTGAACGTGCAATCCGGGAAATTTATTTTCGGACTTTTGAATATGCGATGGATGTTCATATGCCAGCTAGCTTTATGACGGCGTATAATGCGGTAAACGGCTGCCCGACAGCAGCGGATGAAGAACTTCTACAGGGGCTTCTCAGAGAAGAAAATGGGTTTGCCGGTTTTGTAATGACGGATTGGACAACCTATGATAGTGTAGATGTGGCAGCAATGGTACAGGCGGGAAACTGCTGGATTACACCGGGCTCTAATGATGATACATATACCGGTCAGATAAAGAAAGGATTGGAGAACGGTACCATAGACACGGCAAGACTTCAGGAGAATGTTACCGCTCTGATTCGTACAATGGCAAAATTTTCATAGAATAGAAAGAATCAGAAAAACAAAAAGAAAGAGAGGAAATGTATATGATTCGTGATTTGACAATAGAATACAGAAAAAATCCGATAGGAATCGATGAGAAACCACGTTTCTCATGGAAGCTGGAGAGTGAAAAGCAGGATGTTGTGCAGACAAGCTACCAGATTCAGGTTGTCAGCGGAGGCCAGCTTATGTGGGACAGTGGCCGGGTGGAAAGCGACCAATCCGTTCTGGTGCCATATAAGGGTGCTGCATTGAAAGAGATGACTGTTTATCAGGTGCAGGTCAGTGTATGGGATAATTGCGGAGAGCTGGGACAGGTGACAGGAAACTTTGAAACCGGTTTGATGAGAGAAGAAAACTGGAATGCAAAATGGATTACCCATACACTTCCGGCTGAAGAGACTGCATGTCCGGTATTTGTCCGCAGCTTTTCTCTGGACAGACCGGTGAAGAGAGCAAGGCTGTATGCGACCGCCTGTGGTGTATATGAGGCATTTATTAACGGAAGGAAAACAGGAGACTTGTTCATGGCTCCGGGCTGGACATCTTATCATCACCGACTGCAGTATCAGACTTATGATATTACGGAACTCCTGGAAAAAGATAATGAGATTACGGTTACTGTAGGAAACGGGTGGTATAAGGGAGAACTCGGGTTTGATGCAAGACCGAATCTTTACGGCGACAGAACGGCTTTGCTGGCAATGGTGTGTATCGAGTACGAAGACGGGGAAACTATCTGCATCGGCACTGATACGGACTGGCATGTGGAAACAGGAGAAATTCTGTTTTCCGAGATTTATCACGGTGAGATACAGGATTATACAAAAGAAAGAAGGCAGGTGGGAAAGGCAGTTCTGTTTGAACATACGGATGATATCGGGCAGATTGTGGCGCAGGAATCCGAGCCGGTCCGGGTAACGAAACGGTTTGATGTAAAGGAAAGGATCGTGACTCCAAAAGGAGAATTGGTGTTTGATTTCGGACAGAATATGGCAGGACTGGTAGAAATACGACTTCCAAAACTTATGGAAGACAGATTAGTTATTCGATATGCAGAAACACTGGATAAAGATGGAAACTTCTATACAGAGAATCTGCGGACGGCAAGATGTACAGATACATTTATATACGGAGAAAAGCAGGTGGGAATGCTTGTGATGCCGCACTTCACTTTCCACGGATTCCGTTATATTTGTGTGGAAGGCGCAGAAACGGAAACAGAGGCATCGGATTTTACGGCATGTGCAATGCACACAGACATGCAGCCGACAGGAACATTCACATCCGACAACACGTTGGTTAACCAACTGCAGAGTAATATACAGTGGGGACAGAGAGGCAACTTCCTCGATGTTCCGACAGACTGCCCACAGAGAGATGAACGGTTGGGCTGGACCGGAGATGCACAGGTATTCTGTGGTACAGCCTCCTACAATTTTCACACAGCACTATTTTTCCGAAAATGGCTGCGGGATATGGCGGCAGAGACCAATCCGGAGTGGGGCGTACCTCATGTTGTTCCGAATATTCTCGGAAATCAGGCGGGAGCAGCGGCATGGAGCGATGCTGCGACAATCATTCCGTGGACGATTTATAAGGTTTACGGGGATAAAGAGATGCTTGCGGAGCAATTCCCGATGATGAAGAACTGGGTGGATTATATACATGCGAGAGTCTCGAAAAACGGATTGTGGCAGAGTGGATTCCAGTATGGAGACTGGCTGGCGCTGGACATAGAATCCGGAAGCACTGACCGGACAGGCGGAACGGACAAATATCTGGTGGCAAATGCTTATTACGCATATTCGACCAGGATTGTGCGGGATGCTGCGGATGCATTGGGGTATGCAGAGGAAGCAAAAGCATACGGTGACTTATATGAAGAAATAGTAGAAGCCATTCATGTGGAATACGTGACAAGAAGCGGACGAATGGTCAGCGAGACACAGACAGCCTGTGTGCTGATGCTGTACTTTGACTTGATAAAACCGGAATTTCGTAATCGTATTTTGGAGACATTGGAATTGAATATCGGGGCACACCATAATCATCTGACGACAGGTTTTGTGGGTACACCGTATCTGTGTCATTGTTTGTCAGAAAACGGTCTTCATGGGTTGGCGGATGAGATCTTTATGAAAGAGGATTTTCCGGGCTGGCTCTATGCAGTAAAGAAAGGCGCAACGACAATCTGGGAGCGTTGGAATTCCATTCTGCCAAATGGGGATTTTGACGAATCAGGTATGAACTCCCTGAACCATTATGCGTACGGTTCGATTGGAAGCTGGCTGTACGAAAAAGTTGCAGGAATACGCTGTATGGAACCGGGATATAAGAAAATACGGATTCAGCCGACGCTGACAAAGGGAATGACAGAGGTGTCCGCAACTTATGAATCCATATATGGAACAATCGTAAGTGCATGGAGCTGCAGAGAAGGAAAAATCTGCGTGGACGTGCAGATTCCGGTGAATACAACGGCAGTTATCCAGCTTCCGGAGAAAGAAGCGGAATTTACGGTTGGTTCCGGCAGATATCATTACGAGTACAAGACGGATACAAATCTGAAATTCGAGAAATATTCGTTGGAGTCAACACTCGGAGAGTTGGTCGCCGAAGAACTTGGCCGCAGTATGTTTGAAGAAATGGTGCCGGGAATGCTGGAAGACCCGCTGATTAAGTTTGCATTGTCCATGACCATATCCGATCTGCTTATGCAGGATGCGCAGGCAAAGCCAATGTATCTGGCAGTCATTGATGCGCTGAACGCTGCAAATTCAAAATTATAAAAAATAAGCTAAAATTAAAATACGGACAATTAGGAATGTGATATTTTAAGCTTACAGGATATCAAGAAAAAATGTGATACGAAATGAAGGAGGAACACAATGAGTAAAAAACCATTAGGAAAGGACAAATTCGGCGTTCAGAAAGTAATGCGCGTGAAGGATTACTTCGGAGATGCTACGGGACAGTTCGCATTGAATGCGATGTCCACACTGGTAGGACAGCTTACATACTTCTATACGGATAAGGTTGGTATGGCTGCCGGGGCGATTGCAACAATGTTTATTGTCTGTAAGATTATTGACGCATTTACAGACCTGATTATGGGAAATATCATTGACAATACAAAACCGGGAAAAGAAAAATATCGTCCGTGGCTTTTGAAAGCGGGAATTCCGGCAGGTATTGTAATGGTTCTGATGTTTACGGTGCCGAAAATAGGAGATGTGGGACAGATAATTTACGTGACAATAACGAACATTCTTCTGACAGCAGTATTATATACGGCAATGGCAATCCCTTATAATTCGCTTATGACCGTTCGTACGAACAGCCAGGAAGAACGAGGCATCATGGGAACATGGAGAGCGGCAACCGGTTATGTGGCAGGTATGATATTTGCAATCTGTATGATTCCGATTACGAATGCACTGGGCGGAAACCAAAACGCATGGATTAAATTTGGCTTTATCATGGGAATTATTGTAATACTGGCAGCCTTGATTTGTTATGCAACAAGCCGTGAGACAGCAACAGAGGCAGGAGCGGTAGTAGAAGTGAAAGAAGAGGATGAAGAAGTGATTCCGTTTAAGGAAGCACTTGCAAAGCTGTTCCACAACAAATACTGGGTGATTGTTCTGGTGGTGAATCTGCTCTCATGCATTATATATGGTCTTGCAGCGGGTGCGGGAGTATATTACTGTAAATGGATTTTCGGCAATGACAACCTGGTCGGCGTTCTCGGAGGAATCGGAATGATTCCGACCCTGTTAGGATTCATACTTGTAGGACCGATGATTAAGAAACTTGGTGTTGTGAAAACGCTGCTGGTGAGCTTTGCAATGGGGGCAGGAGCAAATATACTGCTTCTCTTCACAAAAGACATCTTTATCTGCTACGCATTGTTCGGAAGTATTACAACATTTGCAACCATTCCGATGATGTGTCTGGTTGGAGTTATGACGGCAATGTCAATTGATTATAATGAATATAAATATGGTGTAAGAATGGTAGCAATCTCCAACAGTGCATCCAGCTTTGGTGGTAAAGTGGGAAGCGGACTCGGAACATCTATCATCGGCTGGTTCCTTGCGGCAGTCGGCTATGATGCTGCACAGACTGTAGCGCCGGCAGCTACAAAAATGGCAATTTACGGATTCGCTATTGTAACACCGTTAGTGATATTTGTTATTATGTTTATTCTTGTAAGCAAGTTTGATCTGGAAAAAACACTTCCGGCAATGAAAGAAGAAATTGCAAAAAGAAAAGCACAGAATGCCTAAAAAACGCCAAAAAGCTTCCTGAATAATTTAAATAGGTACTAAGAACGCTATGGAAACGCTGTGTTTCTATGGCGTTTTTCTTTTTCTGCGGGTGTGTTTGGCAAATCTCTGTCTTTATCGTGGAAGAAAGCGAAAAGATGAATAGCAAGCATAGGAAGCGGGTACCCACTTCCTATGCTTGCCCTCACGCACTATGCTGATATGGGGCTTCCAACAAGTGTAGCAATTGTTACAGAAGGAAATACAGAGACAACAGCAGAAGTTGCATGGGATACAACTTCACCAGCCAGTGGAAGTTATAATCCGGCAGTATTAACAGAACAGTCAGTTACCTTAAATGGAACAGTAACCTGCCCTTCTAATATAGATCAGAATGGTGTAACACTTACCACGACGATTCCTGTAACAGGAACAGCAGGAAAACGCATATCAACAACCATTAAGGCAATTGCTGTGAAGTCTGGTATGCAGAACAGCAGTGTTACAAGTGCGACCTATGTAATAGAGTTACCAGCACCGGCTCCAAGCACCTATGCAGTAACGGTAAACAACGGAACAGGTGATGGAAGTTATGCAGCGGGCGCAACTGTAACTATTACAGCAGATACAACACCAACTTATACCATCACGGCAGGTGCAGGTGGAACACACGAGTTAAGTACAGATGGAACTTTATCGATTACATGTGATGGAGCGCTTGATAAATTAACCGGAATCTATGTGGATGGTAAACTTGTGGATGCAGCAAACTATACACTGCAATCTGGAAGTACAATATTGACATTCAATGCCTCTTATCTGACGATATGTATCATTGTTATGGCAATACCTAATGCGTGCTGATTAGTATTTTATTATATTGCTCCGCAAGCTCTTTCCTTCCCCATCTCATATACAAACTATACAAATAACGAGCAGTACTTTTGGAATAATCATTATCCGGGTTCTCGTTCATAACATCATGAAAAACAGCATCTGCGTTAAGCAGGTGCTGTTCTGCTATTACCGGCTGAGAACGAGTGTAGGCGATAACACCACGGTAGAACTCACACAGTCCATAATCGAGATTGTTTGTACCAATGACTTCCTCAATGGTAGATTCGCAGAAATCAATGACTTCAAGAGCTGAATCATATTCCTTATTCTGCACCAGCATGTTAGCAAGTGAGAGTGTCTGCTGCAGGGTATCATTATTCTCTATCAATCCAAGACTGGCATATTCCCTGCGTACTGTGAAAGCTGTCTTTAATTCTGTTACAGCTTCTTCACGTTTCTTCCGGAACAGATAAGCAGTAGAGAGGTTGTTGTGCAGGTTTGAAAGCAGATTGGCGGAACGGGCATCCGCAGTATTGGTCTTATGGTAATTTTCCATGAGGACAATCGCCTTTTTATATTTCTTAATGGCATTATCATATTCCTTGCGTGGGAACAGAAGCTGTGCCTTGTAATCTAATAATAATGCTTTGTCACAGGCAGAAATGTGGTTGGTTTCTTCCGTAATATCTGGTGTGATTGACTCATTTGAATTATATGGTTTATTCGCTCCATCCGACTTGCCTGCTTCATACATTAGATTCATTACATATTCGATTCGCTCCACCAGCTCCGGCAGGTAATCAGTATCCAGATACTTGTCAAAATAAGGGAACATATCCTGTAAGAACAGCAGATAGTAAGCCCTGTTATCTATGATGATATGTCTATTGATACTTTTCAGACATTCCATGACAGTCACTGGTCTTTTTACATCCAGACCGTGAGCAAGGCAAATCAAATGCAGGTGATTTAACATCACATGGCAGTCTGATACGGTTGGGAAGGTCTCTGCAATTGCCACTTCCTGAATGAGTGGGTGCAGTGCAATCGTCTTGTTTTCGGTATCTTCACTGATAATACCATAGCGTATCAGCTCATTTACATTTTTGAGAGAATCCAGTTCCAGCCACATTTTGAACGCACTTTTATACACTCCTGATACCGGCAGGAGCGAGAGGTTACGGAGGATATCAATGCAGTCCTCATTTAATCTGTTGAGTTTCATCAACATGCGAAGGTGTCCCATCATACTGGCATAGGAGAATTCATCATCCTTGAATACCTCGATTTCTTCTGTATTCTGCCCGATACCGCAGGAACGCAGCTCCTGTAACAATTCTTCCGGTTCCATGCCGCTGGCTTCTAAGGTAAGAGCAGCCATGCAGACAGTCAGGGTATGACAGTTCACTTCTTCTATAATGGCAGACACACTGTCCGGATCACGTTTTGCAGAAGGACAATGCTTGTAGAACAGTTCTGTCAGCTCTTTTTCTTTATCCAGTTCCTTTATTTCTATAGAATCATAATTCTTAAGTCTGCATCTGCTGGTAATCAATAGCTGCATATCATTCTTCATCAGTTCCTTTAAGAAGGGTTCGTCCTTTGGAAGCACATTGAAGTTGTCCAGAATCAGCAGTGTATCTGTGTGGAGTTTCTGCATCACCTTATAGTGATTCTGAAAACGGACTTCCTCATTCATTTCTACGGAATCATCTGCAAATGTAAGGTTTGCGATGTCTTTTCTCAAATCACCGGTGTAATACAGATAAATGATATTGGTGTACTTTTTACGGTTCTTCTGTGCATAGGCTTTGGCAACTTCGCTTTTTCCAATGCCTGCCATACCGGTAATGAATAAGACGGATTGATTGGAAAGATGTGATGCGATTGCTTTTATCTCATCCTTTCGTCCAATGAATGCCTGATTGCAGGAGGGAAGCTTATTGCAAAGAATCACTTCCGAAAGGTCGGGAGAATAGAGCGCACCTGTGCTATGGTCATTCAAAATCGCATATCTTACCACAGAGCAGAAAAAGGCTGCATTATCCGGCTCCTGAATCAGCGCATCAGCCATTTCCTGCCCGATGGTTTTTATACTGTCTGTAATCAATTCCTCCATCTGGATTCGAGCCTGTGCTTCGTTCAACAGGTTCGGAATAATCTTATCTCTGAAATCATCCTCCATCGTATCCCATTCATCCTCATCTTCATAAGTCTTTAGGATATCTATAGGAATCGGGCGGGCGCCATTGCACCAGCGGCTGTACATCGTCGTGTCATCTGCGATTAATTCCGAAGCTGTCAGAGTATCATCCAGATATGCAGAGAACAGACTGCGTACAAGCTGGTGCTGCGGGTAGGTTTTCTTTTTATTTTCCAGTAATACACCAATCACATTGGCGAAGGTCAGTCTGTTTCTCATCTGCGTGCTCCTTTCAGAGAAGATGTATCAATCCATCTATCTTATCTATCTTATTTGTCTTTCTATATTTTCAATCTTTGAAAAATTTCTATGTCAAGTTCCGGTCAAGTGACCGTCAATTATTTTATTCTCTATATTTTACTACAATTAACTTACAAAACGTAGCCGGGCGGCATCAGAAATGAAGCAAATCGGCTACAACAATCATAACACAAAACAAACAGATGTTCTACAAGAATATCGAAATGTTTTAACTGTACATTGAAAACTTCATGAGTTGTATTCACAGTCAACGGACTTTGCGATGATGCTTAAAGCAATTTAAGCGGAGCAAAGAACAGACACTTCCGTCAAGGGTGGGAGATGATCTCGCGCAGGAGAGGCCCACAGGCAGGTTTCAGTAGTGAGAAATCGGTGCTAAAGAATCCAGACAGTGGATACGTAGAAAACCAAACTAAGAGTACTGGAACAATCTTACTTTAGGAACCGCTTATTGCGGGTAGGAAAGAAGGTGGTTAATGAGAATATTACGAGAGGAGGCAGGACTACCATGAAAACAGAACTTGATACAAGAGCATTATTAAATGTAAAGGAAATGTGTGAGTACCTTGGTATTGGACAGACGAAAGCAAGAGAATTGCTTTCCAATCCGGCCAATGGTTTCACGGTAAGAATCGGTAACAGACTATATGCTCATAAGGGCAGATTAGACCACTGGTTATTGAATCAGATTCTTTCATAATAAGAACACGGAGGGTTTCAAAATGAGAATTCAATTTTTGAAACGGATTGATAATTTTAAGGTTTTATGGTAAAATAGGGACGATATTTGGAATCTTTCCTATTCTACACTTAGGAAGGAGGCACAAATGGGTAAATCCCTTAATGGTAAAGAATTAGGTAAAGGCTTATCACAGAGAAAGGATGGTCTTTATCAGGGAAGATTCGTGAATCGTTTTGGTAAGAAACAGACAGTTTACGCAAAGACGCTGAATGAGGTAAGACAGAAGCTTAGAAACGAACAGTATGAGGATGAAAAGGCACTCAATGTTGTTACGAAGGACGTAACGCTTGACGAATGGTATGAAATCTGGATGGATACCTGCAAGAAGAATTGCAGAGCCTCCACCAAGGAGACATACGCAGGTCATTATCGCAGAATACAGAAGGCTCTGGGATGGAGAAAACTCACATCCCTGAATTTACTGATTATGCAGCAGGCGATTAACGAACTGGAAACAGACAATGAGCGTAAGAATTCAAAAAAGATACTGGTCGATATGCTGGAGAAAGCAATAGACTCTGATTTACTTATCAAAAATTCTGCTAAGCAGATCAATACTGTGATTTCTAAAGAGGTTAAGAAAGAACGTAGAGTATTAACGGTAGGTGAAACGGAGCTTTTTTTTAGCTATGCGAAGGACACATTCTACTACAATTTATATGTAGTGGCAATCGACACAGGAATGCGTATTGGTGAGTTGATGGGGCTTCAGTGGTCTGATGTAGACTTTGAACAGAAGGTTGTACACGTCAGACGTTCCTTATGCTATTTCCGCAAGGATGGCAAATATGTCTTTGAATGGCATGATACCAAGACGCATAACAGCAAGCGAACCATTCCATTAACAACAAGAGCTATGGAAGCTCTGAAAAAACAAAGAGTTCGCAGGCAGGAGATTCTGTTTAAGAACGCACAAACAGCACAGGACGAATACAAGAATCTGGTTTTCGTAACCAGAAACAATCGACCTACACAGCAGTTCATCGTACAGGAATGTATGGATGTAACAACGAGACGAATTAAGAAGGAACACCCGGAATTTGAGAGGTTCTCTCCCCATTGTTTCCGTCACACCTTTGCAACAAGGGCAATCGAGAACGGAATGCAGCCTAAGAGCGTGCAGAAGCTTCTCGGACATGGCTCCTTACAGCTGACAATGGATTTGTATTGTCACGTAACAGATGATACCTTGTTTGACGAGATGAGGAAGATGGAAGCGGTGTAAAGTGTGTAAAAAGTGTGTAGTAAAGCAATTTGAGACAATAATAAAGGCGTGAAAGCCTTATAAACAGGAGGTTTTAAGATAAAATGGAAGCATATAAGAAGGAATTTATAGAGTTTATGCTAGTATCAAAATCCTCTAATAAAAGAGTAAATAGTTTCTTGTGATGAGGAAATATCATTTCTTTATACATATCACAGGAAACAAGAGCTATAGAATCATCACCGAAACCAAATCCGTCATTAACTTCTTTGAACCCGAAATGTTTTCTTAATCCTCTTATTCGGTAAGCTGCAGCCTCAACAAGATAATCCATAAGTTCGTTAGAATATTGTGGATCTTCAATCAGATCTGAGCAAAAGTTTTCTGCTCCTCTAATCATACAGCCTAATGTCATAGGTCCATCTGTACCCATGGAACCATAATTTACTTTTTTTATAGGCTTTCCCTTATATTCATAACCCTCTTTCTGAAGTTTTAACATCACATTGTATGTATTATATGACTGTTCTTCAAAGTTATCAAAAAGCTTAGGGAAAGGCTTTTTCAAAAACTCATATTTATTCTTTTCATCAAGGAAAGGTTCTGAAAAAGGTACATTGTTATTTGGATAAACTATTTTCGCGCCAAACCATCCACATTCATACAGGTTCTGTTTATCGGAAGTGACTGTCCATCCTTCTTCAGGCATTCCCATATCATGATCAGCATATATATTATGCCGTAGTTGATATTCGCATTCACAACAGACTTCAGTCAAAATAACCGGATCATGAAAATATTGTTCGAATGTATATCCTTTTGTATTAAGCTTGCTATCGAGCAGTATTATTCTATTATTCACTCCAAGAATTACCGGCATTCTTAAAGGTTTTTTTGCATTATATGTTTCCCAAACTTTTTTTACTTCTTCATTATGCCTATCGTAATCCCTGTCGAATTCCATTTTCGCCTCTTATCTTTTTGGAAGTATCTCGATCCAGTAACCATCTGGATCATTTATAAAATATAATCCCATTTTCTTATTCTCGTAACATATGCATCCCATTTTCTTATGCTTTTGATATGATGCTTCAAAATCATCACTAACCATAGCCAGATGGAATTCATTATCACCAAGATCATATGAAGATTTATCAAAGTCTTTCAGATAGGTTAGTTCCAGCATGAAACCTGTTTCACAATCCTTCATAAATACAAGAGTAAATGTTTCTGTTTCTTTTCTTTTTGCTTCTTCAAGACCTAATGCTTCTTTATAAAAAGCAATGGACTTATCAAGGTCTTTTACATTGAAATTAAAATGTGCGAATGCGTGCTTCATATATCCTCCTCAAAATAAAATTTCTGATTTTCATGTTCTATCCTTATTATATTCTCATAAAAACTGCTTAGGGATTTATTTTGAAAAATAAGATCTGTTGTCGTGTAATTACCAAAATAGTGCATAGGAAAAATTTTATCAGTTTTTGTATGCTCCATAAAGTATTTTATTCCCTTATCATAATCTTCTTGTTGTCGAATATCCACAGGATAAAAGGCATAATCGATTTTCCTGTTATCTAGTTTTTTGATTTCTCTATAATATCGTTTCTCCATCTTCTGATTATACTCTTTACTCTCTTCTTTCCATATCCAAAGATGTAAATCTCCTGAATGAAAAAATATTTTATCTTCGTAAGCAACTAAAAATGCGACTCCTGCATCGGTTGAGCCTATAGTCTCTATTTGGATATCTTCAATATCTAACTTCTTATCAGGCATCACATATTTTATATTATTCTGGCACTTAGGATAAGTTGAACTAATCTTATTTCCAAACTTCCTTTTTATATCGTAGGACAATATAAAAAAAGCTCTTGGCTTATCTCCAAAAAGCTTGAATATTTGCATATCAAAATGGTCATGATGGTTATGGCTCGAAAATATATAAATATTCTTTTTAATACTAATTGGTAACTGCCCTTTTCCAAAATAATCAAAAAGCAAGTAAGCTTTCTCTGTTTCAATAAGGAATGAACTATGAGTCAGATGAGTTATAATCATTCCATTCCTCTTTTCTAATCCCTTATAATGTTAGCTTTATTTAATGCCAATACAAGCAATGGTATTAATATAATCTGTAAGATAATACCTGGCAAAGCATTAACAAAGGCTCCTGCTAAGAATAGCTTAAATGTGAAACTGTTTCCCACTGCAGTAAAAAGTATATAATTTGCAACTGCCCACACTATCCTTCCGCCTATCATGGATGAAATAAGCGTTATATATATGTTAAGCGTATTCTTTGGAAGTATTCTATATACAATGCCCGCAATTGCACCATATGCAGCCATTTCAAATGCCATTGCAATTGCAAAAGGATACATCGGTGGCATTGTAAATATAAGGCTTCTTATCGGAGCAGATATTAAGCCTAGTATAAGACCATATGGCCACCCGCATATAAATCCTATTAGGAGTACTGGTATATGCATCGGAAGAAGCATACTGCCAATCTGTGGTATTTGTCCGGTAAGGAAAGGCAGTATAATGACTAATGCAAGTCCTAAAGCTGTTATTACAAGTTTTCTTGTCGTAATCTTCATGAAATCCTCCTTTTATAAAATGTTACCATGCCGTCTGTACTTATTCAATCAAAAGGTACAATACTTATATGTTAAAAATTTAACAAACTTTCACTTTTTATTTGACATAACATAATATATGTAGTTCAATAGGAAAAACGATAAAGGAGATAGTCATGACCGAAAAAAAGGAGCACAAGTTTTGGAATAAAATAAAGAAATACTTAAACCATGTATTTATTGATGGGCTTTCAGGAATGGCTTTAGGTTTATTTGCCACTTTGATAATTGGTACTATAATTGCTCAGATAGGTTCATTAGTGGGAGGTACGGCTGGTAAATACATAAATATGGTAGCGTCAGTAGCCAAGGCTCTAACAGGAGCTGGGATCGGATTTGGAATAGCATATAAATTCAAAGAATCAATTCTTGTATCAGTATCAGCTGGTGTTGCAGGTATGGTAGGAGCATTTGCCGCAAGTATATTGGCAGGCACAGCATTTCCTGGAACAGGATTATTATTGCTTGGTCCCGGCGAACCTTTAGGAGCATTCCTTGGTGCTCTAGTTGGAATAGAAATCGGTCATTTGGTTTCTGGTAAAACTAAAGTTGATATACTTGTTACTCCTCTTGTTACTATTATTACCGGTTCTGTTGTAGGATTATTAATAGGTCCTCCTATTTCTAAATTTATGGAAGCAATAGGCGCTATTATTAATTGGGGTACAGAACAGCAACCGCTTATCGTAGGTCTTGTTGTTGCTGTCGTAATGGGTTGTGTTTTAACTTTACCGATAAGTTCTGCAGCTTTAGGTATAATACTTAAACTTTCAGGACTTGCTGCAGGAGCAGCAGCAGCAGGATGTTGTGCACAGATGATAGGATTTGCGGTTAGCAGTTACAGAGAAAATAAAGTAAATGGTTTAATAGCACAAGGTCTTGGCACATCTATGCTTCAAATGCCTAACATAGTAAGAAAACCAGTTATATGGATACCACCAATAATTGCAAGTGCTGTAGCAGGTCCTGTATCAGCATGGCTTTTCAAGATGACCTGTGATTCAACTGGTTCAGGTATGGGAACAGCTGGTCTTGTAGGACCAATAATGACTTTTAAGACAATGATAGCGGATGGTTTCTCTACTTGGTACACATTACTAACAATTATAGGAGTACAGTTCATACTTCCAGCAGCTGTAGCCCTCTTAGTATCTGAACTAATGAGAAAGAAAGGTATAATTAAATTTGGTGATCAAAAGCTTGATATGTAATTATTATTTTGTTTAATGTTAAAATGAAGATACCGCCTATCAAAGGCGGTATCTTTTTGATTATAGGATTTATATCATTCAAAAGGGGATTTTGAATCTATACCTCAAGCAAATCTAATATAGCTTGTTTTGATTGTACGCCAACAGTTCTTCTTACAACATTTCCATTCTTGATAACAACCAAAGTAGGAATGCTCATTATGCCATAGCGCTGTGCAAGTTCAGGTTCTTCGTCAACATTAACTTTACCTACTACCTTGTCAGTTACTTCAGCAGCAACTGCTTCTATTGTAGGTGCTACCATTCTGCAAGGTCCACACCAACTAGCCCAGAAATCTATAAGAACGGGTTTATCTGATTTTAATACTTCATTTTCAAAATTGCTTTTTGTTATTTTTAATACTGCCATTTTTTCTCCCTCCTCTGTGGTTAAGCCAAATCATTTTCATAATCATATTATATACCTTGTATTTGTTGTAACAGTGACTTTATCACATTTTTTATATAAAGTTGCTTATATAATTAGGACATAGTATAATTAACATATTAGGAGGAAATAAATATGGACGAAAACAATTTAACAAGAATGCCCCTTTTGGGAGATGATGCACCAGCTTTTACAGCTGTAACAACACAAGGCAAGATTAACTTTCCTGCAGATTATAAAGGAAAATGGGTAATACTCTTTTCACATCCAGCTGATTTTACTCCTGTTTGCACAACAGAATTTATGACATTTGGATCAATGATGGAAGAGTTTAAAGCACTTAATACTGAGCTTGTAGGTCTTTCAGTCGACTCTCTCTATGCTCACATTGCATGGCTTCGCAGGATTCAGGAACTTGAGTGGAATGGAAAGAAAAATATTGAAATTAAATTCCCTCTTATTGAAGATATCCGTATGGATGTTTCTAAACTTTACGGTATGGTTCAACCAGGACAATCCAATACTCAGGCAGTCCGTGCTGTATTTGTAATCGATCCTAAGGGAAAGATACGAACAATATTGTATTATCCTCTTTCTACAGGCAGAAATTTTGACGAAATCAAACGTATTATACAGGCATTGCAAAAAGCTGATGCTGAACAATGTGCTACCCCAGCAGACTGGAGACCAGGTGATGATGTTATAGTTCCTACAGCTGGATCATGTGGTACTGCAAAAGAAAGAATGGAATCAAAAGACGAAAATATGTACTGCCTTGACTGGTTCCTCTGCTTCAGAAAGCAAAAGAAGTAAAACCAGAAAATGTACGAATAAAGAGTTTATATGTAAACTTAGCAGCAGGGATAATCCCTGCTGTTTAGTTTATTCATTTTCCTTATATTTCAGACTTTTAATATCTGTTAAGAAAGATATAAAACAATAGATATGTTAAAAATATATCTTTACTATGATAAAATATTAATGCATTAATCTAGTTTTTATAATTAACAAACAAAACAGAAACTGAGGGAATCAAGTAAATGAGCATATATAACTATAGCAAAGAACTAAAAAAACCTATAAGTCTAGGCGATATAAATTTTAAGAATCCTTTAATCCTTGCATTTTTGAAATTTGGATGTTATCTCTCTTATTTACAGATTCCTAAATTCACATCTAAAAGCGAAATCAAAAAAAGTGTTATTAGAATACCTGTTGAAGATAATAAAAAAATACCTTGTACTGTTATTGAACCTGCTGATGTTAAAAAAGCACTTCCTGCTATTATATATTTTCATGGCGGGGCTTTCATATTCCCTATTGTGAGCCTTATGATTAATAATGCCGCATATTACGCTAAAACATTAAACTGCAGGGTTTTTCTACCTCAATACCGCCTTGCTCCTAAGCATCCTTTCCCGACCCCGTTAAATGATTGTTATTATGCATATAATCATATTATTGAATACAGTAACCGATATTTTGTTGATAAAACCAACGTAGTATTATATGGTGATAGTGCAGGCGGATGTCTTGCTGCTTCTGTATGCCATATGTTAAGAGATAATAATAAGCATATACCTAACGCACAGATATTGATTTATCCTGTGACTGATAATTCCATTACATCAGTATCTATGAATGAATACAAAGACGCACCTTGGACAAAAACTGCTACTATCCATATGTGGAATCTGTATTTAAAGAATGGATATATGGATAAACTTGGATATGCAGCGCCTTTACATAATTCTAATTTCAGTAATTTGCCTCCTGCTTATATTGAAGCATTGGAAATAGATACATTAAGAGATGAAGCAATAGCCTATGCGGAAAAACTTAAAGATGAAAATATACCTGTAGAAACATATTTAGTAGAAGGTGCATACCATGGATTTGATATAGATCACACATCTGCTTTAGTGAAAAGGGTTCTTGAACATCGTGTAAAAATAATGAAAAAATATCTATGCAAATAGATTGAATTTATATAATAATGCTGTGTATTGAAATATAATTAATTATTTATAACTGCTTTAATGAGTTACATGCACTTATTAAAGTGGTGTGAGCATATCATCTATATGAACAACCAAAGACTCATCGCCATAATAATCATGCCTGCAATCATTCCATAAATAGAAAGATGGTGCTCTCCATATTCTCTAGCAGACGGAAGTAATTCATCTATAGATATGAATACCATTATACCTGCTACTGAAGCATATAAAACACCATTGATTGTATCATTCATAAAAGGCATTAAGATAAGATATCCTATAAGAGCACCTATAGGTTCGGACAAACCTGAAGCAAAGGAATATAAAAAAGCTTTCTTTTTACTACCTGTAGCATAATATATCGGTACCGAAACAGCAATTCCCTCAGGTATATTGTGTATTGCAATAGCAGCAACAATTGGAATTGCAACTCTCGGTTCTTGCAAAGCTGCTACAAAGGTTGCTAGTCCTTCAGGAAAATTGTGTATTGCTACAGCAAGTGCAGTGAGCACACCCATTCTTTTCAACTTGCTCTTCTTTACATCTTCATTTTCTGATTCAACAAATTTAACTTCATGAGGATTTTTTTCACTTGGCAAGAGCTTATCAATGAGTCCTATAAGGAACATGCCTGCAAAAAATGCAATAATTCCGTAAAGAACACCCTTTTTCTCACCGTGTACAGCGGAAAGCATTTGTGATGCCTTTGAAAATATCTCCACCATTGATACATAAATCATTACTCCAGCAGAAAAGCCTAAGCTTATCGATAAAAACTTGGTATTTGTCTTTTTTGCAAAAAAAGCTATTAGGCTTCCTATACCTGTCGATAGTCCTGCTATAAGTGTCAGACCGAATGCTAACCATATATTGCCCATAGATACCTCTTACAGAATTACTATATTAAAAAGTATATCATATTAAGAACTATCTAGGAATATGAATGTGTTACTGCAAAAAATATAAATAATACTAAATATTAATAAGTTTATTAAAAGCCTTCCTTCTTATTAATTTAATAGTATAATGGCTTTTATGATGGAATTTAACGGATTACAAAAAAACAGAAAATATAAAAAAATAATTAAATCAATTCTTATAATCACTACAATAATCGTATTGCTTGTTCCTCTCATATTATGGGGAAATAACAGCATAGTAATAACAAAATATGAAAAATATAGCAGTGACTTAAGTGATACCTTTGATGGATATACTATCGTTCATCTGTCTGATCTGCATGGTAAAAACTATAAGGGAAGAGGAGTGACTAAGTTAAGTACTCTTAATCCTGATATTATCGTAATAACAGGTGATTTAATTGATAAAAATGATAAATCCCTTGATGTAACAGAAGAGTTCATAAGGAGAATTATAAATATTTCCAAAGTATATTTCGTTAGTGGAAATCATGAGAATTTGTCTGATCAGTATCCTGCTCTTCTTCAGATATTAGATAAATATGATGTAACAGTACTGGAAAATAACAAACAAGAGATATTTATAAAAGACGAAAGCATAACTATATATGGATATTCAGATACTGAATATGAGATTGATACTGATATTTCTTTATCAAAAGATAATTTCAATTTAGTTTTATGTCATAAGCCATATGCTCCAGAACTATTCAATACTATAAACGCAGACCTTGTGTTATGTGGCCATGCACACGGAGGGCAGATACGTTTACCTTTTATTGGAGGGCTTATCGCTCCTGATCAAGGATTATTTCCAAAATATTCAGAAGGGATGCACAACTTTTCTGATACATCAGTTATAATTAACAGAGGTCTAGGTAACAGTATTTTCCCGTTCCGATTATTTAACAGACCAGAAATAGTAGTAATAACTCTTCATAAGTAGTCTTTTTTCTGCATTAAGCTAACTTATTGTTGTATAATATATCTATATGTAAATACAAATATTGGAGGAATATTATGGACATATCTAAGCTTATACAGTCACAACGTGTATTCTTTAATTCTGATGTAACAAAAGATATTAATTTCAGAGCAGATGCTTTAAACAAGCTTTATGATGCGATAGTTGTAAATGAAGAAAACATACTTGAAGCATTAAAAAAAGATCTTAATAAATCTTCCTTCGAAGGCTACATGTCAGAAATAGGTATGGTAAGGGATGAGTTAAGGTATTTCATTAAGCATTTGAGAAAATGGTCACAACCCAAAAGAGTACTTTCTCCTCTCGCACAGTTTCCATCAAAAAGCTATATAATAGCAGAACCATACGGAGTGGTACTTATTATGGCACCATGGAATTATCCGTTCCAGTTATGTATAGAGCCGCTTATAGGAGCAATAGGAGCTGGGAATTGTGCAATCATAAAACCTTCTGCGTATGCTCCTGCAACTTCTGAGGTAATAGCTCAAATATTAGAAAAAATATATCCTTCGGATTATATTGCAGTCGTTCAAGGCGGAAGAAAGGAAAATTCCGAACTTTTAGAACATAAATTTGACTATATTTTCTTCACAGGCAGTACTGCTGTCGGTAAAACTGTAATGGAAGCTGCATCAAAACATCTTACGCCTATAAGCCTTGAACTTGGTGGAAAAAGTCCTGCAATAGTAGACAAAAGTGCAGATATACCTTTGTTTGCAAAAAGGATAGCTTTTGGTAAATATCTAAATGCAGGACAGACATGTGTAGCACCAGATTATGTTCTAATCCATGAAAGTATAAAGGATGCATTTGTAGAAGCTTTGAGAATTGCTATTAAGGATTTCTTTGGTGATAATCCTATGCTAAATGATAATTTGCCAAGAATAATTAACGAAAAGCACTTTTATAGGCTTATAGAATTAATGAAGAATGAAAAAATAGCAACAGGCGGAAGAAACGATAAGTCACGTCTTTTAATTGAACCCACAGTTTTGACCGATATAACTTATAGCTCTAGAATCATGCAAGAAGAGATATTTGGACCTATCCTTCCAATACTGACATACACTGATATTAATGATGTCATATCACATCTAAAGACTCGGGAAAAACCGCTTGCTCTATATATATTTTCTACAAACAAGTATGTACAAAAGAAGATTACTGAAAGCCTTTCGTACGGTGGAGGATGTATAAATGATACTATAGTGCATCTTGCAACATCCAAAATGGGATTTGGCGGTGTCGGATATAGTGGTATGGGTTCTTATCATGGCAAATTCAGTTTTGATACATTCACTCATTATAAAGGCATTTTAAATAAAGCAAACTGGCTGGATCTTCCTATGAGATACCATCCATATAGCGAACGTAACTATAAAATGATTAAAATGTTTTTGAAATAACTTGTGAAACTATTTATGAAAAGAGTTTTTTGGTGAACTTGTAATTACAACTCCTAATATAATCAATATTGCACCTAAAATTCCTATTATTGTTATCTGTTCTTTAAGCAGTATTGCAGCTAAAATCATTGTCACAAATGGAATTACGTAAATATAACTATTTGTTGTTACAATGCCTAGCTTTCTAACTGACAGGTTCCATATCAAATAACATAACCCGCTACCTACTACTCCAAGAAATAAAATGCTTATTAACAGTTTCGGATTAGCCAATGCTTCCAAATTAAAAGGCTTTTTTTCAAGTAAAAGAAAAGGAAAAGCTGTAAGTAACCCATAAAACATAACTTTACGTATTAAAAGAATATTATCATAACGGTTGACGACATTTTTAAGTATAAGCGAGTAAATTGCCCATGATAATGCGGATATAAAAGCTAGCAGATCCCCTATCGGATTAAGCTTTAAAATAAATGTCCCATTGAATACGACAAAAGCAACTCCTATAAAAGCGATTATGAAACCTGCTATAGTATTTATTTTCAGTTTCTCGTCTTTTGTAAAAATATGTGCTAAAAGCGCAGTCAGGATAGGAGATGATGCGACAATAATGCTTACATTTGAAGTGGAGGTAATAGTAAGAGCTGTATTTTCTGCTAAAAAATATATTGAACAGCCAGTCAAACCCATAAGAAGGAATATTAATTCATCTTTCCATATTATTTTCTTAAACCTTGGCTTCATTAGCAAAAGTACAATGTATGCTATTATAAATCTCATTGTCATAACTTGAAGCGGCGTGAAATAATCCAACATGAACCTGCTTGCTATGAAGGTACTTCCCCACACTATTATCGTTATTAATGCTATTATATGTGCCCAGGCCTTACTCTTTTTTCCCATCATTGTTTCCTTGTCAACCTGCACATTATATCAAAAGATTAAGTAAAGTAATAGCATGTTGTTATTGACAAGTAGTAAGTATTGCAGGGCATCCGACATATTATGAATAACCTGAAAGGTTAGCTCTCTAATTACAGCTTTTTATTAGATTCGCTTTATTTCTTCTTTCTTGACATGCTTAACAATGCCAATCCGAAAAATAGTATTCCTGTAACTATCAGTATTAACAAATGAACTGAAGGAGTCATTGTGTACTCGTTGAATTTAAATACAACTCCTAGCATTTGCTTTATTTCATCTGCTGCTTCAACAGGTATTTGTTCAAAAGCTTTATCCATCATCTTTCCCATCATTATCTGACGTAAAAGCACTGCACTATGAGATACAGGGAAAAACTTTATAATATATTGTACTGCATTAGGCAGCATGCCTATTGGCAGATATATGCCTGTTAGGAATCCTATCAGGGTTCCAGATATTGTTGAAGCGGTTGCAAATCCGTTCTGGCTGTTAAAGAATGACACGATAAAGAATGCAAAAGATGTACTCATAAAAGTAGATAAAAGTATGATACCGAGTATCTTGACAAAAACAAGGAAGCTTATAAGCTCACCGCCTTGAATAAGTATATAACCCTGAGCAAGAACTAACGTAAACAGACTGAGTATTACCCCTATTATAAATGAGCTTACGATATAACCTGAAGTAATACCAAAACGACTTACTGGTGAACAGTAGAAATCCTTATAAATCTTAGAGGTCCTATCAGTAATCATTGTGCCAAATGCTCCCATTGCTGCTGTAAATGGAGTAACAGCAATAAGTCCAGCCATTATCCAGCTGTCCATTATTGATCTTGCATTTTCAATCCCTGGAAAACTATTCGACCAAACATCCCCTAAAAAAAGCAGGTATAAGACTACAATAATCAAAGAAGCTAATAAAGAAAAGAAGACTGCTGCCTTATCTCTAAAAAAAACCAACAGGTTTCTTTTTGTAAAAACCATCATGATCTTATCTCCTTTCCCGTAATTCCAATAAATGCATCATCCATCGTGCCTGCTGTTACTTCAAATCCTTTTATGTGTTCTTTTAAGGATTGTATAATATCCAGTGCTTCCATAGTTTCCTTCAATACTACATTAACGTAGTCAGATACGATTTCATTAGGAATATTCATGCCATTTAATATAGAGCTAACTTTTTTGGAATCCTTGCATATCAAGGAAAGCTTGTCTTTTGCATAAGTCTCCTTAAGATAAGATGGTGTTCCTTTTGCTGAAATTTTCCCTTCATCAATAATAATTACATAATCAGCTTCTGCAGCTTCCTCCATATAGTGTGTTGTAAGGAACAATGTCATATTATTAGTTTTTTGTATTTTTTGTACAATTTCCCATACGCTTTTTCTTGTCTGAGGATCTAATCCGGTTGTGGGTTCGTCCAAAAATAGTATCTGCGGTTTATTTATCAGCGCTCTTGCGATATCACACCTTCTTCTTTGTCCTCCAGAAAGTTTACCGTATGGCCTTTTCAACAAATCAGTTATTCCCATTAATTCCGCTGTTTCCTTAACTGCTTGTTTTAACTCTGTTTTATCTTTTTTATAAAGACCGCCTCTTATAATCAGATTCTCTTCAACAGTAAGAAGATTATCCAGCAATCCATCTTGAAAAACAGCTCCAATCTTATTCCTTATAGCATTATCATCTTTTCCTAGTTCAAGCCCGTCAATAACTACACTGCCTGAGTCTTTTTTTAAAAAGGTGCAGATAATATCAATTGTGGTGGACTTCCCTGCTCCGTTAGGGCCTAAAAAAGCAAAAAGTTTTCCTTTTTCCACATAAAAGCTTATTCCTTTAACAGCATGAATCGTACCATAAGATTTAGACAAATCCTTTACTTCAATAATTTTGTCCATTTGTTCTACTCCATAGTTATTTTAATTCAGCATATTTTAAAACATTTCTGCAAAGATATATAACTAGTAAAGTTATAGGTATATTGCATAATGTCATAGCTAAAAACGGCAGTACATGCTGTGATAAAAGGAACCAGCCTGATGTGCTTACTAGTATCGCTGCAACCATACCAGGTGCTGCCATAATCAGTACTGCAAGCATATAAAAAATATATATAAGAGTTCTTGATGATAATGTTCCAAAAACTCTTTGTATAAGGATATTTCCGGCTGTGTACATATATGAGAATGAAAGCCTTGCAAGTACTAGTATGACTACATCATATGGGGTTAGTTTCATAATAAATGCAAGTGCTATATAAAGTATAACAGCCTCAGCCAGAAATCCTGCAAATGACTGAGCGATACTGTAAATAATCTTTTTAAATGAAGATTCTGGCACTAGATATATATATGGTTTTGATAATTCTTTTGAGAATCTACCCATCTTTACAGATATCATCTGCATATATGTCGTATATGCGAATATAGATACTATGCCGAAGTTTTTCATAAAGATAGCAAATATAATCGAAATAATCATAAATACAATTGTGACTGGTTCCAGTATGAACCTTCTTGCTCTTCTTTCTTCGAGCTTGTGCTTGTAATAAAAAGCGCTTGCTCCCTCTCCCTTAGTAAGACCGGTTTTACCTATTTTAACCTTACCAACTGATTCAATAGTCCTACCTTCCTTCTGCGCAGATGAAAGCATCTGTTGTTCTTCGCTTGTTTTAAGCACATCTTCATAATAGTCTTGTTTAGCGAACGAAAGCAGTATTGTCATACCTGCTATATACACAACTGTCAGAACCACCCCAAGCATTATCATTGAAAAATCATTAACAAGTATTCCTGTAACTATACCTCCAATCCATCCTCCAGCAGGCATAAGTCTTACAAAGATGCTGTTGCCTGCAGTTATAAGATTTGGAAGCACATTGTCCATGTCCTTTAAAAGAAACATCACTAATCCTAGTGCATATGCAATAATTATTCCGAAAAATAAAGTTGCTACGATTTTTTTCTTTTTTTCGTCGTAACTTGTAAATGAATATATTACCATCGCAGTTAACTGTGCAGCGAATACAGATAATGAGTATCCCAATAATATGAATAAGAGCTGTACGAAGGTTATACCGAATACGCTATGTAACCATGCATATTGATATAATATGAAGAGGCCTAGGAGTAATGATGTTCCTAATTGCTGGAATAATCCATAAAACAATGTTTTTCTTGGATGTATTGGCGAAGTGAATAAAAGATTCACATCAGGCATCTTGAACATAGTTGCTCCATTTTTGAAACCATTATATGAAATAAAGCTGAACATAATTATATATAAAGCCGTAATACCTGCTGAAAGTTCCTTTGGATTACGAAAGACAGTATTCTCATCAACGCTCTTATCGCCTGATATCGCAACAAAAACAATTAATGCTACTATAACAATTGCATATATAAGTCTTGCAGGATTCTTAAACAATTGCTTTATACTGTTTTTCAACTTTTTAGATAGAAGATAGGCTATAGCGTTTGTTTTCATTTTTCCTCACTCTTTTTTTCAGTAATTTCAAAGAATAGTTCTTCCAGACTTTCCTTACTGGTGCTTGAGTCATTTTCATTTACTTTTGTTGCTGCAAAACTACCATTCATCATTATGTGTGCAACATCCCAGTAATCTTCAACACTGTCAATCATATGAGTACTTATGAGAATAGTCCTGCCATCTTCCTTTAGTTCCTTGAACATGGATTTTAAAACTTTTATTGCATGAGGATCAAGACCTACCAACGGTTCATCAAAAACTATTACTTTAGGCTTATGAACAAGAGCACAGCATATAGATAGTTTCTGTTGCATACCTTTGGATAATTCTTTACCTAATTTGCTTTTCTTATCCCACAATTCAAATCTATCCAGGAGGCTCTTCTCATATTCGTCATCCCTGGTCTTGAATGCTCGAGCTATGAATTCAAGATGTTCTTCCACAGTTAAAAGATCGTATACTGCAGGCATTTCAGGCACATATCCAAGTAATTGTTTAGCTTCAATAGATTTGTTATCATAACCATCTATTTTTATTTCACCCTTAAAACGTAATAAACCGCTTATACATTTTATTATAGTGGACTTTCCTGCTCCGTTTGGCCCGAGTAAAACAGCTATCTGTCCATCATTTACATGAAAAGATATATTGTCATTTGCAACCAGTTTTCCATACTTTTTTGTTACATTTAAAATTTCAAGCATATGCTTCCCCTTTTGTTTATTCAACATACAAGATTGATAATATGAAAATATTTTATCACATATTCTTATATCGCAAAATTAATTATTTGTAAATTATTATATTATTTGATTAAATATTCATAAACTAAGTTAAATATTTGTATATTATTAATACAATATATCAATAAAGAGGGAACTTTTCAATTCCCTCTTTCGCTTGATTATCACAAATTACTTTACTATTCTTCTTTTTTATTGTATATCCTATTTGTTTTTGAAGATGCATACACTGAAGTTATAAGGTTTACTGCTCTCATGCCGTCCTCTAGCGATACAAATGGCGGTTTGCCTTCAATCAAAGACTGTGTAAAATCTTCCAACTGCTTAATATGGCCGCTAGCTTTAATTATATTGCTTGTAGCGGAATCACCCTGTTCAATATCATCAGCTATATACTCCTTTTCACCTTTTATATGCAGGTATCTAATGCGTTCTTCCTCAATTAATATCGTTCCTTTTGTTCCATGCACTTCTATGGTTTTATTTTTTGCTGGAACTATTGAAGTCGATGCTGTTATAGTGCCAAGAGATCCATTTTTAAACTCCACTAATGCGACTGCATTATCTTCAACCTCTATATTGTGAGTAAGTGTACGAATATATCCATATACATTTTTCGTCTCTCCTATGAGGAAAAGAAGCATGTCTATACCATGAATGCCTTGATTCATCATAGCTCCACCGCCATCTAGTTTCCAAGTTCCTCTCCAGTTTCCTGCATCATAGTATTCTTGTGATCTGAAGTATTTCATTGTAAGATTAGTCATTATTATATCTCCAAGCTTTTTATCAGCAATAAGCTTTTTTGCTTTTCTGATTTCCTCAGAGAATCTTAACTGCGATATTACGCTTCCTGTTACTTTGTTTCTCTTAAACGCTTCAACCACCTGTTTTGCACTTTTAGCAGTCAGGGATAACGGTTTTTCAATAATAGCATGTTTTTTATTTTCTGCTGCGTTAATTGCTATAGCAGCATGGAATCCGCTTGGTGTACATATAGTTACGGCATCAATCTCTTGGCTTTTCAATAATAATTCTGTACTATCAAAACTCTTTATGCCATATTTCTGAGCAAATCCTAAAGGTTCCTGTGCTGAGCATCCGCTTACCCCGATTAGTTTTGCTCCTTTTATCTGCATAAGTGATTCTGCATGTGTATGTGCAATACCACCACACCCTATTATTCCGTATCTTATGACTTCATTACTCATTTCTTTTCCTTTTTATCAGTGTAGAAGAACCATCTGCCGCTTTCAGTTCCTCTTTTTTCATCGCCTGCAAGAAGTTCTTTATAGTTTAACGCTACCTTCTTAAATGCATTTGCATACATTTCAATGTATTCAGGCATATAATGTTTAAACCATGGAATGGAATATACCTGTACTTGCTGGGATACTGTAATACCTTCATCTAGCTTTCTAACATCTCTTTCTGTAAATGCCACTCTTGATGGCTTATCATAATTCAATCCATTATAATCCTTGAATATGTTATGCAGATGCAAAGCTTTATTCGCTCCTGGTGTAGTGCCAAATCCTTCCGCTCTTACTGCTTCGCAGAATCTTTCTACTGAGAGTCCTTCAAGCTCTTCAGGACAATACAGACCATGAGGAGCATACCATCCTGCCATGTTAGAACCATCTGACTCATCAACCATATGTGCTCTTATTCCTGGAACTCCTTTTAACAAACTCCAGAAATACTTCATTGCTTTCCTTATTTCAGCAGTTCTTTCGTCGTAATACTTTAACTGAACTCTTGCCATCGCCGAACATGTCTGATTAACTCTTCCTTTTACTCCTGCTAAAGGCATAGATGCATACTTTAAAAGATAATCAGTAGATATATATTTCGAATTGTTTCTTTCATAATGGCAATAAGCCATTGCACGGTCATACATTTCCTTATCATCTGTTGCTAACATTCCCATCTCACCAGCAGCTAAAGACTTACCGCTCATTATTGACATTGCAGCAACATGCCCGAATGTTCCTAACATCTTTCCTTTATACATGCCGCCTTGTGCATGTGATACATCCTCTATTACATAAAGGTTATGTTTCTTGGCTATTTCCATTATAGGATCCATGTCCGCTGGATGACCAAGATAATGAACTACCATTATTGCTTTTGTTCTTGGCCCTATGCATCTTTCAATATCTTTTGGATCTATACATAATGATGTAGGATGTATATCAGCAAAAACAACTGTTGACCCTAAATTAAAAGCCTGAAGGCATGATGCCCAATATGTTTTGCTAGGGCATATAAGCTCGTCACCTGCTCCCATCTTGCATGCGAACATAGCTGCTTGAAGAGCCATTGTACCATTGCAATATCCAATAGCATATTTTCTTTTCTGCCATTTAGCGAATTCTTTTTCGAATTTTTCGGTTACATCTAATCCGCTCATTACACCTCTTCTTAATACATCAAGAACACCATCTTCATCTTCTTTGGTAACTATCGGCCACTTAAATAGAGATTCCGGTATTTTAGACTCATCTATTGCTGGTTTTCCGCCGAATATTGCAAGTTCACTCATTATGTCGATCCTCCTGTTTATATGAATGTATAATTCATATTATATAATATCTTTTTTAATCTTTTAAATCTTTGCATTTTCCACTTGCTTATTGACTGTTTCCATTCAAATGTTTTTCCTATATTGTCCAGGCGTCATTCCTATTATCTGTTTGAAAATCCTGTTAAAATGGTTTACATTATTAAATCCTGATTCATAACAGATATTTATTATCAATTCGTCTGTATTTTTCAACATTTCAGAGGCCTTAGCTATCCTTAATCCTGTAATATATTCCTTAAATGTTTTTGATGTAAGGTTCTTGAACAGATAACCAAAAAAAGAAGGAGACAGCAGAAACATTTTCGCTACTGTGTCAATATTCAGATCTTGAGTAAAGTTTTCTTCAATATATCTTATAGCGCCTTTTATTGCATCATTATGCCTTTCAAATATCTGTGCTGATTTGCTTTTGCTGATGCTTTTCGTAAATTCCCTTCCTACTAAAACCAGTAATTTTAATAGCAAGGAACGTATTATCAATTCGAACCCTGGCTCTCTATTCTCATATTCCTTTAATGCTTCATTAAATATATTTTCCGTCTCACACTGTATTTTGCCTACCAAGTTAAACCTTGGTTTTACCAAATCCTCTTCAACTAAGAAAGGTTCTATATATGCGAAATCCCAAAAGGATTCGCCTTTTTTCAAATCTTTAAAAATTTCATTAATAAATTTCGGATCAAATTCAAACTCCACTATCCTGGCATCATTTGCATCCATCGGCTCTATCTGATGAGGTACATGAGGAGGTATTACAAATATATCTCCTTTAACAAGTTCAAACCTGCGGTTATGTATAACATGAGTCGCTTTCCCGCTGTAGACATAATTTATCTGTATACATTCATGCGCATGCAGGTAAAGCGTTCCTTTTTCAGGCTTATATTTTTTGATATAGAACATAAGGTGTCCGTCAGGATTATCCTCTATCTTAAAAACCGGTATACTATTGCTGTTATTTTTATCCGTCATTAATCACTTCTTACGACAAGCACTACATTTTCAACTGCAGTGATATCCTCTATTACCTTTTCTTCCTTTGTTTTCTTAGGCATACCTATAACAATGCTTAAACCAATATTTCCGTATGTTCCGCTCTTAGCACTCTGAACTTCAATATTCTCTACTACGTATCCTGCCTTGGTTATATCTTTTATTGCAGAATTTATATTCCTGCTGCCTGTAACCTCAAGATAAATATCTATTTTTATTCTTCTAGAACCAAAATTGCTTAGGTAAGTCATAACTACTGCAAGAATTAAAACACATAGAATAGCAGCTTCATAATAACCGGCTCCTATCGCTAAGCCTACAGCAGCAATAGTCCATAAGCCTGCTGCAGTAGTAAGCCCTTTAACATGAAGATGACCTGTAACAAGAATAGTTCCTACTCCTAGAAATCCTATACCAGAAAGAACTTGTGCAGAAAGTCTCATTGGATCAGTATCATAACCTAAAGTATCTGCCATGAAGATGCCTGTCATTGCCGCTAATGTAGACCCTATACACACTATTATGTGAGTCCTGAATCCGGCAGCACGGCCATGTCTCTCCCTTTGCATTCCAATAAAGCCACCGCAGAGCAGTGCAAGAATAAGCCGTATGGGCATAGTTATAGGAGTAAGCTCTCTTAAATATAGCATTATACTTTCCATTTTCAGACCTCCTCTATAATATCAATCCAGTTCTTTCATCCATCCTTCAAAGGACGCATCACTCGGCATCCGCCAGTCTGCTCTTGGAGAAAGTGCAACGGATCCTACTTTTGGACCATTAGGGCTACAACTTCTTTTAAATTGCTGGGTGAAGAATCTTCTGATAAATACATTCAGCCATTTTTTTATATCTTCAGTTTTGTAATCATTTTCAAAAGCAAGTGTAGCAAGCATAAGAATTTTTTTAGGCGTAAATCCCCATCGCATAAAATTGTATAAGAAGAAATCATGTAACTCATAAGGTCCGACTATGCTTTCGGTTTTTTGTACGATTTCTCCATAAGCCGCTGGTATCAGCTCTGGACTTATAGGTGTATCCAGTATATCAGAAAGGACATCTTTCAACCTGCCTTTTGAATCATTTGCTACATATCTGATTATATGCTGCACAAGCGTTTTAGGTATGGATGTATTTACATTATACATGGACATATGATCCCCATTATATGTACTCCAGCCTAACGCCTGCTCCGAAAGATCACCTGTACCTATAACAATGCCATTTGTCAAATTTGAAATATCCATAAGCACCTGTGTTCTTTCCCTTGCTTGCGCATTTTCATAAGTCGTATCTGTTGTGATACCATCATGTCCTATGTCAAAAAGATGCCTTTTTACAGACTGAGTAATATCAATCACCTTAAAGTCCACATTTAAAAGTTTACTTAGTTTTCTTGCATTGTCCTTAGTCCTTTTTGTCGTACCAAAACAAGGCATTGATACGCATACTATATCTGATGTCTCTCTTCCCATCTCTATGAATGCCTTATGCGTTACTAATAAAGCAAGTGTGGAATCAAGACCTCCTGATATGCCAATCACTGCAGTTTTGCTTTTTGAGTGTTCTATTCTCTTTCTAAGACCAGCTGTTTGTATGTTGAATATCTGATTACATCTTTCCATAAGTATATGGGTATCCTTTGGTATGAAAGGATGTTTTTCTATTATTCTTGATATTTCCATATCTATTTTATTCATAGAAAATGGAATTACCTGATACCTGTTGTCTACTATCTGTTCTCTTACAGAAACCTGATTTCTCCTGTCATGTACAAGCCTCTCCAGATCAACATCCGCTTCAATATACTCTTGTGTAAAAGGTGCTGCTTCGTTTAATATGACACCATTTTCTGCTATCATCTTGTGACCGGAAAAGACCATATCTGTCGTTGATTCCTGATCGGAAGAATTGCTATAAATGTATGCGCATATGCTTTTCCCTGATTGCGCTTTTACAAGAGTCCGCCTGTAATCAGACTTACCAAGAATCTCATTACTCGCAGACAGATTAGCAATTACAGTCGCTCCATTCATAGAATGTACAGAGCCAGGGCTTACAGGAACAAAAAGATCCTCGCATATTTCTATAGCTAGAGAGAATTCTCTCATCTGCGTGTTCTGGAATATAAGCCTGGTACCGAATGGTATTGCTTTACCAGCGATATCAATAACAGTATTTTCCTTTGGAGCGCTTTTAAATCTTCGTGATTCATAGAACTCATTATAGTTTGGAAGATGAGTCTTAGGCACTATACCTAATATCTCACCTTTATATATAACAGCAGCAGTATTGTATAGAAATCCTTCTATCTCAAGCGGTAATCCGGTTATGATAAGCATCTCTTTTTTTTCGGATGCCTTAACGATATCCATAAGACCTTCAACTGCTTGGTCCAAAAGTAATTTCTGTGAAAAAAGATCATCGCAGGTATATCCTGTTATACTGAGTTCTGGAAACACTAACAGCTTAACGCCGTTTTCGTTTGCCTTTTTAATCGTTTTTATAATTCTATCGCAATTGTACCTGCAATCTGCAACTATTAATGATGGACTTGCAGCTGCTGTTTTAATAAATCCATAATGCATATTAATCCCTCTTTTCATATAGATTATACACTGTTTATGATTAAATTAACATATTTGAGATAGAATAGTCATATTTTCAGTTGTTCTGTAAATCTTCAGGCAATAGCTTGCTGTTAAATTTCCAAGACAAAAGCCCAACAATAATTTGAGAAAAGCCAGTAACAGCCAGTAATATAGGTACACCTGCCATTTTAAAATTGAAAATATTAATAACATTATCCCCTATACGAGAAAGGAAAAAAGTGCCGAGCATCATACTAAAGAAAATAGACATATGCACTACAATGTTATAGAAGGAGATATAATTAGTCTGGTCCTTATTTGGCAAATTCACATATACCATAGATGCCAAAACGGTGTTTGAGGCAACACCTAGCACATGTTGCAACAATCTCACTGTAAACCATAGCCAGGTAAAGTTTTCTGGAGTAACAAAAGCATACATCAGGTATGTAGGACCTTGTAACAGCATGACAAATGCAAATGTTTTAAACCAAGAATATTTCTTTAGGATTTTCTTCCACATCTTGCCAAAGAAGATGAAAAACATAAAATATATTGCATTTATAAAATTAATCTGTGAATAGCTTATACCTACATCCTGTAGAAGAAATATATTAATGGATGCATTTGTAATGCTCGAACCGATATAATAAGAAGCTACGAGAAGTACAGTCCATAAAAATTTCTTGTTTTTCATAGGCATTGTAAATATATCACTAACTTTTACTTTTGTGTTGCTTCTTTCATATGGATACTCTTTCGGAATAGCAAGCACGAGTATATGCAGTATCGCTAACACCAGTGCTGCATAACGGAATCCAGTAATTATTTGCAACTGTCTAGGATCTCCTGCAAAAGAATCTGTTATTAATGACAAAATCAATACGATGCCTTGTGATAGAAAACTATTTATACCTGATGATAGTGTAAAATAATCAGCTCTTATATCATTTGGCAGAAAAGAGGCATGCCATGCAGAATAACCCGGATCTATTATCGATGATATTGCTGAAGAAATAGTGACAAGCAGAGTAAACCCTATTACCCTTCCTGTTTCAGATAGAATTATATTCGGAAGAAGAGTAATACCCAGGATATTAATTATATTTGCAAGTATACCCAGAACTGTAAGTAATAATTTTCTTGTGCGGAATCTCTCTAAAATTAAAGGTGAGAACATTGATAAAAGTCTTGTTATAGTCGGAACAAAGGTTATTATTCCAATATTAACAATATTTATACCGAAACTTAGCAAAAACCCTGTATAAAATATCCCACCGCTTAATTGTGATGCTAATGATGTAAGTATTGACGAAACTAAAAAGCAGCTTCGTCCTTTGGCTTTTTCGTCATGCAGATTAAAGGTCCTTACAAAGGCTGAATTACGCCACTTTATCTTTATTGCATGCAGGTATGCATTCATAAACACCTCAATCACATAATATCCTGAGGATTTTACAATATTGACTGTATTAAGTCAATAAGGGCTCTGGTAAACATTATGAATTGGTGAATTTTTATATAAAGTCCATTGCATTAAATACTTCGTATATGATAAATTATACTTGTACGACATAATATGATACTGACTGCCTTTACCAAATATAGATAATGCCCAAAACATCAAAAAGGCACTCTTATCAAGATATTACATATGCTGTCTATTGATTTTACATAGTAAAGTACGTTATTGAGAATCTAAAAACAGAAATGAGGAGGAGACATATGGAAGAGAAGAAAAAAAAGATGACCACAGATACTGGCGCACCGGTAGCCAATAATCAAGATGTCCTTACTGCTGGAAAAAGAGGACCTATGCTCTTACAAGATGTATGGTACCTTGAAAAACTAGCACATTTTGACAGAGAAGTTATACCTGAAAGAAGAATGCATGCCAAAGGCTCAGGAGCATTCGGTGTATTTACAGTAACACATGATATAACCAAATATACAAAAGCTAAAATCTTTTCAAAAATAGGAAAGAAAACAGATATGTTCGTAAGATTCTCAACCGTTGCTGGCGAAAGAGGTGCAGCAGATGCTGAAAGAGATATAAGAGGGTTTGCAATGAAGTTTTATACTGAGGATGGTAACTGGGATTTGGTTGGCAATAACACTCCTGTATTCTTCTTTAGGGATCCGCTTAAGTTCCCAGATCTTAACCATGCAGTTAAAAGAGACCCCAGAACTAATATGAGAAGCGCTACAAATAACTGGGACTTCTGGACATCAATACCTGAAGCTCTTCATCAAGTCACAATTACAATGAGTGATAGAGGCATTCCTTATTCATACAGGCACATGAATGGATATGGGAGCCATACATTCAGCATGATTAATGCGAAAAATGAAAGAGTATGGGTAAAATTCACTTTGAAGACAGAACAAGGGATAAAGAATCTTACTGATCAAGAAGCTGAAGCCATAATAGCAAAAGACAGAGAAAGCCATCAGAGGGACCTATATGAAGCCATAGAGAGAAAAGAATATCCGCGCTGGACCATGTTCATTCAGGTAATGACAGAAGAACAGGCCAGAAAGATGAAGAATAATCCATTTGACCTTACAAAGGTATGGTTTAAAGGTGAATATCCTCTCATTGAAGTAGGATATTTCGAATTGAACAGAAATCCTGATAATTACTTTGCACAGGTTGAGCAGGCTGCTTTTAATCCTGCAAATGTAGTTCCTGGAATAGGATTTTCTCCAGACAGGATGCTGCAGGGCAGACTATTCTCTTATGGAGATGCGCAACGTTACAGGTTAGGAGTTAATTATAACCTCATTCCTGTTAATGCTCCAAAATATCCATATCACAGTTTTCACCGTGACGGATTGATGAGAACAGATGATAATCAGGGCAGTCTTCTCCATTATTACCCTAACTCTTTTGGCGAATGGCAGGATAGTAAAGAATATACTGATCCTCCACTTGAACTTGACGGAGCTGCATACAGATGGGATTATCATGAGGATGATGATGATTATTATACCCAACCAGGTAAATTATTCAGGCTTATGACAAAAGAACAACAGCAAGCGTTGTTTGAAAATACAGCAAGAAATATGTCTGGCGTGCCTGAATTCATTAAGATAAGGCACATTAAGAACTGCACTAAAGCAGATATCGAGTATGGAAAAGGCATAGCAGATGCTATGAGTATAGATTTTAAGAAAATTGAATTTTAGGTGGACTATGACAAGAATTTTTAAACATGATATCCTTCCTCTTATAAAAGAAAGATGGTCTCCAAGAGCATATTCAGAGGAGAAGATATCAAAAGATGATCTTTATGCTATTTTAGAGGCTGCAAGCTATGCACCTTCCTGCTTTAATGAACAGCCATGGCGATTTATACTTGCAGATGACGAAAAAACATTGACAAAAATGAGAAGCATTCTTTATTCAGGTAACTTGCAATGGGCTCAAAAAGCACCTGTACTTTTACTTATTGCAGCAAAGAAGACTTTTTCATTAAACAATGAGGAAAATTTCTGGCATATGTTCGATACAGGAACAGCTTGGGGGTTTTTATCTCTGGAAGCTCAGAAAAGAGGAATAATCACGCATGCAATGGGCGGATTTTCTATGAGTAAGGCTAGAAAACTATTTAAAATCTCTGATGACTATGAAATAGTTACTGTAGTAGCAATAGGCAGGTATGGAGATATCAGTCAGTTAAGTGATGACTTAAAGCAAAGGGAGCATCCTGATACAAGAAAAGATATATCTGAGCTGCTTCTAAATAAAGGAGAATAAGTGTGTTAAGAAAACCTATACAGACTGTAACAGGCATACAGACAACTGATGGTGCCGGAGTAAAACTGGTAAGAGTAATTGGGAACAGAAATGTATATGATTTTGATCCTTTTCTCATGCTTGATGCTTTTGACTCAAAAGACCCCAAGGATTATGTTAAAGGATTTCCATGGCATCCACACAGAGGTATAGAGACAGTGACTTATCTTATAAACGGAGATATTAAGCATAACGATAGTCTGGGAAACGAAGGACGTATTTTAGATGGCTGTTGTCAGTGGATGACGGCAGGTTCCGGTATAATGCATCAGGAGATGCCACAACCAACTGACAGGATGTTAGGAGTGCAATTATGGCTTAACCTCCCAGCTAAACATAAAATGACTGTTCCAAAATATCATGATATTGAAAAGAAAGATGTGCCACACATACAAAGAGATGGGTATGAAGTACGCATCATATCAGGATCTTTTGATGGTATCAAGGCTCAGAAGAATGATGAATATGTAAGTGCGGATTTTCTTGATGTTAATTTATCAAAAAATACATCCTTTGAAATTGAAACAGATCCTGACAATACTTTATTCATATATATTGTTGAAGGAAACGGGTACTTCGCAAAAGACAATAATGTTCTTTACCAATCAAAAAGAGCTATCCTCTTCGGTAGTGGAAAAACTTTCCATGTAAAAGCTGATGAAGATGGAATGAGATTCTTTTTGTTCTGTGCTAAACCGTTAAAAGAACCTATAGCATGGGGCGGCCCAATTGTAATGAACACAAAAGAGGAATTGCAGAAGGCTTTTGATGATCTTTCGCAAGGAAAATTCATAGATAATATTAACATAAATTACTGATAGACAATAATTCGTTTGTCGGATATAATAAATTTCTAACAATACTTAGTATTAAGAAGGGAGAAGTACAATGAAAAAAGAACAGCATAAATTTTTTATTTGCAGGCATTGTGGAAATATCATAGGTATGATTCACAATTCAGGTGTACCCATCGTATGTTGTGGGGAAGAAATGGAAGAATTAGTTGCTAACACTTCTGATGGCACATATGAGAAGCATGTACCAGTAGTAAAGAAGGAGGGTAACCATATTATTGTTGAAATAGGATCAATTCCTCATCCTATGCTTAAAGAACACTATATAATGTGGGTTTATCTTGAAACAGAAAAGGGCGGACAGCGTAAATCACTTCTTCCGGGAGAAAAACCTGCAGTTACATTTGCACTTACTGATGATGACAAGGCGGTTGCTGCATATGAATATTGCAATCTCCATGGACTATGGAAAGCTGATGTAAAATAGTATATATTTATCAGTATAATTATTGAGGAGGTATTTTCTGTGAAAAAATATGTATGTACAGTATGTGGTTATATTTACGACGAAGAAGAGGGTGATCCAGATAACGGTGTAGCAGCTGGCACGAAATGGGAAGATGTGCCTGAAGATTGGGTATGCCCATTATGCGGAGCTTCTAAAGAAGATTTTGAAGAAGAATAATAATTCTCGAAATCTTGCATAATTCCAGAAAAAATGGCTTTTTAAGCCGTTTTTTTTATTGACAAATTTATTTATGATGTGTTACTATGATTTAAATCAGGAGAATGAAATGAAGCAATTGTTTTTTACAGCTGAATATTACTACTTTTACTTTTACTTTAATGGTAAAAAGGTATTTACTGCAAAAAACAATAGCCGATAGATTAGTATTAAAGAGGTTAACAAAGGTTTCGCAGTGAATATCCACAGTGAAACCTTTTTTTGTATCATTAAAAGGAGGCTTTACAATGATAGCAGTATTAAAACCAAATGCTCCACAGGCTCAGATTGATAATCTTATCGCATGGTTCAAAGACCAGGGACTAAATGTACATGTATCCATCGGGGAATATCAGACAATCTTAGGATTGATTGGAGATACAAGCAAGATAGATATTGAATTACTTGAGGTTTTGGATATTGTCGAGTCTGTTAAAAGAATAACTGAACCATTTAAAAATGCTAACAGGAAATTCCATCCCGACAATACAGTTATAAAAATAGGTGATGTGCTTATCGGTAACGGTCATTTTGTAATGATTGCTGGACCATGTTCTGTAGAATCAGAAAACCAGGTATTGGAAGTAGCTACGAAAGTACAATCCGCTGGAGCCAATATGTTAAGGGGTGGAGCATTCAAACCACGTACCTCACCATATGATTTTCAGGGTATGAGGGCTGAAGGCATTGAACTTTTGCTAAAAGCAAAAAGAATAACCGGAATGCCTATTGTATCCGAAATAATGAATGCTAATCATCTTCCATTATTTGAGGATGTTGATGTAATCCAGGTAGGAGCAAGAAATATGCAGAACTTTGAATTGTTGAAAGAACTTGGTAAAACAAAAAAGACTATTCTGTTAAAAAGAGGGCTAGCAAATACTCTTAAGGAATTACTGATGAGTGCTGAATATATAATGGCAGAAGGTAATGAAAATATTATCTTGTGTGAACGAGGTATTCGCACATTTGAAACATATACAAGAAACACCATTGATCTTTCAGCTATACCTATGCTTAAAGAGTTAAGCCATCTTCCTGTAATTGTTGACCCAAGCCATGCTACAGGTATAGCAAAACTTGTTCCTCCTATGGCTTTAGCATCTGCTGCAGCAGGCGCAGACGGACTGATGATTGAAGTACATAATGACCCTGTGCATGCGCTATGTGATGGAATGCAATCACTTACACCTCAGCAATATGCTGATGTTGCAGATAAAGTGCGTAAAATACGTGAGGTTATAAAATGAAAATTGGAATTGTTGGTTTAGGGCTTATAGGGGGATCTTTAGCAAAAGCATATAAGGAATATTCTGATAACATAGTTTATGGATATGATATAAATAAACCTGTTCAGGATATCGCTTTAATGAGCAAGACCATCGATTATGTGCTTGATATTTCTACAATACCGTTATGCGATTGCATATTCATTGCCCTTTACCCTTCAGCAACTATTAATTATCTCAAGCAAAATGCATGCTTCATATCAAAAAATACTATTGTTATGGATACATGCGGAACAAAAAGAAAAGTTTGTGAAGCTGGATTTAAAATTGCATCTGAATATGGTTTTGTTTTTGCAGGAGGTCATCCAATGGCTGGAAAGCAAAACTCAGGATTCAAGTACAGCAGTGCTACTTTATTCAAGGATGCATATATGATTGTGGTTCCAGATTCCACTGATAATATACGTGTCCTTGAAAAGATAAAAAAAATACTGGAACCTTTATTATTCAAGCATATTACTATAACGACTGCCAATAAGCATGATAAAATGATAGCGTTCACTTCTCAAATGGCACATCTGGTCTCAAATGCATATATTAAAAGTCCTACAGCGAAAGCACATAAGGGTTTTTCAGCAGGCAGTTATAAAGACTTAACTAGAGTAGCATATCTAAATGAAGAAATGTGGACAGAATTATTTTTAGAAAATAAAGATAATCTTGTAAATGAATTGGATTATCTCATGAATCAACTCATGGAATACAAAAAAGCCTTAACGGATAATAATGAGAATGAACTGAAAAAACTGCTTGTAGAGGGTAAAATCTGTAAAGAAGAGGTCGACGGAAGATGAAGAAGGTTGTGGTTAAAAGCTCGAAAAAATATGAAATTTTGATTGATAGAGATATTTTATCGAAAATATATGGATATATTAACCCAATACTAAAAGGAAATCACATATACATTATAACAGATGACATTGTTGACAGATTATATGGTTCTGTTTTAACAAGTCAATTAAAAAATGAAAACATTATAGTTTATAAATATATAATACCAAACGGTGAAAAATCTAAGAATTCCGATAATTACATTGCAATTCTCAATGATATGGCTGTAAAAGGTATTTCAAGAACAGATTCTGTAATTGCTTTCGGAGGAGGTGTCCCTGGAGACCTTGCAGGCTTTGTAGCAGCTACCTACCAACGAGGAATATCTTTAATTCAGATTCCCACCACGCTTCTTGCTGCAGTAGATTCTTCAGTAGGCGGTAAAACAGCAATAGACCTTAAACAAGGTAAGAATCTGGCTGGAGCATTTTATCAGCCAGATATGGTAATATGCGACCTTTCTTTAATGAATACTCTACCAGATGATGTTTTTAAGGATGGATGCGCCGAAGTAATAAAATATGGGATTCTTGCTGGAAATCCTATATTCGATCAGCTTAAAAACCCTATCAAAAAAAATATTGAAAGTATCGTTTACAGATGTATAAAGATAAAAAGAGATATTGTTCAGAAAGATGAAAAGGATAAAAACATCCGTCAACTTCTCAATCTTGGTCATACAATAGCTCATGCTATTGAACTGCTTAGCGGATATACAGTTTCTCATGGTGAAGCTGTAGCAAAAGGTCTTTTATTAATTGCTAAAATATCATACACACAGGGGTTCTGTTCAAAGGCGGTTTTAGACCGGATAACAGATATACTAGATGTTTATGGTTTTGATACTGACCCTATATACAAAGAAAAGGACATAGCTAGCGCAATCATTATGGACAAAAAAAGAAACAATGAGTATATAAACCTTATTCTCATTGAAGATATAGGAAAGTGTGTAATCAAAAAAACCAGCATGTCGGATTTAAATAATATGATACAAAAGGCAATGGATTACAGGGGATAATATGGATATATCGGTAACTATAAAAAATCCTTTCGGACATATAAAAGCAATAACATCTAAATCCTATGCACATAGGCATCTCATATGTTCGGTATTGTCAGACGCACCTAACTTTATTGGGATAACAGATTCCTCTGATGATATTGATGCTACCATCCAGTGTCTTAATGCATTAGGGGCAGATATTGTACATATAGAAAATGGTTTTTCTGTGAAACCAATAAAAACAGTAACAAAAGATGCAATGTTAGACTGCAATGAATCAGGTTCCACATTCCGTTTTCTACTTCCCATAACCTGTGCACTAGGAGCAGAATCTTCTTTCATAATGAAACCAGGACTTGCATATAGACCAATCACTCCGCTGTACAGACAGCTTGCTGATAAAGGATGTAACTTGTCACCTGAAGGCAGTATACCATTTAATACAAAAGGGCAGCTTAAAAACGGTATATTTGAATTAGCAGGCAATGTATCCTCTCAATATATAACAGGCCTTCTTTTATCACTCCCTCTTCTAAAAAATAGCAGTAGCATTATTTTAACATCACCTTTAGAATCTTCAGGTTATGTAGATATAACAATAGATGTATTATCCAAATATGATGTAGAAATTAAGAGGATAGAAAACGGATTTATTATACCTGGTAATGCAAGATATCATTCAAGCGGAAAGGCTGACGTGGAAAAAGACTGGTCTAACGCAGCATTTTTTCTGTGTGCAGGAGCCTTATCAGAAAAAGGTGTAACAGTGGAAGGATTAAATACTGCATCGTATCAGAAAGACAGAATAGTACTGGATATCTTGAAAAAGATGGGTGCAAATGTATCTGTACAGAGCAATTTTATAACAGTAAAAAGAAACAGGTTAAGTGCAACTGATATTGATGCTTCGGAAATACCCGATCTTGTACCAATTATTTCCCTTATAGCCAGTGTCTCTGAAGGAACCACCTGTATTTTCAATGCTAAAAGACTTAGGATAAAAGAAAGCGATAGATTATCTTCAACTTGTGATATGCTTAAAAAGCTTGGAGCATCAATAGAAGAAAGGAAGGACTCTTTGGTTATAAAAGGAAAAAGTATATTGGATGGGGGGATTGTTTATTCACATAATGATCACAGGATAGCTATGACAGCTGCTATTGCATCAATCGTTACTAAGGATACAGTTACAATAAAGGATGCTCAAGCTGTAAACAAGTCATATCCTGCCTTTTTTAATGATTTTGTAAAAATAGGCGGTATAACAGAAAGGATTAAATAAAATGTCTTCAGTATTCGGGAAAAATTTAATAGTTACAATTTTTGGGCAATCACATTCCAAAGCTATAGGAGTATGTCTTGACAACCTTCCTGCGGGTTTTGAAATAGATATGGAAGATCTATCAGATTTTATGAAAAGAAGAAGTTCTATTAATAAACCATATTCTACAAAAAGAAAAGAAAAAGACCAAGTGGAATTTCTTTCTGGGCTGGTCGGAAACACTACATGCGGAGCTCCATTATGCGCAATAATATACAACAATGATATTAAACCTCAGGATTACGAATCCATAAAAAATATATTAAGACCTTCTCATGCAGATTATACTGCACAAATGAAATACAAAGGTTACCAGGATCCAACAGGCGGAGGGCATTTTTCAGGTAGAATGACCGCACCATTATGTATAGCGGGAGCCATATGCTTACAGATACTAAAAAGCGAAGGTATTAAAATACATGCACACATAAAGAAGATATATGATGTTGAAGATATATCATTTAATCCTATAGGAAATAATGAGGATAATATTAAAAAACTTATGGAAAATGATTTTCCAGTAATTGATATTAATAAAGGAATACTTATGCAAGAACAGATACACAAAGCATCGCAGAATCTTGATTCTCTAGGAGGTATTATTGAATGTGCTGTATATGGTCTGCCAGCAGGAATTGGTGATCCTATGTTTGACGGCATAGAAAATAACATATCAAAAGCTATATTTGCTATCCCGGCTGTAAAAGGTATTGAGTTTGGCAATGGCTTTTCATGCGCTGATTTAAAAGGTTCTGAAAATAATGATGCCTTTTACGTCGAAAACAATAAAGTACTTACTAAAACAAATAACCATGGTGGAATATTAGGAGGCATTAGCTCTGGTATGCCTTTAATCTTCAAGGTAGCATTAAAAGCTACACCATCAATAGGAATTGAACAAGACAGTGTAAATTTGTCTCAAATGAAAAACGAAAAATTAAGAATTAACGGAAGGCATGACCCTTGTATAGTTCCAAGAGCAGTTCCCTGCGTGGAAGCTGCAGCAGCAATCGCTCTTTTAGATATGTTTATGTCATTCAGGATATGGAGGTAGAGATATGACTTTAGATAATTACAGGAAAGAAATTAATAAGATAGATGAGGAAATATTAAACCTGTTTCAAAAAAGAATGCGCATAGCTGAAGGTATAGCTGAGTATAAAAAAACTAATAATATACCTATCCTTAACAGCTCTATTGAACGGGCAAAGCTAACTGAACTTTCAAATAAGGCTGACGAAGATATGGTTTTCTATTCACGTATACTCTTCAATACTCTTTTTGAAATGAGCAGATCTTATCAGGAAAAGCTTAGTAATCCAAAATCCATATTAATGCAGAAAATTGAGAATGCCATTGAAAATACTGCTAAACTATTTCCCTCCACTGGTAACATAGCCTGCCAAGGAGTAGAAGGGGCATATTCACAATTAGCTTGCGACAGACTGTTCGACTCGCCTAACATAATGTATTTCACAACATTCGAGGGTGTTTTTTCTTCAATTGATAAAGGCCTGTGCAAATATGGGGTACTTCCACTAGAAAACAGTACAGCGGGATCAGTCAATAAAGTATACGATCTTATGATGAAGTATAAATTCAATATAATAAGAAGTGTAAGATTAAAGATTGATCACAATCTTCTAGCTAAAAAAGGTGTCAAAATTAAAGATATAAAAGAAATTTATTCTCATGAACAGGCGATAAGCCAGTGTACGGAGTTTATAAAATCCTTAGGCTATGTAAAGATAAATGTTGTTGAAAATACTGCTGTCGCTGCTATGTTGGTTTCAAACAGTGACCGGATGGATATTGCAGCTTTGTCATCTAGATCTTGTGCGGAATTATATAATCTGAACTGTATATCCGAATCAGTACAAGATAAGGGTAATAACTACACCAAGTTTATCTGTATAGCTAAGGACATTGCAATATATCCCGGTGCAGACAAGACAAGCCTTATGATGGTTCTTCCGCATAAACCAGGTTCTTTGTATAAAGTGCTCTCAAGATTTTATGTTCTTGGCATTAACCTTATAAAACTTGAAAGCAGACCAATTCCTGATAGAGATTTTGAATTTATGTTCTACTTTGATATTGAGACACCTGTATATTCTGAGCAATTCACAATGCTTATTAATGAACTTGACGAAATGAGCGAAGACTTCCGTTACCTTGGAAGCTACCTGGAGATTATATGAGGAAATTTGGACTTTTAGGCGGAAAACTTGAACACAGCTACTCACCCTTAATACATTCCTTTCTTGGTGTTTATGAGTATAAACTGTATGAAAAGCAGCCAGAAGAACTATATGCTTTTGTAAATGATAGCAATCTTGATGGTTTTAATGTAACTATACCATATAAGAAAGATTTGTTTAAATACTGCAGGATTTTGACTTCAGTCGCAGAAAGAACAGGCTCTGTTAATACAGTTATACGAAAACCGGACAACCTTTTAATGGGTGAGAATACCGACTATTATGGATTCATGTATATGGTTAAAAGAAGTGGTATAGAGGTAGAAGGAAAAAAAGTACTTTTGCTAGGTGACGGAGGCTCAGCAGCAACTATAAAGGTAGTTATAGAGGATCTGAAAGCAAGATGTCTTGTGACAGTATCAAGAAAAGGCCCTCAAGATTATAACAACATAAGCAACCATTATGACAGCGATATAATAATCAACTCCACTCCTGTCGGGATGTATCCGAATAACGGGGAAGCTGTAATTGATATAACTAACTTTAAAAAATGTATAGCTTTGTTTGACCTTATATACAATCCCGCTCAGACAAAACTAGTATATGAAGCTAGACAGCAGGGTATAAAAGCATATAACGGGCTTTCTATGCTTGTTGCTCAGGCCAAAAGAGCAGCTGAACTTTTTACTGATTCATATATTGATGATTCTGTTATAGAAACAATAATCCAAGAAGTTTCTAAGAAATCTATGAATATAGTAATTATAGGAATGCCTGGAAGCGGTAAAAGTACAGTCGGAAAATCGCTTGCAAAACTGACTGACAGATGCTTTATTGATACTGATGAAGAGATAACAAAAACATATCATAAAAACACCGCGGATATCCTGCTGGATGAAAAAGAAGAATTCTTTAGAAATATTGAAACAGGTATTCTTGAAATTGTCACTAAGAAAAGCAACTGTGTTATATCAACTGGAGGTGGTGTTGTTACAAGAGAAAGAAATCGCTATCTGCTACGTCAAAATAGCATAGTAATATTCCTAGAAAGAGATTTATCCCTGTTATCTACATGGAACAGGCCTTTATCCCAACAACACACTTTGGAATCTCTATATGACTCAAGAATAGGCAATTATATCGGCTGGTCTGATTACCAGGTAAAATGTGATGATATAAGTGAAACTCATTTAAAAATAAAAGAGGTGTTAAAATTATGAAACTTTTAGTCATTAATGGCCCCAATCTTAATATGCTGGGAATAAGAGAGCCACAAATATATGGATATTCTACTTATGCTGATTTAGTAAGGTATATAAATGATGTATGTACTAAAAATGATATAGTTAGTGAGATTTACCAGTCTAATCATGAAGGAAATATTATAGACAGGATACAACAGGCATATATGGTTTTTGATGCTATAGTAATAAATCCAGCCGCTTATACCCATACTAGTATTGCTATAGCCGATGCTATTAAATCCGTTAACATTCCCTCTGTTGAAGTGCATTTAAGTGACATTACAAAAAGAGAGGATTTCAGAAAACACTCTTTTACATCAAATTCCTGTTTAAAAACAATAATGGGAAAAGGTTTTGATGGTTATGAGGAGGCTATTCTGTTTTTAAAAGACTATTTAAATAAATGCTGATTATGTATCATAAATACTGTCTGCATACGATTTCATAATCGAATGACAGGTTTCCATTAATTTTATTTCATTATTAAGGGTATTGTCTATATTATCAGTATACAACGGTTCTAGTACTGTAAGTGTTATGCATGGTTTCTTCTTTATATATCTGAATATTCCGTCTGGTTTCCTAAATGTCACTACCATAGGAATAATCGGACATTTATTTTTAATAGCTATATGAAAAGCACCTTTTTTGAATTTTCTAATTCCTTTATAGTAAGGTAGAAGATAACACTCTGGATACATGCAAACGACATTACCATATGCTATTGCTTTGTCCATATTGTCTAAAAACTCTTTTGTACAGTGTATACTGCTTGGAATAGGAACTGCATTAAGCATTCTTATGAGATGTCTTACTACAGGTATTTGGAAATTACTTTCTAAAGTAACATAATATAATCTTTTAAAAGGGATTAGGCAGTCTATAAAAGTGCAATCAACAGCATGGACATGGTTGGTTATAAACACATAACCTTTATCCTTAACTTTCTTTATATTCTCTCTTCCTTTCACTTTAAGCCCCAGCAGTATCCTGTTAAGCGGATTAAACAAAATAGCTACAATGATTCTAAGTAAAATGTTTACGAATCTCTTAATTATGCTTCTTCGCAGATAATCATAATCTTCATATGCTTTAAAAGTATAAGGTTGCCAGAAATGAAGAACATGCTCTTCACGAGGTTCGATATTGCTTATTTCATTTTGCATATCTGTATTCATATTGCTCTTCTTTTTCCTTATGGTTTTCAATAGCATCTTGGAACATACATTCTATATTGTATACACATGCATCCAGGTCATATTTCCGAGCTAAATCACTATATATAAATTCCATCTGTTTTTTTTCTTCTTCATGTTCAATCCAGTAATCTATCTTTTTTGCAAGATCTTTAGCATTACCTGCTTCAAACAAGCTCCTCTCATCCAAGGCAAACTGTACAGTGGCGGATTTATTAGAGTTGGCAATAACAGGCACAAGACCTGATGCAAATGCCTCCATACATGATATTGCCTCAATCTCAGCATCAGAAGGATGAACATATAAATCAGTCATGGAAATAATATCTATTAATTCCTGTTTTGTATAGAAATTTACATTAATCGATATATCAAGCTTTTTTGTAAGCTTCTGTATATAAGTTTTTCTTGGCCCTTGTCCTGCAAGCATTATCTGTATGTTCTTTTTATACTTTGACATTGACACAGCTTTTATAAGTACATCCTGCCTTTTTTCTACAGACAGTCTTCCAATATTGAGTATAAGATATTTATCATTAAATCCTTTTTTCTTTGGCTGCTTTCTATAATGGAAATCTGAATCTATTCCATTGGATATAACATATATTTTTGATTCATATCCATGTTTTATAAGCTCATCAGCTATAAATTTGCTCGGGCAGTGAACAAATGCGCAATATTGATATATATATCTGTTAAACCACCAGTAAACTAAATCGTTTGCCAATTTTATTTTATTAAGATGTAGTGAAGAGGTTACATTCTCTGCTTGACAATGAAATGCAGCTGTGTAAGGTACATTGTTATCTTGGCATATCTCTATTGCATGTCTAGATAATTTAAAAGGCACCAGAAGATGGACTATCTCTGCCCATAATATGGCTTTTTCTAAAACCTCATCATCAGCTTTAGCAAATGTCATTCCCTGTGCTGAGACGAGTTTATCAAAAATAGGTATATACTGCTTTTTAACAAGGAATTCAGTATCTCCTTCATTGCCTGTGCTGACAATCCGCACTTCATTTCCATGTTCAACAAGTTTGCCATAGAGCCTACGTGCAGAAATCGTCATTCCGTTATTAGCGGAAAAAAATTGATCAATAACTAGCAATATCTTCATTGATTCCCCCTAGAATCAAGTATAACTAACCATATGTATAATAAATAATACACTATTTAGAATAAATTGCAAATATCGTTGACATATTTTAACAACCAAATTAAGACAATGTCAAATACTCCTTCTGATTGCTACTTATGATGTTTCTCCACCATTGTTTTCTTTGGCTTGATAAGTCCAAATAATTTAGCTATCTCCATTACAAACAATGGAACAAATGATAATCCCAGACCTACAAGATATGCATTTGTATCAAGAAAAATTAATTGGAAGACCGTAGCTAATGGAGTAAACAATACAAGAGCAATTAAAGCTGTTGAAATCAAACAAGATATGTTCAGCTTTTTATTTGAGAAAACCCCGATTGCAAATAATGAATGTTCTGATCTCATATTGTAAGACTGTACGACCTGTGAAAGTGATAGAACAAAGAATGCCATTGTTTGTCCAGCTTCCAAAGATCCTACAACATACCTTCCATACATAAATCCACATATTGTAAGCGCAGCAATCATGCAACCTTGCAGAATTATCCTTATACCGTATCCATGAGCAAATATACCTTCACTTCTGGGTTTGGGTTTCTGTTGCATTACATCTTTCTCAACTTCTTCCATTCCGAGGGAAATTGCAGGAAGACTATCTGTTACAAGATTTATCCATAAAAGCTGCATTGATAGCAATGGAGTCTCCCTCCAAACCATCATCGCTACAAATACTGTCAATATCTCACCTATATTAGTACCAAGAAGAAATCCGACAACTTTTTTTATGTTTGCATATATGCCTCTTCCTTCTCTGACGGCATCCACAATTGTTGCAAAGTTGTCATCTGTCAAAGTCATGTCTGCAGCACCTTTTGCAACATCGGTTCCTGTTATCCCCATAGCACATCCTATGTCTGCTGCTTTTAATGCAGGTGCGTCATTTACTCCATCACCTGTCATAGAAACGACTTCTCCCTGTCTTTGCCATGCACGTACTATCCTTATTTTATTTTCAGGCGACACTCTTGCATATACAGATATATTTCTAACTCTTCTGTCAAATTCAGAATCAGTCATAGCATCTAGCTCAGTACCAGTAATTGCCTCATCCCCTTCTCTTAAAATACCTAATTCCCTAGCAATTGCAGAAGCTGTTATTACATGATCACCTGTTATCATAACCGGTTTAATTCCTGCTTTGCGACAAACCGCAACAGCATCTTTGGCTTCTGGTCTTGGTGGATCTATCATTCCAACAAGCCCCATGAATATAAGGTCTTGTTCTAAATCCTCTGGTTTTAAAACATCTGGCACATTATCTATACACTTATAAGCTATAGCAATAACCCTTAAAGCGTTATTACTCATTTTAAAGTTTATGTCTTTAGCCTTTTCTTTATCCCCTTTGATACATTTTTCAATAAGAACATCAAAAGCTCCTTTTACAATTACGACATTCTTGCCATCAATCACATTTATCGTAGACATAAGCTTTCTATCAGAGTCGAAAGGTATCTCGCCTTTTCTTGGATAATCTTGGTTTAGCGCTTCCTTGGTCATCCCATTGCGATGAGCAGCATAAACTATAGCAGTTTCTGTCGGATCACCAATATGTTTTTCCATTTCATTCGCAAATATAACTGAACCATTACTACATAAAGTTCCATATTGCAGCAACTTTAAAACATCAAATGTGTTATCTACACTTATTTTCTCTGTTTCTGGCGCTCCATCACAATAAGCCTCCATAAGAGTCATTCTATTCTGTGTTAGCGTGCCAGTTTTGTCGGAGCATATTATTGAAGCGCTGCCAAGAGTCTCTACTGCTGGAAGGTTCCTTATAATCGCATTTTTCTTAACCATCCTTTGTACTCCAATTGAAAGTACTATTGTAACAATCGCAGGTAACCCTTCAGGTATTGCAGAAACAGCAAGAGCGACAGCTATCATGAATATTTCCATTACAGGCATTCCGTCTATTATCCCTACTAAAAATATTACAGCGCATGCCGCGAGTGCTACTATACCTAAATATTTTCCCATAGATGCAAGTTTTTTCTGAAGAGGCGTCTGAGTACTTTCTTCACTTTCCAGAAGATTAGCTACTCGACCCATCTCTGTATCCATGCCTGTTGCCGTTACTACAGCCAATGCTGTTCCATATGTTATTGAACAACCGGTAAAAACCATATTGGTACGGTCTCCTAGCGGAGCATTTTCTGCAATTATGTTCTCTGCATTTTTTTCTGATGGAACAGATTCACCTGTCAATGCTGCTTCTTCTGATTTAAGGCTTGCTGAACGTAGAAGTCTTGCATCAGCAGGAATAAAATCCCCAGCTTCCAGTCTTATAACATCACCAGGTACCAGTAATGACGCTTCAATTACCTGTTCAACTCCATCTCTTATAACTCTTGCATTTGGTGAAGCAAGGTTTTTAAGAGCTTCCAATGCTTTTTCTGCTTTGCTTTCCTGTAAAACACCCATTATCGCATTTAGTATTACAATGAGCATTATGAGTGTTGGTTCTAAAAATTCTTTTGGTTCTTTCTCATAAATCGCAACAATAAATGAAATTACTGCAGCTATAATCAAGATTACTATCATTACATCCTTGAACTGGTCAAAGAATCTTTGTATATTACTTTTTTTCTTAGCTTCTTTAAGCTTGTTCTTGCCATACTGTTCTAACTTGGATACTGCTAATGAGCTTGTTAATCCATTTACTGGATCAGTTTCCAACTGCTTTATTAATTCGTCTTTTTTTATTAAATATGGTATCAATTTTGACTCCTTTCAAAATCCTGTTCTCCATAAAATAATTATATTACTTATATACTTTTAAATAAAATTATTAGCAGATATATATTAATTATTCTTTTACCTCATCATCCTGTCCATAATACGCCTCTTTTCCGTGCTTTCGCTTAAAGTGTTTATCTAAAAGACACTTACTCATAGGCTGTATATCCTTGTTTATACGTTCTGTTATGAAAGCTATCCTTGCAATCTCTTCCAGAACTACAGAATGAAATACCGCTTCCATAGCAGTATTACCCCATGTAAACGGCCCATGGTTGCGTACAAGGCATGCGGGTATTGCATTATAATCTTTGTTTTTGAAAGTTTCGGTTATAACTTTTCCGGTGTTCTTCTCATATTCGTTTCTTATTTCCTCAGGCATCATTGCTCTTGTACAAGGAACTTCACCATAAAAATAGTCAGCGTGAGTAGATCCCATAGGTATTACATTCCTTCCAGCTTGTGCATATGATACCGCATAAACGCTGTGCGTGTGAGCAACAGCCCATGTGTCGGTAAAAGCTTTATATATCTCAAGATGAGTTTTGGTATCGCTTGACGGTTTCAATTTACCTTCAACAATTTCTCCATCTATGTTTACTACCACCATGTCTTCATATGTCATTTGCTCATAATCCACACCGCTTGGCTTTATTACTACATATCTTCTATCCTGATCAATAGCGCTTACATTCCCCCAGGTATATAAAACAAGTCCCTTTTTTACAAGCTCCATGTTCGCTTTATATACATCTTTCTTCAATTGTTCTAGCATTATACAACCTCCATTTACTGACGGTTATATTTTATCATTATTGTGATAATATGAATACCAAGACTTACTATTTCAAATCACAACTCTTTAATCAATTGATATACTGCTTTTTTGTTCTCATTACTGACTGTGTTAGCATTAAAAAATACTATACCTTTAAGGTTTGAATGATCTTTTTTATATTCTTTTACCCATATTCCTATATCCTTAATTATATCCGGAGTCTTAACCCATATATTATAATTGGAAAGCGATTTATTTCTCACACATACCTGTAGAATAATATTATTTGGATATATACTATCTAGAAGAGCGTTAAATTCAATCTGATTCATAGGAAAATGAGCTATGTGCGGCATAACCATATCAACACCGACATGTCTTAAATTATTTGCTTCATGCCCCCATCCCGACGAAAGGGATGTATGAAGACATATACTTATATCTGGTCGGACTGCTTTTATGCCATCATTCAAATTTTTCAACTTATCTGAAATGTTTTTAATTTTCCATTGTTCAAACACATAATCCCCTCTTTTATACTTAGATAAATCTAATCCTGTTTCGCTATTAAAAGCTGATTTTGAGTAATCGCAGAAACATGAACCACCAGCATAACTGATACGTTCGTAACCTATACTTGTTACATTCTTATGGTTATAGGCATTAAGCAGATCAAATACCTCATTATTTTCCAATTCAAAAGCGCCTGGACTGTCTGGACAGAATAACCATTTATATTTTTCGCCATTTTTGCCTTCCTGTTCACATGCATTATGATAAGATATCCTTACTCTTTCAGGATTATATATGCCTAAGTTAGTAAAAAGCTGTATCTTTATTCCCCTTTTATAGGCTTCTTCTATTACTTTCGTAACAAATTCGGTTTCTTTCTGTGCATTAGTACAATTCATATCTCTAAGGCATTCAAGCTTTTTGTTTTTTACTGGCCAGCATAATCCATCATGTTCAGGATCAAAATATGAATAACTTACCATCATAAGGCTCAATAAATTCATTCTGTTTTCTGCCATTTCATCTAAAAGCATAAGAATATCGTCAAAACTCAACCCGTTTTTATCCTTAGCTTCATATGTTATACCTATCTGCCAGCCTTTATAAAATATATTTTCCATTTAACATCCTCTTCTTATATAAAAATATAAGATATAGTCGTAAATTTAATTATATCATTAAAAATAATTCAAGTTGTAATATATTCTTGTACTTATTTTTTATCATTTTTCCTTTATATGCACATCCATCTGTGAAAAAGGTATCTCGATACCTTGAGCATCGAATTCCTTCTTTACAGTCTCATTAATATCAAAATATATTGTCCAATAATCTGGTGCTTGACACCAAACTCTTAAAACATATTCCAAGGAATTTGGCCCATGTGCTAAAAGTCTTGACATAATAGGTGGATCCTTTAAAACAAGAGGATGATTTTGTGCTATTTCAATTAAAATACTCTTAACTTTTTCTACATCGTCATTGTATGATGCTGTAAATTTAAAATCTACCCTCCTCTGTTCTTTCGCACTGAAATTTGTTATTGAAGCATTCGTCATTGTACTGTTAGGTATTGTGATTAGCTTGTTGTCTATTGTTAACAGTCTAGTGTAAAATATCGTTATAGAATCAACAGTCCCCATATGTGTTCCATTATCAACATAATCCCCTACTTTGAAGGGACGAAACACAAGTATCATTATTCCGCCAGCGAAATTTGATAAAGCTCCCTGTAAAGCAAGTCCTATTGCTAATCCTGCAGAGGCAAGCACTGCTATTATTGAAGTTAATGGCACACCAAGTATGCCTATTACAGAGATTATCAGCAATGTCTTTAATGTAATTGATAGTGCACTTTTTATAAATGTTTGGACCGTTTTATCTATCTTATTAAAACCTTTTGATTTTACAACAATTTTTACTAGATATTTAATAAGAACAAGTCCAAAAATAAGTACCACTGCTGCTAGTAGTATTTTTAAGCCTATGGTAGCAGACAATTCAATTAAAGTATCCCAAAGTTTTTGTAATGTATCGTTCATACTATACCTTCCTTTTATTTTTTTTATTGATATTATATCTTAGCATTAATCAGCAGTTATGAATTACACTTTTCAGTATTTTCTTCCAATATGATGCATCTGTTCTTCCCTTTAGCTTTAGCCTGATAAAGTGCAATATCTGCTCTGTTTATCGCAATACTAAATTGTTCGTCCTCAGGATAAAACTCTGAAATTCCAATAGAGATAGTAATGTTGAATTTTTTTATTTCCTTACATTCAAAATTCATTTCTTCCACGACTTTCAATAATTTAGATGAGAAAGCTGCTATATCCTGCTTTTTTAAGCCGTTGCATATAAGCAGAAATTCTTCTCCTCCCCATCTGCAAAGAAAGTCATTACTTCGTATATGACTGTTGAGTTTATCTGCCAATCCAACTAATACCTTATCCCCTACACTGTGACCGCAATTATCATTAATTTTCTTGAAGTTATCAATATCCATCATCATTATAGTAGAATTTATGCCCAGGCTTTTGTAATTTGACCAAGATGTAGACAGATACTTATATGCAGCCCTTCTGTTATATGTCTGGGTAAGAGGATCTTTCTGAGTTTCCTCTATTAAAGTTTTATTGGAATTATTATAGTACCATTTTTCTAAAAAATGTATTACACCAAGAGCGATACAGATTAATACTATAGTCGTTAAAGATATAATTATAAGAAGCATGCTGACCTGTTCATTCTTATCTTTAGAAGTGTAATTTACATATTCCTGTATATCATCAAGATGCACTCCCATTGCAATTATCCAGTCATAATCCTTATATAATTTTGCAAATGTAATCTTTTCTGAAATTATATCGCTATCAAGCTTCTTGAAATAATACTGAAAAAACAACTCACCATACTGTTTTACCCCATCAAGTTCTGTTTTGTAAGGAAATGTGCCTTTGATATCCGTCATTTCCGTAGAAAGATATATACCTTCACTTTCTTTAAGATTTGGGTGTATCCTCCTTATCGCGTAATTATCACCACCCTCATAATCAACTACCTCATTAACCCATACATATGCTTCGTCAGCAAACTTATAACTGTGTATTTCATTGTATAAAAGGTCTTTAACCTGATTGTCTATTGTTTTTTGATCGATTCCAATAATAATGCTGTACTTACCATATGCTTTCTTTATATATACCGGAAGCTGATCACTTAAACTGTTTATATAACCTATATCAATTATTTCTGACTCTTCTTTATTTGGTATATTCATATATAGTATCTGCTGTGACTGTCGATCGACAATAAAAAAAGTAAAGTTAGCTTTTTTTATCTCCTGTGTCATATACTGTTTAGTGTAATTATAAAAACCTTCACTATCCAAATGATAATAATTATCCAGTATATTAGTTATATCTTCTGCTATATGATAGTAAAAATTGACCTGGTCATCATTTTTTTGTTTTATTCCGGCTATGATATTGTTTACAGTATCCTTAAGATATGCCTTTTTTATATCCATAATGCTTTTTGCAGCATAATTATGATACATATCATCAACATCCTTTAAGCCGACATATATTATTGTGCTTATCACCATACCAACTATTAATATAATTGTTATTTGAAGTATCCTATATTTTTTTCTTAAATAATCCATTTGAGCCTCAAAATTGAAATTTATATCTGTTCTCAGTATAACAAAATAAGGAAATTATTCAATGGATTTCATTTTATATTATATCTCCTTCATTGTTACTTTGATAAATTTACTTTTCCCTTTGCTTATAATATATGTGCCTCTTAAGCATAAATTTATATCATTAACAGTCACCCCGTCAATTTTTATGCCTCCGCCTGTTATAAGTCTTCTTGCATCCGAGTTGGATGATGCAAAACCAGTCATCCTAAGCACTTCGACAACTCCTGCAGCTTCTTTCTTAATATTAAATATTTCCACATTCTCAGGGATAGCACAGGATGCTATACTCATGTATCTGTCCTCAGCAGGCTTAATAGATTCTTTCCCATGATACATTTGTATAATCTTTCTTGCATATAATATATGTCCTTCCCTTATATCCCTATTAATTAAAGCAGTATATTCATCCTCCGGTATGTCTGTTGTGAATCTGAAGTAATCGGCAAGCAGGTTGTCCGGTATCTTCATGCACTTTTCGAATATTACTTCCGCAGGTTCGCTTATACCTATGTAGTTGTCCAAAGACTTGCTCATTTTTTCCACTCCGTCCAGACCTGGTAATAGAGGAAATGTAATAACCTCCTGAGATTCCTGCCCGTAATCTTTTTGAAGCTCTCTTCCGACTAAGAGATTGAATGTCTGGTCTGTTCCTCCAATTTCAATATCCGCATTAATTGCGACAGAATCATATCCTTGTATAAGAGGATATAGCAGTTCATGAATACCGATAGGCTGATTGTTTTTATATCTGTTTGAGAAATCATCCCTTTCCATTATCCGTGCAAGTGTGTATTTTCCTGCAAGATTAAGGACACCACCAAAATCCATCTTTCCAAGCCATTCCGAATTATATACAATCTTTGTTTTTTTCGGATCCAGTATCTTTGCGACCTGCTCAAAGTATGTCTGACCATTTTTTCTTGTCTCTTCGAAGGATAAAGAATTCCTTGTCTTACTCTTGCCTGAAGGATCACCTATCATACCGGTAAAGTCTCCAATTACAAAGACAATCTGATGTCCCGCCTCTTGTAAAACCTTCAACATACGCAAAGGCACTGTGTGACCTAAATGCAAATCAGGTCTTGACGGGTCAGCTCCGAACTTGATCTTTAAAGGTTTCTCGCTGTCCAGTTTTTTTCTGAGTCCTTCTTCACTGAATACAGCGACTGCATTCCTCATTAAAATTTCTATTACCTCTTTGTTTTTCTTGTTATTCATAATTTTCTCCTTATAAATCGAGTAGGAGAAAATTTCCCTATTAGGGAAATTTTCGACCTCTCACACCACCGTACGTACGGTTCCGTATACGGCGGTTCAATCAACTTAACAAGCGACACACCTTTCGATGTAGTAGTCTAACATTGAGACTAATCCAAATGAGGTTAGTCTCTTGTTGTTTATTGCTTTCTGTACCCATCCATTGTGTGCAAGTCTCGCATATTTATCTCCACAGTAAGCTACTTTAAAAGCCGCCCACCTTGGTACATCAAGTTCCATCAGGTTCTTTGCTCTGTTCTGCGGAGTCTTCCAATGTTTCCAAATGCACATTCGTAAACGATAGCGAATGTTACTGTCTAGGTTCGCGCAGAGAGTTTTCATACTTCCTATCTTGAAGTAGTTAATCCAACCTCTGACAAGTTCGTTGAGTTTCTGCACCTCCGTCTGGCTTTGGTATCTCCACTCTTCGTACTGGCTGAGGTTTGTATTTTCTTGTCCTCAACTGTTCCCTGATGATTTCGCCGTTCTTTGCAAGATGTTCTCTGAGTTCCGTGTACTTCATTCCGTCCACTCCCTCTGCACCTTTGTTTCGTACGACTTGCAGATATGCT
>Ga0209606_1000190_pt1 | contig 101510 bp, 71 predicted proteins | sample AD_UKC057_MetaG_FD_184412 | JGI IMG/M metagenome (GOLD analysis project Ga0209606, IMG submission 184412) | Active sludge microbial communities of municipal wastewater-treating anaerobic digesters from USA - AD_UKC057_MetaG (SPAdes) (version 2) | ecosystem: Engineered > Bioreactor > Anaerobic >...
ATTCTGGAAGTCACTTTGACCGAAAAACGCCCGCTGTATCAGGTGTTGACCGAATCGGCCGACCTGATGCCACCAAGGGGTGCCGCTAACCAGAAGAATCTATTCGAGATCTTTTAGGACACTAGTGCGATTACGAGTACGATTACGATCACGATTACGAATGACGATTACGAATTACGAGCACGAACCATCAACGATCAACCATCAATCATCAACGATCGCTCAGGCTGGGCGCCTGAGCGTTCGTCACAGCCAGCGCCAGTCGTGGTGGGTGAGGAGGTACCAAACGACGTAGATCCAACCAAGCAGCCCGTGCAGCAGCACCCACAGGACCGACTTGTTCGCCGTCCACGACATCACCATGGCCAGCGCCGCGCCGAACCCCAACCCCGATCCGGCCAGAGCGCAGCCCCGCCCTTCCCGTTCTGCCATTGTGCCACCTCCTGATCTGAATGCACCTACAGCCACCGCGCGGTGGCACCGGTGTCAGTCCCCCTGTTTGCCCTTAGCGTATGGGGTATCCGATGCGCACCGCCGGCAGGCACCTTTCCCGCCGGCGGCGCGCCTTCGGCTATTCGGGCTTGGAGCCGCAACCGCTCCGGCTGGGGCACTGGCTGCAGTCCGGCTTGGCGGCGGTCTTCCCCTCGGCGGGAACCACCTTCTCCAGCTTCGCGGCGGGAGCCACCGGGGCGAGGGCCTTCAGGATCTCGTCGGGATTGGTCTTGGCCGTTTCGAAGGTGACGGCGTACTGGCTCTTTTCCTTGTCCACCTTGGCGGCGACGATGCCGGTCTTCTCGGCCAGCGCCTTGGACAGCGCCTTCACCGTGGCCACCTGGTCCAGGCCGGGCACCGCGAACACGGCGGTTTCCTGGGCCACCGCCGGCTTGGCGGCGGGCGTGGCGGTGGTGTCGGCTGCCAGCAGGCCGCCGGCGACTGCGCCTACGAGAATGGCAAGCACCGTGAGTCTGGTCAGCTTCATCATGTCCGCAATCCTCCACATGTATGGTTTATGGGTCGCTATCACTTGCCTGTCGCCGGGATCTGATCCCGGGAAATTCCATCCACATCGACCACCCGGTAGACGCCAAACGCCACCTCGCCGGTCGCTTCGTTGTACACCGGGCTCTCGATGGCCCGGATGATCGCAGCCGGGCCGGTCCGGCTCGGGTCGTAGGTCACCTCGGCCCGGTTGCGCGAGGCAAACGCTTCGAATCGTATGATGCCGGGCGCGCCTTCGAGTTGCACGGCGGCGCGCTCGGCGGTATCCACGCAGCGCAGCCCCTCGATCAGCAGGACGGCGGTCCGTTGCCCGACAGCGCCCGCCGCCGCGGCGGGCCGAAAATCGCGGGTATAGCTGGGCACGGCCACGAGACTCGCCGAACCGATTCCGAGCAGCGCCAGCAGGAGCACCACCGCGGGGATCCACCAGGGCGACACCCTCATCGTCGCACCCCCTCGAGACGCAGCTCCAGGGCGCCGGCGGCCGGACAGGCGTGCACGCACTCCAGGCAGAGGGTGCACTCGCCCGAGCGCACCTGATCCACCCCGGACACATCCAGCGCGTGGGGACAGGCCCGGTCGCACGCGCCGCAGCGGGTGCAGGCCGCTTCGGACCGCGCCAGGCGCATCCGGCCCACCGCCGCCAGCGGCCAGAGCGCCGCGCCCAGCGGGCACAGGTAGCGGCACCAGGCCATGGGCACCAGCACCGCCGCCGCCAGCAGCCCTGCCAGCACGGCGTAGCTCCACGGCATGACGTCGTGGCCGTGGAAGCTGAACAGGATGTAATAGGGATCGTACCCCCGGAAGATCAGCTCCCCGGTTCGATAGGTGAAGTACAGGATCACGAGGAGGACCGGCACCCGCAGGAGGCGGAGCCAGCGGTCCGCCGCGCGGGGCGGCTCCAGGCACTGCCGGTACCCGCCGCCGGGAGAGCGCCGATTCCGCCGGAACATACGCCGGCCCAGGGCGGCCAGGCCCTCGCTGACGGTGCCGAACGGACACACCCAGGCGCAGAACGATTTGCGCGCCAGCGCGGTGAGTCCCAGCAGAGCCAGAAAGAGGGTCAGGTTCAGCTCGCCCGCGGCGCAGCTGAACCGCTGGCTGGTGACGAAGGCGTACAGCGTCTCGAGGCCGCCGAAGGGGCAGAATTTTTCCACGCTCGTCAGGGACCAACCCATGGCGAAGCGCCAACCGGTCACGGCGGCGGCCGCGACGATCGCGATCTGGAAAATTCGGCGGGTCAGTTTTAGCATGTTCGGTTCGCTGGGCCGGCTGCCAAGCACCGGCGAAATGAACCGAAACCCTACCATCCAGCCGGCACTTCGTCAAGTGATTTCGGGTGTTTCCAATGGCACTTCCCGAATCCCGCCCGCCGCGGCCAGCTCGAACACCGCCAGGGCGCCGGGGCCGTCCCCCACCTTGGCCAGCCCCGCGAACAGCGCGCCGCCGCCGTCGCCAGCCGCGTCATCGCCGGCCGTGCGGACGGTGGACCGGTAGGGGTGGTGCATGTGGCCGGCGATGACCAGCGCCGGTCGCAGGTGCTCCACCAGCAGCCGCGCCCATTCGTTGCCCACCGCGGTGTAGCGCAGACTCCGGCGCCGGCGCTCGAACTCGGCGGCGTCCCTCTCGGCGATGACCCCGGCCGGCCACTCGTGGAGCACCAGCACGTCCGCACCCGGCTGGTCCAGCAGGAACTCCACGTGGGACTCCCGAAAATACGAATACTCCTTGGGCGACACCTGCCGCCGCCGGTCTGCGGCGGGAAGCGGCTCGGTGAACTTTTCAGGGTGAAAGATGCCGGACAGGGCGCACACCCGCACTCCGTGGATCGAACCGGCGAAGGCCCGGCCGAGATACGTGCAGTTGCGACAGAGGGTGGAGCCGTCCGGATGCTGTTTGAGAAAACCGACCGGTTCATGATTGCCGCCGATGAAATAGACCGGCCGCGGCAGTGCCAGCTCACCCGCCCAGACGGCCGGGAAATCTCCCAGCTGCCGGTACCGGGCGGGCGCGGCCATGGTCTGCAGGTCTTCCGCGTGCCGGATGGGCTCGAAGTCACCCGCCTGCAGGACAAAATCCAGCGGCCGGCCCAGGCGCGCCTCGGCGTCCCGCAGCAGGACCACCAACTCGCGGTGGCGGCCATGCACGTCGCCGGCGCAGGCGAGGGTCACCGGCCGCCCGGCGGCGCCGGGTCCAGAATGAAGCGATGGAAAATGGCGGCGCGTGATCACCGGTCTCCCTCCCCCACTGGTTGACCCTTAGACACTGTTTCAGGATCCCGGCGGGAGTAACAGTGGCTTTCATTCAGAGATTGATATACTGTTGCAACAAATGACGCAACTTTCAGGTTCGTGACCCGATAAGTGAGTCAGTTCATCATCAAGGAGGGCGTGGGTGTGCGATACCGAATAGCCACGGTGGCGTTCGTGCTGTCCGCGCTGGTCCTCGCCTGCGCCTCCCACAACGGGAGGAATCCCATGAACGAATCGGGCAAGTCCGGCGGCACCTCCGGCGCCGTCATCACGGTGGCCGCGCCCGGCGGTTACGTGACCGCGGACGCGGCGTTTGTGGTGTCGGTCCCCTACCTGGTCATCCAGGAAGACGGCCGCATCATCCGCCTGGCCCAGGGACCCGGCGGATACTGGAATGTCTGGAAGACCGGCCAACTAACCACGCCATCGCTGCCGGAGCTGCTGCAGCGGCTGGAAGCCTTGGGATTCTGGGAATGGGACAGCCGGGCGGTGGAACGAGAGGTCCACGCCACGACCCTCATCACCGACCTGCCCACCACCGCGATCACGGTCCGGGCCGGCGGGCGGGAGAAGACGTTTGCCTGTTACGGGCTCCGCCAGTACTGGCAGCACCACGCCATCCCCGCGCTGCAGCAGCCCGTCGCGGCGCTGGACCTGCTGGAGGGGTTGCCGGCGCCTGACATCTACTACCCGCCCGCAGGCGAGGTGTTGCTCATCCCCCTCGACGAGCCGCTCCCTCGCAACGCATCGCCGGGCGCCTGGCCCCTGCCGGCTTTGCCGCTCCGCGTGTCGGGCGGCGTTCACCGCGGCAGCCTGCTGGGCGCCTACGACGGGGCGGAGTTCCGCCAGATCGTCGAGGTGCTGACCCGGCACAGCCTGATCCGGTTCGACGGAAAATACTATACGGCGGCGTACCGCCCCGTGTTCAACACCGGCAAATGATCCCCGGCGCGTGCGCCGGGTCGGATACGGATTCGATATCTTATAACCTGTCGGTCGGGAGCCGGGCTTCCGGATCCGGCAGAAGGAGGGGACCATGTCCGATGTGGGGGGCGTGGGCGGCGCCGGCGGAGTTCAGGGAGGCGCCTCTCCGTCCGATCAGACCTGGAGTGTGGACCAGGACAGCAACACCATCACCCTGGACAACGGCTACACCGTCACCTTCGAGAACGACGACCAGGCATGGCACATCCGGGACGCCGACGGCAACGACGTCCGGATCTGGGGCGATCCCCACGTGCACGAGGGTGACGGCGGCAAGTGGGATTTCAAGGCCCAGATGACCTTCGAGCTGGAGGACGGCACGAAGATCACCGTCAAAACCAAGCCCATCGGCGACGGCTCGGTGACCGTCTCCGACGAGCTCATCATCACGAAGGGCGACCAGGCCATTCACGTCACCGGCATCGCCGACAACAACGTCCAGATCGGCGACGTGACCATGGACGGCGCCGCGCTGGACGCGGCCACCGCCGACGGCTATGTGGCCACCGAGACGGGCGGAGTGGACGACTGGAGTTTCCGCGGCACCGAGATCACCCGCAACCTTCCGTTCGTGGACTACGACACGTACGTCGCCGCCATGGGTCTGTTCGAAAACCCGCCGCCCCTGCACCTGCTGGATCTGACCGCGCTTCACACCGCCGCCCTGGCCGCCGGCCAGACCGACGACGAGTACATCCGGGAGCAGCTCGACCAGCTCGAGGCCGACATGCAGGCCCAGCTGGACGACGCCCGGCAGAAGATGAATCAGGCCGACAACTTCTACGAACGGAAATACTACGAGGACCTGGTCAACGCCCTCTCGACGGACATCAGCGAGCTCCAGGCCGGCGAGGGGTCCGGCTCCGTCGAAGACAAGATGAACCTTTACAACCGCCTCGCCTTCGAGTTCCACCTGGAGGTGGAGTACAACATCAACATCACCGGCGTGGGGGTGACCTGGACTCAGGCCGAGCTGCAGGAGCTGGAGGACCAGCTCGAAATGCTCCCGCCCGATTTCACCGTCTTCAACCACAACCTGCGCGAGATCCGGCGCGAGGCCATGCAGCCCGGCGTCGGCGGCTACAACACCGGCTCCGGCCTCATCGCCCTGGGGTCGGGGAACGTGGGCCGGTCCATCATCCACGAGATCGGCCACGACTTCGACAACGAGAACCCGCGCTGGGACGACTTCTTGGCCACTTCCGGCTGGGTGAACCACTCCTCCGATTTCACCGACATCAGTTCCGACTTCACCGGAAACACCTACACGCCATACAACGGTTCCGCCCGCTACAGCGACGGGCAGATCTACAATGACGGCGATCCCATCGACCTGGACGGCGACGGGGTCGACGACGGCATCGTCCAGGTGCACTACGGCCAGGTGTACGTCTGCGACGCCGACGCCGATTTCATCTCCAACTACGCCTCCACCAACCCGCTCGACGATTTCGCCGACTGCCTGAAGTTCTTCTGCAAGGATCCCCAGCAGCTCAAGAACGACTGCCCCGACAAGTACCAGTTCATGGTGGAGTTCATGGGGTACGATCCGCTGGCTGCACCGTAGGGCGGACGGATTTCCGGTCGAGTCGTCCATTTGAGATCGTACGCAACAAGGAGGTCGTCACATGTTTGAGCCGAGGAAATGGAAGCGCACGGAATTGGAGATGGTCAACCAGTTGCTGCGCCATCTCCCCGAGCGCCACATTCGATACAACGAGGGATTCGCCGAGCTGGTGCGCGAGGATTATCTCACGGGCAAGGACAAGACCAGCCTGTCGGCAGCCGGGGCCTACCGGACCCGCGGCGGGTCCATGATCCTGTTCAACCCCGCCTTCTGGGATCCCGTGCCCATGGGCGCCACCGAGATCCCGGCGGTCCACTTCACCCTGCTGGCCCTGGTGGGCTATTCGCTCTTCACCACCCTGGAGGTGAAGAAGGGCTGGCCCCCCATCATGTACCCGCGCTTCGACCGCGGGGCGGGCGCCCGGGCGCTGGTCAAGATCGTGGACCGGGAGTTGTTGCCGAAAGAGCTGCAACTGCGCGGCGGCGAGCTGTACATGGATCCCAAGCTGGTTTCGCTGGACCGGAGCTTCGCCTACTGTTACGCCCTCTACGTCCTGGCCCCGGAGAACCTGCTCCGCTCGTTCCCCGAAGCGTACCAATACCTGAAGACGCGAATCTTCGCCGGACGGGAGTACCGGGCGCAGCAGGCCCTGTCGGGCAAGCATCGGATCCGGGTCTGAGCGCGACGACGTTCAGGATTCGTTCCCCTTCGTTGCGGATTGCGCGCTCGTGCATACAACTCGTGCTCGTAATTCGTAATCGTCATCGTAATCGTGATTCGCAATCGAGGCTCGAGACTCGAGGCTAGAGGCTCGTTCCCAGCCACCGGGTCTCGCGGTTCGGGGTTCGGGGCCCGGGGTTCGGGGCTCGGCACTCGTCTCCAACGATCAACCATCAACCATCAACAATAGTCGGACCTGGGACCTGGGTTCCGGGACCTGGATCACAAAACCCGGATTCTAGTACTCATTCACCCACTCACCGATTCACGCATCCTCCCATTCATTGTCCCAAACGCACAATGAGAAATGAAAAATGAAAGATGATCAATGAAAGGCTCCTCTTTCCTTTTCACCCATTCACCCATTCACCCATTCACCCATTCACCATAAGAGAAAATCGAGCGTCTCGCCGGCGTTCTCGCGGTAGGTGCCCTCGATTTTGAACTCCCCGTCGATGTCGGTGAGCACGATCTCGTAGTACTGCGGGCCGCCGGCGTACATGATCTCGTAGCGGATGTTGGTTCGCCGCTCGCCGTCGAACAGATTGTTCGTTTCGGTGTAGTGGAGCATCTTCCGGCCCAGGACCGCGCCCACCTCCTGGCGGCGCTTGGCGTGGGCGGCGACGAACTTTTCGCGGCTCACCTCCTGCCGGTAGCCCAGCGCCAGGCAGCGGTCGTAGGCCTCACCGGCCTGTTCCGTGGCGACGAGATCGCAGTATACGCCCACCAGCTTCTCGTCCAGCTCCATGGGCGACGGCCGGGGCGGCTTGTTCCCCTTGCAGCCGGCCAGGATGATCACCAGGAGCAGCACCGCTCCCGTCACCACCGCCACAATTGTCCCCGTTTGCATGGCTCGCCTCCCGTCTGGATTGCACGCACCCGAAGCCATAGACGGCCTCTGCCAGAAAATTCCGCGCCCGTCACGGGAATCCTATCACCCGGGCATAAGGATAGGCAATTGGTTGGTCAATTCAGATGGTGAATGGGTGAATGGGTGAATCGGGAGACGGGAGAGGAGAGATGGGAGACGGCTCTCGGTTAAAAGTCCAGAACAAAAAAGCCTCTGTGTCTTCTGCGTCCTCTGTGGTGAATCCAGGCACCCCGAAGTCCGATGTCCGCTGAGCGGGTGCGGCCCCCAAGTTCCGGGGCTCGATAAAGGGATTGACCGCTGTGCGGCTCGGTCATAGAATGCGCGCAGATCTTCCGCCATCCAATTCGTTACATCTTCCATCCGTCCGTCGCGGGCGGGAGCGTGCATTCACCGTCGGAGCCGCATGCAGGAGGTGGGCCATGGCCGAGGCAGCCGTCCGGGTCCTGTTCATCAGCGGGTCCATCGGACTGGGCCACGTCAGCCGGGACGTGGCCATCGTCCGCGCGCTGCGGGAGCGACGCGCCGGAGTCCAGGTCGACTGGCTGGCGGCGGCGCCCGCCGACGGCTACCTGCGTGACGCGGGCGAGCGCCTCTTGCCAGAGTCCGCCGAGCTGGCCGACGAGAGCGCCCTGGCTGAGGCGGCCGCCGAGGGGGCGCAACTCAGCCTCGTCCGTTACGCTTTCGGGGCGATGCGGCACTGGTCGCGGAACGTGGAAGTCCTCAAGCGGGTCACGGCGGCGCAGCCCTACGACTTGGTCGTCGGTGACGAGACGTATGAGGTCAGCCTCGCCTTGAAGAAAAATCCCGCCCTTAAGACGTTCCCGTTCGTGATGATCTTCGATTTCGCCGGATTCCAGCCCGTGACATCCCGGCCCATGGAACGCCTCGGCGTCTGGTTCTGGAACCATGCCTGGTCGAAGGGCTACCGGCAGAAACCCCGCCACGTGGACATGAGCCTGTTCATCGGCGAGCTCGATGACATCCCGGACACCCCGTTCGGCCTCGGACTCCCCAACCGCCGCGACTGGGCCCGGGCGAGGTGCCGGTTCGTGGGCTATATCCTGCCCTTCGACCCGACCGCCTTTCGCGACCCAGCGGCGGTGAAACGCCGTCTGGGCTACGGGCCGGAGCCCCTGGTGATCGCCGCCATCGGCGGCACGGCGATCGGCCGCGAACTGCTGGAGCTCGCCGCCCGGTCGTACCCGGCGCTCCGGGAACGGGTACCGGGCGTGCGGCTGGTACTGGTGTGCGGGCCGCGCCTGCCGGTCTCTGCCGTCGCGGCACCGCCCGGTGTGGAGGTCCACGGCTACGTCCCGGCGCTCTACGAGCATTTCGCCGCCAGTGACGCGGTGGTGACCCAGGGGGGCGGCACGGCGACGTTGGAACTCACCGTGCTCCGGCGGCCGTTCATTTTCTTCCCGGTGGAGGGGCATTGCGAACAGGAGTTCGCCGTGGCCGATCGGCTCGCCCGCCATGGCGCCGGCCGCCGGTTGGCCCTTTCCACCACCACGCCGGAGTTATTGGCCCGGACGATAGCCGCACAGCTCGCCGCCACGCCCGACTACCCGCCCGTGTCCGCGGACGGCGCTCGGCGCGCCGCGGAGCTCCTGGACGGATTGCTCCAGTCCACCAGGCCGGAGACTCGGGGATAGGGGTTCGGGACCAAGCGGTTTCGCCTTAATACACGGAGGCCGCAAGCCCATCTTCTGATCAGTCATTGATCACTTTTAATCTGTGAATTTTTTTCCCCCCCGGTTGGATCGCCGGAGGGCGGTTCACCCGGTGTGACTTCGTGGCCCGGCCCCCGACCCGCCGGGCGGATCGAATGTTGATCGCCCCGGGCGTGAGCCCGGGGCTCGGGTCGCCGGCCATCGCCAGAGAGCGACCCGCAAGGCGGATCGAATGTGGTCCTGACCTCGATGAAAATCACGGATTGCCACGCGCAGGCGATCTGCAGGCTTCGGAACCACCCCTGCCCCCCCCACGCACTCGATCATATTCGACCCGCTCCGCGGGTCGTCCCGGCTCACAGCGGGGCGGAACAAATCCCGGATTTCACCCGGGGCTACCCAGGTTCGACCCGCATGCCGCGGGTCGTCGGAGGAGTTCTTCCAGGAAGATACCTAAACCATGCGGAAGCGGCGCGAGAGCCATCCCTGCAGTGTTCACCGCGGTGAATCGAGTTGTGACTTCGGATTATTGGTTATTGATGATTGCCTATATTTGATTGGCTATTTGGAAGCGAGATGGGATGTGCCGGGGCTCCGCCAGATTGGGATCAGGATTACGAGCACGAGACATGAGCGGGATTTACGAGGAGAGCTCTGGGGTTTGAGAACCAGGACCCAGAACCCAGGTCCCAGGTCCGACTATTGTTGATGGTTGATAGTTGATGGTTGATCCTTGGTGGCAAGTGCCGAGCCCCGAACCCCGAACCGCGAGACCCGGTGGCTGGGAACGAGCCTCGAGCCTCTAGTCTCTAGCCTCGAGCTCAGTACTGGTCCAGCGGGCGGATTTGCGACAGCGGCAGGTCGCGGAAGGCGGCGAGGCCGGCGGCGATCTCCGTCAGCAGGCGGTCGCGGTCGCGGCTCAGGATCCCGCGCAGCGGCAGGAAATTCGAGGCGTGGTCGCTCCGGAACACGGCGCGGCGGCAGCGCACCTCCCCGACGAAGGCGCCGAGTTCGGCCAGCAACCCGGCCGCGTCCAGCGGCTCGAAGCCGTCGCCGAACGCGGTCCGGAAGCGGCGGCCGCCGGGGGGCAGGCCAAGCACCAGCGTGGAGACGTACTCGGGGTCCACGGCGCTGACCACCGCCGCCGAGCCGGCGGCGTGGGCGGCACTCAGGGCGCGTCCGCCCAGCCCGTTGATGACCATGACCGACACCCGCAAGCCGGCGGCGCGGGCCCGCCGCAACGCTTCGACGGTGGACGCCGCAGTCTCCCCCTTGCGCACCCGCCGCAGCACCTCGTCGTCGCCCGACTCGATGCCGGCGTAGACGAGCCCGAGCCCCGCCGCCGCCAGGTCGCCCAGCTCGGCGTCGCTCTTGGCTCGGATGTTGCGGGGTGAGGCATAGGCGGAGATGCGGTTCAGATCCGGGAAGTGCGTCCGGATCCGGTCCAGGACGGCCAGGAGGTGTTCCGTGTCGGCCGCCAGCGGGTCGCCGTCGGCCAGGAAGACGCGGCGCACCGGCCAGCCGGAACGGGCGGCGGCGGCGAGCCAGGCGTCGACTTCAGCGAGCGGCGTCACCGCGTAGCGCCGGTCGGTGTACATCTCGCAGAAGGCGCACCGGTTCCAGGAGCAGCCGGCGGTCACCGGCAGGATGAGCGATTCCGCCTCGCTGGGCGGCCGGTAAACGGGCGCCTCACGCATCCAGGCGGGCCAGCGCCTCGAGGATCGAGGCTTTCTGGAGCTCGTACTTGGCCAGCCGCTGGCGGTTTTCCTCGACCACTTCAGCCGGGGCGCGGGAGACGAAGCTGTCGTTGGACAGCTTCTTGCTGAAGATGGTGATCTCCTTCTCCACCCGCGTCAGTTCGCCTTTGAGGCGCTGCCGCTCGGCGGCCTCGTCGATGACGTCGTGGACGAAGATCTGGATCCGCTCCACCACCACCGAGGCCGCGCCGCGCGGCCGCACCGCCGCCGGGTCCAGGCGCAGGTCGGCCACGCCGGCGAGGTGCCGGATGACATGGGCCTCGGCGCGGAGCGCCTCGAGCCGGTCCTCGGGCGGGCGCAGGGTGATGGTGAGCGCCGTCGTGGCGGCGACGCGCTGGGTGTTGCGCACCTCGCGGATGGCCGAGGTGAGCGCCTGCACCGTGGTGAAGGCGGCGAGCAGGTCCGGATTGTCCAGCTCCGGCACGGGCCGCGGCCACGGGGCGGCGGCGATCATGGGTGCGGCGTCGGCCGGCGCCAGTCCGGCCAGCCCCCGCATCGGGAGCACCTCGTTGAGTTCCTGGTAGATCGCCTCGGTGATGTAGGGGATCATGGGCTGGAGCAGCCGCAGCACCACGTCGAGGCAGTGGGCCACCACCAGCCGGGCCGTGTTGGCGGATGGGTCGTCCGGGTCCTGCAGACGCGGCTTGACCAGTTCCAGGTACCAGTCGCAGAGCGACCCCCACATGAAGTCGCGCGCCGCGCCGACGGCCACGCTGGGATTGTAGTCGGCCAGCCCGGCGGTGACCGCGCGCACCGCCTCGTTGAGCGCCGCCAGGATCCAGCGGTCCTCCAGGGCGAGATCCGACAGCCGCAGCGGCGCCATGCGGGCGCCGGCCAGGTTGCCCAAGGCGAACCGGGCGGTGTTCCACAGCTTGGTGCAGAAGCGCCGCCCCTCGACGAAGCGCTCGCTCACCAGCTTGGCCGTGGGGATGTCGGGCATGGTGCCCAGCACGTCAAACTCCTCGCGGCAGCCGGCGCACAGGTAGGTGAAGATGCTGCGACCGTGCCGCGTTTCGGCAAGGTCGTTGTGGTGGGCGCAGTGGGGGCAGACCGCCGTGACGGGGAGCCGGATGTCCTGGTTGCCCGTCTGCATGTCGCAGAGAATGTACCGCATGGCGTCGGTGCCGTACTCCTCGATGATGTCCACGGGATCGATGCCGTTCCCCTTTGACTTGCTCATCCGCTCACCCTTGCCATCGAGGATGTTCGCGTGGATGAACACGTCGCTGAACGGGATGTCGCCCAGGTTGTACAGGCCCATGATCACCATCCGCGCCACCCACAGGGTGATGATGTCGCGGGCGGTGACGAGGCAGGAGCCGGGATAGTAGTAGGCGAGGCAGTCGTCGCGGCCGTCGGCGGCGCCGAGCGGCGCGCCCCCCTCGGTGTCGGCGGTGGCCGGGTCGGGCCAGCCCAGGGTGGAAAACGGCCAGATCGAGGAGGAGAACCAGGTGTCGAGCACGTCCTCGTCGCGGCGGTAGCCGAGCGACTCGAGGGCGGCGAAGAGCGCCGGGTCGTCCTCGAGCAGGGTCACGTCCACGAGGCAGGGCGCGGACGGCGCGCCCCCCAGGCCGTCCGCGTCGGCGGCGGCGCCGATGCGCACCGACCGCTCCGCCTCGGGCAGGAACGCCCGCACCGCGGCCAGTTCCGGCCGGCCCAGCACCGCGGCGAATCCCGGCTCCGCCAGCGCGGCGGCCAGGGCGCCGAGCGTGGTCCGAAGCGACCAGACGGGGATGCGGTGCCCCCACCAGAGCTGCCGGCTGATGGGCCAGTCGCGCTTCTCGCCGAGCCAGTCCAGGTAGGTCTTGACGAACCGCTCGGGGTGGAAGCGAACCCGGCCGTCGCTCACGGCATCCATGGCCGCCTGCACCAGGCCGGGGGCGGTGAACGCCTTCGGCGTGCCGCGACCCATGGCCACGCCGCCGGGCACGTCGCCCATGCGGATGAACCACTGGTCCGACAGGTACGGCTCGATGGGCGTCTTGCTCCGGTCGCTGTGGCCGACCTCGATCTCGCGGTCCTCGACCGCCCCAAGCAGCCCCTGCGCCTTGAGATCGTGCACCACCTGTTCGCGGGCGACGAAGCGGTCCAGTCCCTGATAGGGGCCGGCGTTGGCGTTGAGGGTGCCGTCGGGATTGAGGATGTTGACGATGTCGATCGCCGCGCGGTGGCGCATCCAGACATCGTAGTCGTTGGGATCGTGAGCCGGGGTGATCTTGACGCAGCCGGAGCCGAGACCCGGCTTGGCCCACTCGTCGCAGATGAGCGGGATGGGCCGGTTCATGAGGGGGAGCATCACCTTCCGGCCGGCCCGGGCCATGTCGCGGAGCGCCAGCAGGCAGGGCAGCACGGTGCGGCGGCGTTCTTCCAGAGCCTCGAGTTGCCCGCGCAGGGCAGCCTGCTCGCGCGCCGGGGCGGCGGCCAGCGCTTGGTTCAGCGTTTCGATCTCGGCGGCGAGCGCCGCGTCGGGTTCCGGGTGGACGGCCACGGCGGTGTCGCCGAGCATCGTCTCGGGGCGGGTGGTGGCCACCTCGACGTGGTCCGGCTCGCCCGGCTGCGGATCGATCACCGGATAGCGCAGGTGCCAGAAGTGGCCCTGGACCGTCTCGTGGTACACCTCGTCGTCGGAGATGCTGGTGCGCAGGAACGCATCCCAGTTCACCAACCGCTTGCCGCGGAAGATCAGGCCGTCGTCGAACATGCGGAAGAAGGTGTGGCGGACGGCCCGGGAGCAGACCTTGTCCATGGTGAAGCGCTTGCGTTCCCAGTCGCAGGAGCAGCCGATGCGCATGAGCTGCTCCAGGATCCGCGCCTGGTACTGGTCCTTCCAGGCCCAGATCCGCTCCACCAGGCCGTCGCGGCCCACGTCGTGCCGGGTGAGCCCTTCGAGCTCCTTCAGCCGCTTCTCCACCACCGCCTGGGTGGCGATGCCGGCGTGGTCGGTGCCGGGCATCCAGAGGGTGTTGTCCCCCTGCATCCGGTGCCAGCGGATGAGCACGTCCTGCATGGAGTTGTCCATGGCGTGCCCCATGTGCAGGGCCCCGGTCACGTTGGGCAGCGGCATCATGATGACGTAGCGGCGGTCGCGCGGCCGGTCGTCGGGCACGGCGTGGAAGGCTCCGGCGGCGCGCCACATGTCGTTGACGGACTTCTCGATCTCCGCCGGCTCATATGTTTTTGAGAGGGTGAACTTGCTACTCATGGTCGCTTCCTCAAGAGAATAAAGAGGATTACTCTACTCCAGCCGCTTGGCAAAAGCAAGGTTAGAGGCTCGGGGCTCGGGGCTCGGGGCTCGCGGTTCGGGTCTTCCCGTTTATCTGATGCTTCCCGTCTTACGTCTTACGTCTTAAGTCTCTCGTCTCCCGTTTCTCGATTCACCGACTCACCGCCCGCCAAATGACCAAATCATGTTTGAACATGTTTGGTGATCAATGAATTGTTTTGTAATCTTCGTGTCTTTGTGGTGAATCCGCTTTCGTCACCAACTTTCCCGCCGGCGCAGCTCGGTGATGTGAGCGGTGTGATGCCGGCCGTGCCAGGCATAGAGGACCAGCAGGAAGTCCAGCGTCAGCGTGGCCTGGCGCTCGGGATGATAAACCGTACGCCGGAAATCGTCCGGCGCCATGGTCCGCATCAGCATGGCCCAGCGGCGGTGCAGCGCGTCCAGCAGGTTGAGCGACAGTTCGCCCGGCGCCGCGATGGCGTCGGGTGTCTCGGCCCAGCGGCTCTCGGCATACGGCTTGATGGTGGGATTGTCCTCGGTCAGGGCCAGCTTGAACCGAATGAAGGCGTTGAGGTGGGCGTCGGCCAAGTGGTGGACCACCTGGCGGATCGTCCAGCCGCCGGGCCGGTACGGCGTGCCCCAGCGCAGCGCGTCGAGCCCGGCGACGGCCTCCCGGATCCGCTGCGGCTGGGTGGCGATCTCTTCGATGAGCGCGGCGCGCCGCTCCGGTGACAGGGAATCCTCCGGCGTGAACGGGCCGATGGGATAGCGCAGATCGGGATCGGACATAACACCTCCGAGAATCTGTTGATAGTTGATGGTTGATTGTTGGGAGAGGAGTGATCTTTCACGACCGACCATCAACCATCAACTATCAACTATCAACCGTAACAGGTGTCGCCAGCCGTTCGGTCAGTCGACGGCGACCATGACGCTGGACGCCTTGATCACCGCGTAGGCCGGCTTCCCCACCTCCAGGCCCAAACGGTCGCAGGCGGTCTTGGTGATGATCGCGACCACCTCGACCCCGTCGGCCAGGCGGATGACCACCTCCGTGTTCACCGCGCCGGCGTGGATCTTATGAACCGTACCCTTGAGGACGTTCCGGGCGCTGAGTTTCATGTCCGCCTCCTTGCAGTTTTCCTATTGGATGCCGCGGCCGCGCCGGAGGTGTCGCCTCCGCGGGCGCGTCGCCGCACCACCGGCAGATTCGGCCGGGTGTTGACCCGGAGCTGAAACACGTCGGGGCGGGCGTAGTGGCCGGCCACGTCGAAGTCGAGCTTGCCCCGGACCACCTCGCCGAGATCCAGGTCGGCGAACAGGATTCCGGCCTGATCCCACAGCGGCCCGGCGAGCACCTCCCCCATGGGCGAGACGATGGCGCTGCCGCCCCGGCACAGCGTCTCCGGCTGCCCGCCGAGCTCCTCCAGCCCGGGGAGCCCCGGCGGATACATGGTCTTCGTGACGAACTGGTTGGCCCCCAGGACGAAGCACCGCCCCTCGCAGGCGATGTGGCGGAGCGTGGCCACCCAGGTGTCGCGGGCGTCGGCGGTGGGCGCCAGGTACACCTGGATTCCCTGGGCGTAGAGCGCCATCCGCGCCAGCGGCATGTAGTTCTCCCAGCAGACCAGGCCGCCGATGCGGCCGAGCGGCGTGTCGTGAACGACGAGGGTGCTGCCGTCCCCTTCCCCCCAGACCAGCCGCTCGGCGCCGGTGGGTTTGAGCTTGCGGTGCACGCCGAGCAGCCGGCCGTCCGCGCCGAAGTGCAGCAGCGAGCAGTAGAGCGTGCCGCGGCCGAACGCCCCGTCGCGCTCCACCACGCCCACCGCCGCCTGAACGCCCGCCGCGCGGCACGCCGCGCCGAGCGCCTCGACCGCCGGGCCGGGCACGGTCACGGCATTGTCCCAGCAGGTCTGCCACAGGAGCCGTCCCGCGGCATTGCGGCTCCCCACGCGCATCCCGAAACTCATCCCCCGGGGGTACCCGGGCACGAACGCCTCGGGGAGCAGCACCAGCCGGGCGCCGCCGGCGGCCGCCTCGCCGATGAGCCGCACCGCCTGCGCCGTCGAGGCCTTGCCGTCAAAGAGCGCGGGCGCGGCCTGAACCACCGCCGCCCGGTAACGGATGAACGCGTCGCGCACGTCGGCCTCGCTTCCCCCGGCGGGCGCACCGTCCCGCCGGGATTAGATTAGAAATCCTCCACCACTCGCCCGTCGGCGCGCAGAACCACCTCGCCGGAATCCACCGTGTAGACCGGGTAGTGCCACGCGTCGAAATCGAGGAGCAGCGCGCGGCGCCACCACGGCGCGGCGTAGTCCCGGACAGCCGGCGTGGCGGTGAACCGATAGTGCCCGCCCAGGTCCTCGACGGTCAGCGTGTAGCGGGTGTGGGGACCGGCGACGGTCCGGACCTGGTCCGCCTCCGCCCGGACACCCGCCGGATCCTGATACTGGGCCGCGGCCACCAGGTGCCGCAATACGGAGCGGACCTTCATCTCGAACTGGTGGTGCGGGTGCCCGCCGCGCGGCATCAGGAAGACGAACAGGTACCAGAGCAGGAGCGCAGCGCCGACCGCCGTCAGGGTGTTCCGTCGCCAGTGCTGCATCGGCCGCCTCCCGGACACCTTCGCCCGCCCGCCCACGACCGGCTGCCGGCGGTCGTAAGATTCAATCGGATGTCGAGCTCATTCTACCTCAAATGGCTCGACCGCACCAAACGGCGGGATTTCGCCGAAAAAAAAGCGCGCCGGATACATCCGGCGCGCCCGGGCGAGATTAGCGTTGGTCTGCGTCGATCAGCGTGATTTCAGGCTCACGTCGTCCACCCGGAAGGTGGTGGCGTAGGACGAGCCATTGGTCGCCTTGAACCGGACCTTGACGGTCTGGCCTTTGTAGGCGATCGCGTTGTAACTTTTGAGCGCGTATGTGCCGGCGCTTGCCGTCTTGTCCAGGTTGCTCAGCGTGGCCAGTGTCGCCACCACGGCGCCGCTGCCGTTCACAAGCTGCACCAGCAGCTTGTCGTAGGCGGTGGACCCGGTCTCGCTGGTGACCACCGACAGCCAGAAGCTCAGCGTGGCCGCAGTGGCGCCGGCCGGGATGGTGACCGCCTTGGAGTCCAGCGTTTGCGACGACGAGTTGCTCACGCCCAGGTAGGCGTGATCGCTGCCGGCATGGGGGTAGGCGCCGTTGGCCACCAGCACGTTGAAGCTGCTGCCGGTGTAGGCAGAGCGCACCCACGAACCGTCCGGGGCCGAGTTGGTGCTGGCGGTGATGGACTCGAAGCCGACGTTGGCGAGCAGCTCCGTCTCGGCGGTCCCGCCGGCCACCGTCGCAGTCACCGCAAAACTGGCGGCCGCATAGCCGTAGACGCCCAGCCACCAGGTGCCCGCCGACGGGCTGGCGTGGGTGCAGGTCTCGTTGCCCGACGAGGTGTAGGGCCGGCAGTCGTAGCTCGAGCTGGTGGGCTTGGCGCTGTACTTCGAGTAGATGTCGACGTCGCCGGAGGCGCCGGTGGTCTTGAATTCCAGCGCGGAGGCGCCCGCCGGCACCGTGATGAAATAGTATTTCCAAGCCCCTTGGGCCACACTCTGGCCCGACAGCGTGACGCCGCTGGCGAGCGCCGTGTCGCCGCCGCCGCAGGCGGCGGTGAAGTTCTTGCCGGTGGCATTCGGTCCCACGGTGACGCTCAGCGCCGCCGGTGTGAAGGTGCAGCCGCTCTTGGACGGCGTGACGGTGTACGTGCCCGCCGCCAGGCCGGCGAGGGTGTAGTTGCCGCTGGCGTCGGACACCGCCGTGGCGCCGCCGGCGGTGACGGTGGCGCCGGCAGTGCCGGCGCTGCCCGCGATGGAGTAGGTCGTACCGCCGGCGGTGACAGTGCCAGTGACGGCAAAGGTCCCGGCGGCGTAGCCGTAGACGCCCAGCCACCAGGTGCCGGCGGATGGATTGGCGTGGGTGCAGGTCTCGTTGCCCGACGAGGAGTAGGGCCGGCAGTCGTAGCTGGAGCTGGTGGGCTTGGCGTTGTACTTCGAGTAGATGTCCACATCGGCGCTGGCCCCCGTGGTCTTGAGGACAAGCTGGGTGGCCCCCGCCGGAACGGTGATGAAGTAGTATTTCCAGGCGCCCTTGGCCACGCTCTGGCCCGACAACGTGACGCCGCTGGTGAGCGCCGTGTCGCCGCCGCCGCAAGCGGCGGTGAAGTTCTTGCCGGTGGCGCTCGGCCCCACGGTGACGCTCAGCGTCGCCGGCGTGAAGGTGCAGCCGCTCTTGGACGGCGTGACGGTGTAGGTACCCGCCGCCAGGCCGGCGAGGGTGTAATTGCCGCTCGCGTCGGCCGTGGCGGACACGCCGCCGGCGGTGACGGCGGCCCCGGCGGCGCCGGCGTTGCCCGCGATGGAATAGGTGGGGGGCGGCGTGCCGCCGAAGGTGATCCACATGGGGGCCGAGTAGGCGTCATGTCCGTCCGCCTGGGTGACGTGGACGAAGTAGTACCACGTGCCCGTGCCCGGGGCGTCGGTCAGCGTCACGGCGGACTGGTTGCTGTAGCTCTTGTAGGCGCTGGTCAGCACGCCGCCGCCGATCTGGCCGCGCCAGATCTCGATGGCGTAGGTGCTTTCGCCGTCGGGATCGAGGGCGGCGACCCGCAGGTCCACCGACGTCCCGGCCGTGAAGATGTCGCCCATGATGCGGCTGTTGTCGGCGGTGCCGAAGACCAGTTGCAGGTTGGGATCCTCGGTGGCGAAAAAGTGGCGCGCCTTGTGGGCGTTCATCAGGTTGGCCCGGGTGAGCGCCGGCGCCAGCGAGTTGGGGATGAGGTAGACCGTCCGGGTGGGCACGGCCACGCCGTGATTGTTGCAGTGGGAATCCTGCTCGGCCGTGGGGGCCACGTGGAAGCCCTTGTTCAGGGCGGTCATCCAGCGGGCGAAATAGTTGGAGCTGCCGACGTTGGCGTCGTCGCAGTAGACGGAGGTCGAGAACGCCAGGCCGCTCCGGACGGCGATGCCCTGCATCGCGGCGTCGGCGTCGGCGTTGTAGGCGAAACCGTCGAAGTGGCCGCTGTCGGGGTGGCACAGGATGCCCAGCGCGCCGGCGGCGGACGGGTACTGCACCGAGCGGGCGTAGAGGGTGAGGTAGGCGTACCGCTTCGGCACGTAGATGTCGAAGTAGCAGTTGCTGCCGGCGCTGCACTCGGGGGTGGACCCGGTGCAGGAGGAGCAGGAGTCCCAGCCGAACAGCTTGGGGCTTTCGATGACGATCACGTGCCCCTGGTCGGAGTTAGTCAGCACGCCGAACTCCTGGCCCCACAGGGCGACGAAGGCGCCGTCGACCGTGGCGGACGAGGCGGCGGCCAGGCCGTAGGCGTAGCGCTGCCTCACCTTGGCCTCGGTCAGGGGCGGGTTGCCGGTGGTGACCGCCTCCTCGAAGAGGTGGTTGTGGTCGGTGATGATCCAGTAGTCCATCCCGGCCGCGTTGCGGGCGTAGTCGTAGACCTGGTCCGGGCCGAAGGCGCCGGAACCGTTCGCGTTGCCGGAGACGCAGTTGCCGGGGTCCTGTCCGCCGTCGGAGTAATTGGAGTGGCTGTGGGTGGAGCCGTAGTAAAAGTTGTAGCCGAAACCGCTCGCCAGCGGCGTGTTCTGCTGGAGGGCGCAGGCGCCTCCCACGCGGCTTTCGCGGTTGTAGGCGGCACCCTCCTCGTCCAGCCCGTAATTGACCACCACGCGGCCGGTGGAAGCGAACGCCTCTTCGATGTCGGGCTCCGCTTCGATGTCGTCGTAGCCGGCGGTCATGCGGGCGATCGCCGGCCGCTGGGCCAGCTTGAGCCGGTTCGAGACGAATCGCGCCTGGAACGTGTAGCGGTACTCGCCGGCCGGGACCAGATTCCCCTCGGTGTCGCGGCCGTCCCAGTAGAACTCGGCGTACGCGGCGCCCTGGTCGTCGAGCCAGACCGCGCCCCGGGCGTAGCGGACCATCTGCTCGGAAGCGCCCGGTCCCGTGATCCGCAGCCGCCAGAACGTCCGGCCGAAGTCGCGGTCCCGCGCCGCGTCGGGGTGGCTCAGGACGGTGAACAGCCGCACCTGGCTGAGCCCGCCGGGGTGGAGCGGCGAGAACTGGAAGGCGTTCGTGCCGATGTAGGCGGTGAACTGGTCGTTCCGGTCGGTCGGCGCCTCGGCGGCGGCCACGGCCGCCAGGACCACCAGCATGAGGCCCGCAGCCAGGCCGTAACGGGCAGCGGGCAGAAGATGCAGACGGGCAGATGGAACCATGCGCTGACTCCTCGTGGAGGATGATGGTATTAAGGTACGCCGGCGGCGGTTTCGTCTGAAAAAAAGTGATGCCGATCACACTCCGGGCGCTGCGGACATTTCGGCCTTGCCCCCACCGGGACTGACCGGCTATAGTTCGGCCTACCGGCACGCCGGGCCTGCGGCCGGGGCGTCCGGACGAATGACCGGGTGAGCGCCGGGCGTTCGACCCAGCGTCTGCGGAGGCTGCCATCCACATCGAGCTCGTCACCATCCCCACCGGAACGTTTCTCATGGGCTCCGAGTCAGCGGAGGCGTCGGAGTACGAACAGCCCGTCCACGAAGTCCGGGTCGAGTGTTTCCGGCTGGGCGTCACGCCGGTGACCCAGGGTCAGTGGGAAGCGGTCATGGGCGACAATCCCGCCCACTTCCGCCGGGGGTCCGACCATCCGGTGGAGTGCGTGGACCTGATCGACATCGACATTTTCCTCGACAAGCTCCGCGCGCGCACGCAGCGGGCTTACCGTCTCCCCACCGAACGCGAGTGGGAGTACGCTTGCCGGGCCGGCACCGCCGGCGACCGCTACGGCGACCTGGACGCCATCGCCTGGCATGACGGCAATGCCGGGGAGACGACACACCCCGTCGGGCAGAAACTGCCCAACGCCTTCGAGCTGTACGACATGCTGGGCAATGTCTACGAGTGGTGCGCCGACTGGTTCTGGCAGTATCCGGCCATTGAGCCGTTCAACCCGTGGGGACGGTACGACAACGATCCGGAGTACGCGAAGGTCATCCGCGGCGGCTGTTTCCGCGCCGGCGCCTGGGCCGCGCGAGCCCCGTGGCGCTACTGGCAGGACCCGGCGGAGCGCTCCATGGACGTCGGCTTCCGCCTGGCGCTGGACCGGTGAGGGGGAGAAATCAGGGGGTGGGATCCAGCAGTCCGGAAAGGGCGAGGGCCCTGTCCGACCAGATCTTCGCCTGTACCGAGAGGAGCACCCGCTGGCGGCGGTCCTGGCAGGCGGCCTCCCAGACATTCTGCCACAGCGTGAGCTGGCGCTGAACGAGCACCAGTTCGGCGGCCGCTTCGGGCTCGGCGTCGGCCGCCGTCCATTCGATCATGTGCCTCGCTTCCTCGATGAGGCAGCGTGTCGTCGCCGGCTCGCTCCCCTCTCGCGCACTGGACGAGATCCGGCCCAGGGTCGCGGCGAGCCCGCCCAGCCGGACGGGCAGCGGATCGCGCAAAAACCGCTGCCGCTTTTTTTCATTCGTCGTCATTGGGTTCTACCCAGAAGATCGCGCGCCAACCGCTCGACTTGGCAGCGAAGACTCTCATCTTGAATGACAATGCTCCGGTTGCCCTGAGCCGGCCGGATGTTGATGAGCGATTCGAACGCGATTCGCTGTCCACCCGGGTACCAGTTGGCGTCCCACAAATCGTCCTGCTCGCTGCCATTCTCGAGGAGCAACGTCTCGCCATCCGCGTGCATCTCACCGCCGCCCGCCAGGATTCCCCGCCGGATATCGACCACGATTTTGATCATGCCCTCATGCTCCTGGAGCATCTCCTCGATCTGGTCGGGGGTGGCAGGGCGACTGAGCAGGTGAATCACGGTCGCAGTCTCCTCGGATATTTTTGGCCGGCTAAAGATACTGTAGAAAAAAACTGGGACAAGCGCAAGCGGATCGTCGGGATTGTAAACCATCGGTGTTTGATCCAGAAGAGAACTGAACATCCCGGACAATTTCCCAAACAGGTGAATGGGTATGAGGATCGGATTCTGTGATCCAGGGCCCAGAACCCAGGTCCGACTATTGTTGATAGTTGATGGTTGATAGTTGATGGTTGATCCTTGGTGGCAAGTGCCGAGCCCCGAACCCCGAACCGCGAAACCCGGTGGCTGGGAACGAGCCTCTAGCATCGAGCCTCGATTACGAGCACGATGACGATTACGAATTACGATTACGATTACGAGCACGAAGGACGGGGTCAGGAACGAGCCTCTAGCCTCGAGTCTCGAGCCTCGATTACGATTACGATTACGAGCACGATTACAATGACGAGCACGAACACCGTGACGGGTACGAATCCGGTCAATTCACCTTTTCACCCATTCACCGGCAGAAAAAACGCCGGCTCCCCAGAGGGGGAGCCGGCGGGTGCGTTGATCAGATGGTATTGCTGAACCGAATCAATTCACCGGCAGGCCGGACGTGGCGGCCATGCGGGTGAGGTCGGACGAAACGGTGACCAGCGTGGCGTTGATCCGGCCGGTGGCCGTCATTTTGAGCGAGACCACCGCCGCGCCGTGGCCGGGGAACATGGCCTCGAGCGTCGTCTCGAGCTGGCCGTGCGCGGCCAGCGGCGCGGTCCAGTAGCCCACCAGGGCGCCGCTGGCGGCGAAGGCCTCGACGGTGAGTTCCTGGTCCGAACCGGCCAGATCGGTGATCCGCAGCGACGTGGACCAGTCCGCGCCGCCCCGCACCATCGGGAAGGCCACCTGCTGGCTGCCGCGGTCGGTGCCCGCGACGCAGTCCACGCGGAAGGTGTCGGCCTTGTCCAGCAGGTTGTGGAACAGCTCGAAGCCGAGGATGGGCGAATCGGCACCCGCCTTCAGGTAGGCGGTGCCCGGAGGCACGCTGCCGCCCACCATGGCCGGCAGCTCCCGGGTGATCTGCTCGAGACTCTGCACGTCCCACGCCTCCTGCCACAGCGCCGCGCCGGCGGCGTCGTACAGGGTGATCTGCACCGTCGCCGGAACGTCACCGAGATTGGAAACGGTCATGCCAGTCATGTAAGCGGCCGGGTCGGGCACCTCGTTGTAGAAGATGCGGTAGGCGTAGTCGGTCTGGCCCTCGGCCAGCGTGCAGACGACGAGCCACTTGGTGTCGAGCGACTCCAGGCCCTCGGCATTCACCGCCCGCACCTGGTAGCGGTAGCACGTTTCGGGCTGCAGGCCGGTGACGGTGAAGCGGGTCTCTTCGGTGCTGCCGAGCAGGGTGGTGTAGATGTCGTCCTTGTCGTAGACGTTGTAATACAGCACGCCTTCGCCGGCGGGGTTCGGATCCCAATCCAGCTGGATGGAGTCGCCGGACAGGCCCCAGCCCCAGAATCCCGGCGGGACGGACATGACGCCGAGTCCTTCGGCCGGATCATCGTCGGCGGCCGCCCTGACCTTGCCGGACACATCGACGGCCTCTTCGGCGAACGCCGGCAATCCGGCGACGCCCTGCCCCAGCGACGTGCCGAACAGCTCGAAGCCGATCAGCGGCGACGTGGCAGTCACCCGGATGAACCGGATCGCGTTCGGGTCGTCGACGGTGAAGATCTGGTCCACCATCCGGACGTACTTGCCGCGGGACGGAATGGCGACGTCGGCCTGGCCGAGGATCTCACCGCTCTCGGACACGGCCTCGAGGATGACATCCGCTTCGGTCGGGCCCACGTTGATCAGGGTGACGCCGGTGAACCAGATGTCGGAGATGTACACGTACGGGAACACCAGCTCATAAGCCGCCCAGTCGAACATGGGCATAGCGGAGTACGTCTGGTGGTCGGATGTGCCAAAGGCCAGCATACCCAGCGCCGGGGCCTGGGTTCCGATCCGGACCCAGGCGTCGCCAGCCATGGCCGCCTCGCCGAAGATGTCGCCGGCATTCACGGCCAGGGTCGCTTGCGGCGACAGGTCGCCCAGGGCCACCGCTTCCAGCAGATGGCCGTCGGCGCCGAACGCGTGCGCGAACACGGGTGTCGGCGTGTCGCCGGCATTGGTGACCCACATGGTGGTGAACCACTCGTCGTTGGCCACCACATGGGCGGCGAAGGTCTGATAGAGCAGCGGGAGGATCGTCACCGTCACCGTGGCCGGAGCGGACGTGAACTCGCCGTCCGAGACGGTGAAGGTGAAGGTGTCCTCGCCGGTGACAAACGGATTGGGCACGTACGTGAACGCGCCGGTGTTGGGATCGAAGCCGCTGAGCACGCCGAGCGAGGGCTCGGTCACGATGTGGAAGACGAGAGCGTCACCGTCGGGGTCAACGCCCGGGAGCGTGGCACTCACCGGCATGTCGACGACGGTGGTCAGCGACAGGTTGGCGGCGACGGGCGGATCGTTCACGGGCTTCACGGTTATGGTCACGGTCGCCGGCGCCGAGACGAGCTCGCCGTCGGAGGCCTGGTACGTGAAGCTGTCCGAACCGTTGTAGCCGGGATTCGGCATGTAGTCGAACGAACCGTCAGGTTGCAGCGCCAGCGTGCCGTTGGCCGGCAGAGTCACCGCCGCGGCGGTCAGGGGATCGCCGTCCGGGTCGCTGTCGTTGGCCAGCAGACCGCTGACGGCGGTGACACTCAGCGTATTGTCCTCGAAGGCGGTGTACCCGTCGTCCACGGCCACCGGCGGCCGGTTGAAGACGGCCTCGATGGTGTGGTCGGCGGTGACGTCGTAGAAGGTATAGGTGGCGATGGAACCTTGCGAAACATCATCCACCAGCACGTCCCGGATGGTGTTGCCGGCGTCGGCGGTGATGGTGAAGGTCTGGTCGGCGTGAATCCAGACGACCACGTCGCCGATCGGGTCGATGGTGCCGCCGGGATCGGCGGTGGCGGTGATGGTGAAAACCTCTATGAGGCCGGCGTCAAGGGTCTTGTTCTCCTCGCCGGCGGTTAGAGTGAATACGGCGGTGTAGCCGGTGGACTGGTCGGCGTCGCTGTCGGTCGCGTCGTCGCCGCCCTGGTCGGCCAGGGTGAGCACATAGCCGTCCGGCGCGTCGAAGATCAGATAGTAGTCGCCGGGGAGCAGGCCGTCGAAGTAATACTCGCCCTTGTCGTCGGTCTGGACCGAGGCCAGGAACTCGTCGGCCGCGGTGTAGAGGCTGACCCAGACACCCGCGACGCCCGACTCGCCGACATCCTGGACGCCGTCCTGGTCCAGGTCGTTCCAGACCCAGTCGCCCACGGCGGCCGTGCGCAGGTACAGCACCAGGCCGTCGTGATCGGAGCAGAACAGCGGCGTGTTGGGATCATCCAGGTAATCCCGCGGGACATCCGTGTTGCCGCGGCCGGCCTGCATCTCCACCACGAGCGGGGCGGCCGAAGCGGAAGTCAGGATGTGGTCCAGCGCCTGGGCGTCGCCGTCGAAGTGGTACGTGTAGCGCTCCTCCGCCGGCAGGTTGAAGATCTGATTCGTCAGATCGGGATCGACTTCGTCGGTGGCCGGGTACATGGCCCCGAGCGGATCCGGGCTGCCGGTGATCTGCCCCAGGGGATCCACGTAACCGCTGGTGAACTCGAAGGAGTTGAAGTCGCCCACCACCACCAGCGGGATGTCCGGGTAGGTGGTCTGATACTGCTGGACGAACTGGGAGATGCGGTACGCCTGGGTCCAGCGCTTCACGCGCACGCGGTCGCTGGCGTCATCGATGGACCGGTTGTGCACCACCAGCACGCTCACGGGAATATCCATCAGGCCGGCCGAGTGGTAGGCCTCGAGGAGCAGCGGCGGCCGGTCATGCAGGAGGTAGGTCGTCCCGCCGTAGTCGAACGTGTCGTCGGGCTGCACCTGGTACCAGTTGACGATGGTCATGGTGTCGCGCACCAGGAAGCCCACGTCGATGCTGCCGATGTCCCAGCCTTCCTCCAGCACGGCGGTGTAGTTCAGGGTCGGGTCGTCGGCGGCGATCTGGGTCGCCAGATCATCAAGCACGGTGATGTTTTCCACTTCCTGGACGCCCAGGATGTCGGGCGCGCCCAGCACGGTGCGCACCTGGAGCGACGCCTTGTTCAAGCGGTCGGCGTACTCCTGCGCGCTGAAGACATCGTCGTCCTTGTCCGGATCATCCACCGTGTCGTAGATCCGGTAGAAGTTCTGGGTGGCGACGGTGAACTCGCCCGGGTTGCGATCCCGCACCGCCCGGGGCAGCGCCGGGTTGGTCAGGGTGAGGGTCACGGGCAGGATCTGGTAGTCGCCGAACGAGTAGCCCAGCGGTCCCACGGCGTCGAAGGTGGCGCCGCCGAAGACCTCGGCCTCGGGCAGGGTTAGTCCGTTGGGATCCAGGTCGAACACCTCCGGGTTGCTGTCGTACACCGGCTGCCCGACGAGGCCGGGATACTCGATGCCGGGTTCCCGGAATTTCAAATTCGGGCCGGACGTCATGGTGACGTCGCCGTACTGGTCCGTGGGGCTGGTGGCCCGGGCGCCGGTCACCTCGACCAGCATGCTCTCGTAGCGCTCCAGCTCGATGGCCGGCCACGGCTGGGTGCCCACGGGCGTGACGCCGTCCAGGACCACCGTCGCCGGCAGGCTGTTGCCGCTGGAATTGACCGTGACCAGGGGGGCGAGCGACGGTGTGCCGATCTCGGTGAAATCGTAATACTCCGTCACGACGCCCTGGACGTCGACGTTGTCACCCACCGCCACGCCCGTCGGCGCCGTGAGGGTGAAGACGAAGATGCCCTCGGAGGTGTCGTCGTCGCCGTCGTCGGAGCCGTCGGGCGTCTGGATGAAGAAGCCGTTGGTGTCCAGCGCGGTGACGATGTTGCCGCGGGTCATGACCAAGTCGTACAGATACGGCGAGGTCAATCCGTTGCCCTGGATCTGGGCGATGGTGTACTCGGGGATGACGATCACGCAGCCGGCGAAGGTGCCGCCGGCGATGGGCGTGCCGGGCGAGAAGCGGGCCCCGCCGGAGCCGGTGGCCACGGTGTGCTTCACCCACGTGGTGCCCGTGATGTCCGGATCCCGGGTCAGGCTCTGGTTGTCGCCGCCATCGGCGCCGTATGTGGCGACGGCCTGTTCCACCGCCGTGGTGTCGGTCAGGGTGACCGTGTCGCCGTCGTTGTTCAAACCGAGTGCGCCGGTGGACGCGATCTGCACCTCAGCGCCGCCGAACAGGCCCATGGGCGTCCCGCCGCCGAACACCACGATGGCGCAGCCGGCCGCCACAGTGGTCCCGGCGGGGAAGACGTGCCGGACGCCGGTGGCGTCGGAGAGAGTCCAGCCGGAAAGGTCCTTGTCGGACAGGGACGTGTTGACGATCTCCACAAACTCGTCCTGGGTGGTGTTCACCGTACCGTCACCGTTAGCGTCGCCGGCGGTGGCGTCCGGGTCGGCGTGGATCTCGTTGATCACCATGTACTGCACCCGGCGGTTGGTGGCGCCGGGGGTGTTGTAGGCTTCACCCTCGACCGGCGTGCCGGTGTAGCCGGTGATGCCGGCCAGGTCGAAGTCGTTGCGCACCCAGTCGGCGGCGGTGTCGGTGTCGGTGCCGTCGGGGATGCGCGAGGCGCCGCCGGGGGCGAAGGGTAGTCCGTCGTAGGCCACCCCCAGGGAAGGCACGCCGTAGGTTCGATCTCCTGCCCCGCCGTCATTGACGGCAACCGCGTCGACGATCTGGGTCCAGGGGGCCGTGTCGAACACGCCGTCGTCGTTCGTGTCCAGGTCATTGCCCAGGGCGCCGGTGAATCCCTCCACCAGCAGCAGCGTGAGTGTGCCGTTCTCCAGCGAATTGGCGGCAAGGTTGGCGAGATAGAAACCGTTGGCGTCGGTGGTGCCCACGGCGATCACTTCGTCCACCACGCCCACGTTTCCGGAGTCACCTTCGATCTCCAGGACGGTCAGCGCGGAGTAGTCGTAGTTGGGAGCGCCGAAGATCTCGACGAACTCCACATCCGTCCCGGTGGTGCTGGCCGAAAATTCGTTGATCACCGGGGGGCGCGGCACGGCGGCGTTGGCGGCGCCGGGCGTGTTGAACGCCTCGCCGAACACCGGCGTGCCGGTGTAGCCGGTGATGCCGGCCAGGTCGAAGTCGTTGCGCACCCAGTCGGCGGCGGTGTCGGTGTCGGCACCGTCAGGAATGCGCGACGCGCCGCCCGGAGCGAAGGGCAGACCGTCATACGACACGCCCAGAACCGGCACGCCGTACATCAGGTCCGAGGCGCCGCCGTCATGGACGGCCACCGCGTCCAGGATCTGGGTCCAGGGCGTGGAGTCGAACACGCCGTCGTTGTCCGTGTCGAGGTCGTTCCCGGCGCTGCCGGTGAAATCCTCCACCAGCAAGAGGGTGATGGTGCCGTTCTCCAGCGCGTTGGCCGCCAGCGAGGCGAGCCAGAACCCGCTGGCGTCGGTGGTGCCCACGGGGATCACTTCGTCGATGGTACCGGCGGAGGTACCCGAGTCCCCCTCGATCTCGAGGATGGTCAGGTGCGAGTAGTCGGTATTGGGGATGGCGAAGATCTCGACGAACTCGACATCCGTGCCGGTGGTGCTGGCCGAAAACTCATTGATCTTGGGGCTGTTGCAAGTGGCCGTATGGCTGCCGAGACCGTCGAAGGTGTCCTGGGCGTAGCCATCCCATTCCACGCTGGGATCGAAGGCATTGGAGCCGTCCGGGTCGCCAGCGCACACCGAGGCCATGCGGCGCAGGGTGTTGTTGGCGGTGGAGGTGAGCCCTGTGCCCCACTCGGTGCCCGGATCAAAGCCGATCTGGCCGATCACGTCCAGGACGGTCCCGCCGGCGCCGCCTTTCCGAAGTTCCAGCGCATCATTCCCGTTGAACAGACCAATACCCGTCGTCTGGTCGGCCTGCGCCAGAATCGTGGCATTGGCGGAAGAATGAGCCAAGATGTACACATCACCGCTGGCGACGGTCCCGGTTAGTGCAATAGTGGTTCCGGAAGTCGACCCATTCGAGTATTGCAGGATGACGTAGTTCCCGGCGGCGAGATCAATGGTTGCGCCGGTGCCGTTGTAGATCTCCAGCGCCTTGTTGTTGCTGCTCCCCTCGACATACTCGGAGAAGAACAGGTCGGCGGTCTGGGCGCTGGCCGGGACGGCCAGCAGCCACACGGCCGCGAGCAGCGCCAAGGTCGTCGCCGCGAGCCGCGCCGGCGCGGCGGCGTTCCGTGAAGTATGGGTCCCGCGGAAAAATCGGGTGGTACAGGCAATCGCTGACATGATGCCTCCTGGGTCAAATCAATTGTCGAATTTAAAAAATTATCGTAGCACCAAACGGCTCAATTTTCATGCAATAAAATTGACACTCCGACGGACGATTCCGGAGTGCCCGTAGAAGAGTATGTCCGCGGCAAGATTGTATGGAATATTGGAATGCAGAGGCGGGTGGGGAGCTTGCCAACGGTCAACGATCGGGAATCAACCATTACCTGTTTACTGTTTACTATTTACTATTAACACTCGATTGCGAGCACGATTACGATTACGATTACGATTACGAATTACGAGCACGAAATCCGAAGTCCAATGTCCGATGTCCGATGATCGGGAACGAGCCTCGAGCCTCCAGCTTCGAGCCTCGATTACAAGAATGAGGTGAGGCCATGTTCGAAGATTGGGATTGGCGACCGCCCGAAGGGTGGACGGTGATCGAGACGCTGGACGCTCACGCCGCCGGGGAGCCGCTGCGGATCATCACCGCCGGGCTGCCGCCTGTTCCCGGGGCGACGATCCTGGATAAGCGCCGGTTCTTCCGCGACCACCTCGACTGGGTGCGCACCGGGCTGATGCATGAACCGCGGGGACACGGAGACATGTACGGCGCCGTCCTCACGGAGCCGGTGACGCCCGACGGCGACCTCGGCGTCTTCTTCCTCCACAACGAGGGGTACAGCACCATGTGCGGGCACGCCATGGTGGCGCTCGGCACCGCGCTCGTCGACACCGGCCTGCTCCGCCGCGGCGGCGACGCGCCGGAGATCCGCCTGGACACCCCCGCCGGCCGGGTGGCCGTCACCGCCCACCGCGAGGGCGGCCGGGTGCGCCGGGTCACCTTCCGCAACGTGCCGTCGTTCGTCTTCCGCGCCGGCATCACCGTGGACGTGCCGGGCGTGGGTCCCGTGCGCGGGGACGTGGCGTTCGGCGGCGCGTTCTACTTTTTCTGCGAGGCCGGACCGTTGGGGGTTGCCCTGGCGCCCGGCGCCGCGGCCCAACTCATCGACCTGGGGCGCCGCATCAAGCGCGCCGCCGCGGAGCAGTGCCCACCCGTTCATCCTTTCGAAGCGGACCTCAGCTTCCTGTACGGCGTCATCTTCACCGGGCCGCCGGCGGACCCCCGCCATCACAGCCGCAACGTCTGCGTGTTCGCCGACGGCGAGGTGGACCGCTCCCCCACCGGCACCGGTGTCTCGGCCCGCGCCGCCATCCACCACGCCCGCGGCGAGCTGGCGCCGGGCCAGGCCATCGCCATCGAAAGCCTGATCGACACAGTGTTCGAGGTGCGCGTGGCCGAGGTGACGGCGTTCGGCGACTACCCGGCGGTCATCCCCGAGGTGACGGGCTCGGCGGCGGTGACGGGGCGCCACCGCTTCTGTTTCGATCCCGACGACCCGCTGCGGCATGGGTTCTTCATCCGGTGAGCGCCGGCGATTCGCCCAGCCGGACTTTCACCACAGAGACACAAAGGCCACAATCCATTTGTCATTGATCATTTTTCATTTCTCATCTGTCATTTGAGAATAGCAAATGGGCTCATCGGAGAAGAATCTGTATGGGTCATCTGTGAACTTGGAACATGCGAACGGGTGAACCCGCGACATTCTGGAACGAGACTCGAGCCTCTAGCCTCGAGTCTCGCCTGAAGAAACGCCGTGAATGTCTTTCACTGGTGCTTGATCGCCGCGGCGGGATCGGTGGCAGCGGCGCGCAGCACGTGCGCCCCCACTGTGAGCACCGTCACCGCGGCCACCGCGGCCAGCGGCAGCACGAACAGCCATGGCGCCAGGCCCGCCCGGACCGCGAACCCCTCCAGCCACAAACGCACCCCCAGCGCCGCGACGGGTGCGGCTACGACAAAGCCCACGCCCATCAGCAGCAGGAACTCGCCTGTCAGCCACATCGTGATGCGGCCAGTGGAGGCACCCAGCACCTTGCGAATGCCGATCTCCCGGGTCCGCTGCACCGCCATGAACGCCGCCAGCCCGAAGATGCCGAGCGCGTTCACCAGCAGCGCCAGCAGCGTGAAAAGCCCCACCACCGTGCCGGCCCTTTCGTCACCGCGGAACTGCTCGTCGTAATAGTCTTCGAGCAGGAAATACTCGAATGGGTTGCCAGGGAAGAACGCCCGGAACGATCGCTCCACTTGCCGCATCGCCGCGGCACGCTGGCCGGGCTGCATCTTCACGGCGAACACGCCGCGCAAATCGCGGCCGTACGGCATGAGCCGGAACAGGTGCGGTTCCACCGCCTGCTTCGGCGATTGCTGGTGATGGTCCCGGACCACACCCACAATGGTGAAGATGTCGCCCCAGTAATCCACCGGCTGGCCCACCGCGTCCGCCGGCCGGGCGAAACCGAGCCAGCGGGTGGCTGTCTCGTTGGGGACCAGGGCGCGGGCGTCGGCGGGGAACTTGCGGGAGAACCCCCGTCCGTGCACGACTCGGAAACCGAGCAGGCCCAGGTAGTCGTAATCGACTCCCACGATCTGGTAGTTCTTGCCCCGCCCCGGATCCTCGCCCGCCCGGCGGATCGCACCGGCATCCCACAGGATCTGGCGACCCGGCACCTCGGTGCCCACGCATGCGCCCTGAACCGCCGGGTAGCGGGCCAGCTCCTCCTTGAACGCTTCCACCTGGGCCGGGAAGTTGTCGCCCCGCACTCGCGGCGCCGGCAGCACCAGGACGTCCCGCCGGTCGAAACCGAGATCCCGGTCCTTCAGAAAGGCCACCTGGTGGTACACCGCCAGGCTGGCCGTGGCCAGCACGAACGTAGCCACAAACTGGAACACCACCAGCGCCTTGCGCAGCGCCGCGCCGCGCGCCCGGCCCGGCTGGTCCCGCAGCACCGCCGCCGGCTGGAACGCGGAGAGGGCCAGGACCGGGTAGATCCCCGACGCGATCACCCCGGCGGCGAACAGGGCCGGCACCAGGGGCCAGGCGGCGGTGTCCGCCCACAGTCGGTACCCGGCCGGCGTGCCCGTCAGCTCGGCGAATGACGGCAGCAGCGCGCAGTACAAGGCGAAGGCGATCGCCGCCGCCAGGGCGTTAAGCGCCAGGTTTTCCACTAAGAACTGGATCGCCAGCTGCGCGCGGGAAGCCCCCACCACCTTTCGCAGGCCCACCTCCTTGGCCCGCACCAGCGCCCGGGCGGTGGTGAGGTTCACGTAGTTGACCCAGGCCATGGCCAGCACGAACACGGCGATGATGAGCAGCGTCCGCACCGTGGCCGCGTCACCGCCCGGCTCGAGCTCCTGCATGAAGGGCGGATCCAGGTGGATGCCGGCCAGGGGTTGCAGCTTCAAGTCGATGCGCAGGTTGTACGCCTTCATCAGCTCACCGGCGTGCGCGTCCACCAGTCCGGCCAGCTTCCGTTCGAAGCCGGCGGGATCGGCGCCGGGGCGCAGGCGCAGGTAGGTGAAGAAGCCCGTGTGGCCCCAGGCGGCGAGGACGTCCGCGCCGAACAGCTGCTCCAGATCCCGGAAGGGGAGCAGGAAGTCGCACTTCAGGTGGGCGTTGGGCGGGGCGTCGGCGAACACGCCCGCCACGCGGTAGTCGGCTCGGCCGTCCAGGGTGAGGGGCCGGCCGAGGGGATCCTCGTCGCCGAAGAACCGTCGGGCGGCCGACCGGGACAGAAACACCCGGCCCGTCCAGTCGGACGCCGCCAGGGAATCGCCCGCCAGCATGGTGAAGCGCAGGATCGAGGCGATCTGCGGCTCGGCGAAGAAGAGCCGCTCCTCGATGAACCGGATCTGGCGATCCTTGCGCGCCATCACCGCCCGGTAGCGGAAGATCCGGGCGATCCCCTCCACCTCCGGATAGCTGTCCCGGATGAGGGGAGCGGCCGGCGGGCAGCAGGAGGCGAAGCGGACGCTCTCGCCCGTTTCCGTGGTTCGCTCGTACCGGAGGCGGTAGACTCGGTCCCAGCCGTCATGGAAGCGGTCGAAGCTCCGTTCGAAGCCGACATGGTGCAGGATGAGCAGGCAGGCGGCCATCCCCACAGCCAGGCCCAGCACCGTGATCGCGGAAAACAGCGGGTTGCGCATCATCTGGCGGCCGGCTCGCCGCACGTAGTGTCTCAGCATGATCGCTCCCTCGCAACTGAGTGGTCGTCGCCTGTCCGTCATGAACCGTTGAAGCACCATTCTACGCGAAGCGGGGATTTTTTGATTTCAGATATTGAATGGGAGGGGCGCGCCCGATGCCGTTGGATCGACAAGTACGGCAACCTGATTGGTGGTGTGATTCTGTCGTCTCGCTTGCGGGTCATTCGAACGACTCGCCCGAGCCAGATCGTGACCGGGTGAGCCAGACAATCATTCAAAGCGAGTAAAAAAGCTGCCGGCGCGGGCCGGCAGCAATGAGACGAGGGCGTTCCCATCCTCGTCGGAGTTGTCGAATCGTTCCCCAACCATCACGTGCGGAGTACCCAGGCAACTCACCTCGCCGGTTCGTTGGTTCGCCGGTTCGCCGGATCGGTTTTCACTCAGGCGGGACGCCTGAACTACACGTCTCCGTGGGCGGTGCGGGCGATGATCTCCTCCTGCAGCGCCGGGTTCAGGTCCACGAAGTAGTCGCTGTAGCCGGCCACCCGGACGATGAGATCGCGATAGCGCTCCGGGTGGGCCTGGGCGTCGCGCAGCGTGGCGGCGTCCACCACGTTGAACTGGATGTGGTGGCCGTCCATGCGGAAGTAGCCCCGCACGAGCTGGGCCACCTTGCGGCGGCCGGTCTCCTCGGCCATGAGCGACGGCAGGAACTTCTGGTTCAGCAGCGTGCCGCCGGTGCGCTGGTGGTCCATCTTGGCCGCCGAACGCACCACGGCGGTGGGCCCGCGGCGGTCAGCGCCCTGCACCGGCGAGATCCCCTCCGACAGCGGCTGCCGCGCCTTCCGCCCGTCGGGGGTGGCGCCGGTGACCCGGCCGAAGTAGACGTGGCAGGTGGTGGGGAGCATGTCGACGCGGTAGGCGCCGCCGCGGGTGTTGGGCCGGCCGTCCACCGCCCGGACGTACAGGTCGAACACCCGCCGCATGACGGCGTCGGCCGCGTCGTCGTCGTTGCCGTAGCGGGGCGTCTTTTCGGCCAGCAGCAGGCGCAGCTCTTCGCGACCGGCGAAGTCGGTCCGGAGCAGCTCCATCAGCCCCGCCATGTCCAGGGTGCGGCGCTCGAACACGTGGGTTCTGATCGCCGACAGCGAGTCGGTGATGGTGCCGATCCCGACACCCTGGATGTACGAGGTGTCGTAACGCGCGCCGCCGTCGTGGTAGTCGCGCCCCCGGGCCACGCAGTCGTCGATGAGGATCGACAGGAACGGCACGGGCAGGTGCTCGGCGAAGAGCCGCTCGATGACGTTGCTGCCCCGGATCTTCACGTCCACGAAGTGGCGCACCTGCCGCTCGAAAGCGGCCATGAGCGCGTCGAAGTCGGCCAGCGTCGCCGCCGCGCCGGTGGCGGGCCCCAGGCGGATGCCGGTGTTCGGGTCCACCCCGTCGTGCAGGGTGAGCTCCAGGATCTTGGGCAGGTTGAAGTAACCCGTGAGGATGTACGCCTCCTTGCCGAAGGCGCCCGCCTCGACGCAGCCGCTGGCGCCGCCGCAGCGCGCGTCCGCCAGGCTCTTCCCCTGGCGCGTCAGCTCCTGGACGATCGTGTCGGCGTTGAAGATGGACGGCTGACCGAAGCCCGTCTGGAGGATCCTGAGCGCGCGCAGGAGGAACGCGTCGGGGCTCTTCCGGGAAAGCTGGATGTTGGAGCTGGGCTGCAGCAGGCGCATCTCCTCGATCACGTCGAGCAGGATGAACGTCAGGTCGTTTACGCCGTCGCCGCCGTCGGGGGTGAGCCCGCCCAGGTTGATGTTGGCAAAATCGGTGTAGGTGCCGCTCTCCTCGGCGGTGACGCCCACCTTGGGCGGCGCCGGCTGGTTGTTGAACTTGATCCAGAACGCCTGGAGCAGCTCGCGGGCGTCCGCCTCGGTGAGGGTGCCGTCGGCCAGTCCCTGCCGGTAGAACGGCCAGAGGTGCTGGTCCAACCGGCCGGGGTTGAAGGCGTCCCACGGGTTGAGCTCGGTGATCACGCCCAGGTGGACAAACCAGTACGCCTGCAGCGCCTCGTGGAAGTCGCGCGGGGCGTGGGCGGGCACGCGGGAGCAGACGGCGGCGATCCGCTCCAGCTCCGCCCGGCGGGCCGGATCGGATGCGGCGGCGGCCAGCTCCCGGGCCCTGGCGGCGTGCCGCTCGGCAAAGATCCCGATTGCCTCGGCGGCGATGCGCATGGCCCGCAGCTCCTCCTGCTTGGCCCACGCGCCGGGATCGCCGTGGAAATCGAGCGCGGCCAGCCGCGCGTCGATCTCCGCCTGGATGTCGCACATCCCCTTGCGGTAGATCTTGTCGTCGAGCACGGTGTGCCCCGGGGCCCGCTGCTCCATGAACTCGGTGAACACGCCGGCGTTGAAGGCGGCGCGCCACTCGGGCGTCATCCTCTCGAACAGGCGGTCCCGCTGCGTGGCGCCCTGCCAGAACGGCAGGATCTCGTCGCGGTAGATCCGGAGCGTCTCCGCGTCCACCCGGTAGGGGATCTTGGGCCGGCTGTCGAGGATCTGCAGATCCTCGAGGCTGTGGGCGGTGACCTCGGGGTAGGTCGGCGTGGCCTTGGGCGCCGGGCCGCGCTCACCGACGATGAGCTCGCCGTCGCCGATCCAGATCGTCTTGTGCGCCAGCACGTGGCGGAACGCCAGCGCGCGGCGCACGGGGGCCGACGCGCGGCGCGCCTCGGCGCTGCGGTAGAATTCGGTGATCAGCCGCGCCCGCTCCGGCGAGATCCGGGGGACGGCGTTCAGGCTTTCCTCGCGCAGCGCGCGGATCCGTTCGTTCATCTCAGCCTCCGATCTGAACCGTCAGGCCATGGCGCTCCAGCGCCGCTCGGGCCGCCGCCACCCGCTCCGGGGCGGGAGGCACAGCGCCGGCGAACGCGTCGCACCGGCCCAACTTGATGTATTTCTGGCCGCCGCCCCGGTGGAAAGGCAGCAGGGCCACTCCGGTGATGCCGCCCAACTCCTCCAGGTACCGGCCCATGGCCTCCAGCGAGGCGGGGTCGTCGTTGACTCCCGGCAGGAGCGGCACCCGGACCATGACGTGGGCGCCCCGGTGGACGAGGCGCTCGAGGTTGTCCAGGATCTGGCGGTTTGATCCGCCGGTGAAACGCTGGTGGGCCGCCGCGTCGATGACTTTCAAATCGAACAGGAACTCGCCGGCCAGCTCCGCCACGCGGTCCAGCACCCCGGCCGGGGCGCAGCCGGCGGTGTCCACCACCGTGTCGATGCCTCGCTCGCGGCACAGCGCCAGCAGCGCGCAGAGGAAATCGGGCTGGGCCAGCGGCTCGCCGCCCGTGAACGTGGCGCCGCCGCCTGATTCGACATAGAAGATCCGGTCCGACTCGATCTCCGCCATGACCTGCGCGGCGGTCACCGTCCGGCCGATCCGCTGGATGGCGCCGGTGGGACAAGCCGCGGCGCATGCTCCGCAGCGGACGCAGCGCGCGGCGTCGATGACCGGACCGCCCGACGCCACCGTAACGGCGCCGCGGGGACAGGCGTCCACACAGAACCGGCAGCCGGACACGCACTTGTGGGGCTGCAGAATCATTTCCGGCTCCGGGAACAATCCTTCGGGATTGTGGCACCAGGCGCACCGGAGGGGACAGCCCTTCAGGAACACGCTGGTGCGGATCCCCGGTCCGTCATGAATGGCAAACCGCTTGATATCGAAGATGATTCCGGATATCTCGCCGTCCGTTGCCACCGCCGCCTCCAACCCCTTGCATGAGATCACCCGAATCGCGATCTCTGATATCTGATATATCAGATTTCAAATTAAAAGTCAATATTTGACATTGAAAATGACATGGCGTACTATTTCATTCGACTATAATTTTTAGAACTTATTGATGGTATTGGACTCAATCTCCACACCGCAAAGACGATCGCAGGAGGTTGACCCGTGGACGACGGAAACCAGCTGAACCTGAAGACACTCAAGGAGCAGGTGTACGATTACCTGAGCAACCAGCTCAGCCGGCAGGAGTTGCGCCCCGGCGACGCCATCAACCTGGACGCCGTGTGCCAGCGCCTGGGCGTGAGCAAGACGCCGCTGCGCGACGCGCTCATCGTGCTGGAAACAGAAGGATTCGTCCGCTTCCTGCCCCGCCGCGGGGTCTACGTGACCGCCATGACTCTGCAGGATATCCGGGACGTCTATCAGATCATCGGCGCGCTGGAGTGCAGCGCGGTGCTGGGTGGCCGCGGCCGGTTCCGCCCCGAGCACGCCGAAGCGATGGCCGGACTCAACGCCGGCATGAGGGCCGCGCTGGACTCCGACGACTTCGCCGGTTTCTACCGCCTGAACCTGGCCTTCCACGACACCTACATCGAACTGGCCGGCAACGCCGCCCTGCACCGGATCGTCCACAACCTGAAGAAGCGACTCTACGATTTTCCCAAGCGGGATCAGCTCCTCAAGGAGTGGGAATACGCGTCGGTGGACGAGCACCGGCGCATCGCCGACTTGCTGGCGGCGGGCGATCACGACGGCGCCGCCCTTTTCGTGCGCGATGTGCACTGGTCGTTCCCGGTGCAGGAGCGGTTCATCCGGATCTACTACGCGGGAATCGAGTGACGGATTGTTCTGCCCGGCCAATCCCGGTGTGATGTTCACACGACCATGAGAGCCGAACCCCAGCCGAGCAACCCCCATCACCAGAGTGCCGGCGCCGCGGGCGCCTGGCTCGACCCGGCGAGCCGCCGGCATCGCTTCGCCGTGCTCTTCATCGTAGCCCTGGTCCCGCTGGGCATCACGTTCGCCTATGACATCTTCGGCGCCATCGCCCCGACCCTGGTGGAGGCGCTGGGCGCCGCCCGCAGCACCGTGGCCACGTTCTACACCCTTTACTCGGGCGCGGCCATCCTGTCGCTCCTCATGGTGGGACTGGCCATCGACCGCCTGGGACCGCGCCGCGCCGGGCTGCTGTTCCTGGGTTTGGTGGTCGCGGGGGCGAGCCTGGCCGCGGCGGCGCCGTCGCTCCCGCTGATGCTCGCCGGCCGGTTCCTGTTCGGGTGCGGCGCCGAGTCGGTGCACGTGGTGCTCCTCACCATCGGCGCCCGCTGGTTCCGCGGCCGGGAGCTCGCCCTGGCCATGGGCATCGTGATCGCCTGCGGCCGGCTGGGCAGCATCCTGAGCTTCAATTCAGGCGAGCTGCTGGCCGTTTCATTGGGCGGATACCGGCCGGCGCTCGCCGTGGCCGCCGGACTGTGCGGGCTGTCGCTGGCGCTGTTCCTGGCGTATTGCCTCCTGGACCGCCGCGCCGAACGGCTCGGGGCGCTCGAGGCGGCCCGTGGCGGCGCGCGCCTCGCCTGGGGGGACCTGCGCGCCCTGCCCCGCGTGTACTGGCTGCTGACGCTGCTGTGCATGGCCTTCTACTCGGCGATCTTCCCCTTCACCGCGCTGGCCACCGACCTGTTCGCCGACCGGTGGCACATCCCCCGGGTCGCTGCGGCCGAAGGCGGCCTCGCCGTCCGCCTGGGCGCCGGCTTCCTCAACCTGTTCGGCACCGCCGGCGGACTGGCCTCGCTGTTGACCCTGAGCTCCATGGTGTTCGCCCCCCTGGCCGGCGCCTGGGTGGATCGCCGCGGCGGCCGCATCGCCCTGCTCGTGACCGGACCGCTGCTCCAGGTGCCCGCGTTCCTGCTGATGGGTCTCACCGGCCTCCATCCCGCCGGCCCGATGCTGCTTTTGGCGGCGGCCTTCGTGCTCCTGCCGGCGGCGTTCTGGCCGTCGCTGGCGCTGGTGGTGGACCAGCGCCGCACGGGGATCGCTTTCGGCCTGACCATGATGGTCCAGAACATCGGGCTGGCGCTCTTCCCCCTGCTCAACGGCTGGCTGCGGGACGTCACCCGCTCCTACCAGGCGAGCCTGCTCATGTTCGCCGCGCTGGGCGCCGTTGCCCTGGCCCTCGCCCTGTGGGTGTGGCGGGAGGACGCCCGCTCGGGCGGCACATTGCGGAGACGGTGAATCGGTGAATGAGTGAATGAGTGATTCGGTGAATGGGTGAATCGGTGGATCGGTACAACGATCTGGATTCTGTGATCCAGGACCCAGAACCCAGGTCCCAGAACCCAGGTCCGATATCCGAATGTCCGATGTCCGCAATACGGGAACGAGCCTCGAGTCTCGAGCCTCGATTACGATACGATTACGAATTACGAGTACGTCTCACGATCACGACGCAGCCTCCCCCCTATCTCCTATCTCCTATTCTCCTACTCCGTTCACTGTTCACTGTTCACTGTTCACTGTTCACAGTTCCGGACTCACATCACGCTGCGCATCTGACCGCCGTCCACGAGCAGCGTGGCGCCGGTGATGTAGGCGGCCGCGTCGGAGAGCAGGAATACCGCGGCCCGGGCGTACTCGCCGGGTTCGCCGTAGCGCCCCAGCGGGATGGCGGTCTGGTAGCGCGCCTGCACGTCGGCGACGGCGAGGCCCTGCCGCTCGGCGTTGACCCGGTCCAGGTGCCGGACCCGGTCGGTATCGATGCGGCCCGGCATCAGGTTGTTCACGCGGACTTTGTCCCGGGCCAGCTCCGCGGCCAGCGTCTTGGCCAGTGCGGGCACCGCCGCCCGCACGACGTTGGATAGCGTCAGGTTGGGGATGGGCTCGCGCACCGACGATGAGGTGGAGAAAACGATGCTGCCGCCGCCCCGCGTCCGCATGAGCGGCACGGCCGCCCGGACCAGGCGCACGCCGCCGAGCACCAGCAGTTCGAAGGCGTCCAGCCACGCCTGATCGTTGAAATCGAAGAACCCGCCCGCCGGCGGGCCGCCGGTGTTGATGAACAGCCCGTCCACATCGCGGAACGTGCCGACGGTCGCCTGCACCCAGCCGTCGATGGCTGCGGCCGAGCGCAGGTCCGCCGGCACACTCAGCACGTCGGCGCCGGTTTCATTGCGGATGCGGTCGCCGGCGGCGTCGATAGCCGCGAAATCGCGCGACGCCATGGACACCCGAGCCCCTTCGGCCGCCAGGGCCCGCGCCACCGCGTACCCCAGCCCGCGGCTCGCGCCGCCGACCATGAACACCTTGCCGGCCAGTCCTAGATCCATGCGGCCCCCTGTTTCGCGCATATCCACTGCAACAGGCTGTCCAGCGCCTCGCGGGTGGCGGCATCCAGCGCCGCCCCGGGCGGCCGCACCGCCGGGTGGGCGATGGCGCCCCGCCGGCGCAGGATCTCCTTGCGGATGGCCAGCCCGACGCCTTCCTGAAACTCGAACCGCATCAGGGCCACGAACGCATAGAACGCGTCGGCCGCCTCCGCCCGCCGGCCGGCGTGGAAGCGGCGGACCACCTCCACCAACACCTCGGGATAGGCGAAGCCGGTCATGGCCCCGTCGGCGCCGGCGAGGAGCTCCTCCAGGAGATACATCCCGCCGAGGCCGCCGAGGATCGCCGTCCGGTGCCCCTGGAGCTGTTCGCGGATGCGGGCCGTCTTGAACGGCGTGGGCGCGTCCTCCAGCTTGATGGCCTGCACCGCCGGCACCTCGCGGGCGATGCGGGCCAGCAGCGCCGGCTCCATGGTGTAACCCGACACCGGCGGGTAGTCCTGGAGCACGATGGGGATCTCCACCGCCGCTGCCAGCTCCCGGTAGTGGCGGAGGACCGTCTCCGAGTTCAGCTTGGGCATCCGCGGCGGGCTGACCATGACCGCGGCGGCGCCCGCGGCCTTCGCCGCACGGGCGTACTCCGCGGCGGCGGCCGTGCCGGCGGCCGTGGCGGTCACCACCACCGGCACGCGGCCGGCGGTGTGGGCCAGCACCGTGTCCTGGACCAGGCGCCGTTCGGCGTCGGTGAGCTTGACCGCTTCACTGGTCACGCCGAGGATGGTCAGGCCGTTCACACCCGCGGCCAGGTACAGGTCCACAACCCGCCGGAGGCTGTCCGTATCCACCCGGTCGTCCGGAGTGAACGGCGTGGGCAGCACCGAAAACACGCCCTGAACTGTCGTCATGCCGATATCCTCTGCGCCGGCAGCCGGGCGCATCAGAAGTACTTGGCGGCCAGCCGGCCGTCCTGGGTCACCACCACCATGAGCAGGTTCGGCGCCCGCGGGTTCTTGGTCAGCGTGACGGAGGCGGCATTCCACGACGGCCCGGCCGGGAACGCGGTGCATGATTCGCCGCCCCGCTCGTGAAGATGCCCATGCACGTTGATCACCGGCGGCCCGCCTGCCGGCTGGGCCTTCAGCAGCTCCGCCAGGGCCGTGTCGCCCGCCTGGCCGACGCCGACGACGAGATCCAGAGACGTCTCGGTGTGCGGCGGGCCGTGGGTAACCAGGACGACGGGTTCGCCCTGGGGCAGCAGCTGCCGGATGGAGGCGGCCGCGGCCTCGTACTGCGCCTTCTCAAGCAGGAACCCCTCGGGGGGCAGCATCCACATCGGCTTGCCCGAGGCCGCCTTGAATTCCCGCAGGTGGTAGCCGCCGAGACCCACCAGGTTCACACCCTGGAAATCGGCGATCTTGCCGTTCAGGTCAAGGACGTTGGGGTATCCTTTCTTCTGCAGCCGCTTGAACGCCTCGGCGTAGACCGGCCGGATCTCCATGTGGCCGGGGATCACCAGCACCGGCACGCCCAGGGCCGCCAGCGGCCGGAGGGCTTTCTCCATCTCGGCCGCATCGGCGTCGAAGGAGGGATAGACCGGCCGGACCGCGGTCAGATCGTTCGCATAGGTGTCGCCGGCCACGACGATCAGGTCCGGCTTGGCCGGCTTGATCTTGTCGGCCACCGCCTGGACGTTCTTGTGGTGCGCCTCGATGCAGGTCACCACGGCGATCCGCAGCACGCCGTCAGCGAAGAACGATGACGAGGTCTGCCGGATGGTCGTCCCGTCGATGGAATAATTGTCGCCGTTGATGGTCACCGCCACGGCCGCCTCCTGGCCGGCCGCCACGCCCGCCAGCAGCATCCCCGCCATCAGCCACAGAGCCCACACGCGTTTCATCGCCACCTCCACTCCAGAGCAGGATCGGATCCGTTCACGATCTGTCCGGATTATATCCAATTCCTTCGGCCGCGGCGCTCGAAAAAAAGGCGGCGCCCCGGGAGGGGCGCCGCCGGATGGTGCGGTCGGTGGGAACCCGCCGTCAGCGGACCGGGTTCTTCGGCGGTCGGATCGGGAGCTTGGGCTGCGTGGACGCCTGCAGCTCCGCGAGGAGCACCTCGATGGCCTTCTCGAGGCACGGGTCGTGGCCGGCCACCACCAGGTCGGGCCGGTCGTCCACCTCGATGTCCGGCGAGACGCCCTTCCCCTCGACATCCCACTCGCCGTCGGTGTTGTAGAAGGAGAAGTCGGCGATCTGCACGCCGCCGTTGTCCATGAGCGGCGGTGTGCCGCTCAGACCGATGAGGCCGCCCCAGGTGCGGGTGCCGATGAGCTTGCCCAGTCCCGACTTGCGGAAGAAGTACGGGAAGGCGTCGCCGCCCGAACCGGAGTAGCCGTTGGCCAGGCAGACCTTGGGGCCGTAATGGGTCGCCGACGGGATGACGGTGGGGTCGGTGTAGCGCGTCGCCCACAGTCCCAGGGGCTTGCGGTCCAGTCGGGTCATGTACATGTCGGGGATGTGCCCGCCGGAGTTGTAGCGCAGGTCGATGATCAGCGCGTCCTTGCGCACCTGCGGGTAGAAGTCGCGGCTGAAGCCCTCGACACCGGGCTCGGCGGTGGCAGCCATGTGGAGGTAGCCCACGCGGCCGCCGGTGGCCTCTTCCACCTTGCGGCGGTTGGCGTCCACCCAGTAGCGGTAGCGCAGCATCAGCTCGTTGGCCACGGGGGTGACAACGATTTCCGTCGCGCCCTCATCCGTCGGTTGCGCGTTGACGGTCAGGGGAATCGCCTTCCCCGCCGTATTGGCCAGCAGCGCGTAGGGGTTGACGGGGTGTTGCAGAGGCTGTCCGTTCACGGTGAGGAGATAGTCGCCCTCCTTCACCTTGAGGCCCGGCTGGGCCAGCGGGCCGCGACGGGTCGGATCCCAGTTCTGCCCGGGATAGATCCGGGCGATGCGGTAGCGGCCTCTGGCGGCATCCAGCTCGAAGTCGCAGCCCAGCAGGCCGACGCCCAGCCGCGGCACATCCGGGTAATCGCCGCCGCCGCGGTAGGTGTGGGAGCTGTTGAGCTCGGCGATCATTTCGCCGATGAGGTAGTTCAGGTCGTCCCGGTGGGCCACGTCGGGCAGCATGGCGCCATAGCGCTCCTTGATGATCGCCCAGTCGACGCCGTGCATGTTGGGGTCGTAGAAAAAGTCGCGGGTGATGCGCCAGGCGTCGGTGTAGATCTCCGGCCACTCGGCGCGCGGATCCACGGTCATCTTCATGTCGGCCAGGTTCAGCCGGTCCGTGGGCTTCTGGTCCGGCTTGGCGTCGATGATGGCGTAACCGCCGCCCTGCTGCACCAGGATCTTCTTCACGTCGAAGGAGAACGACACGCCGTTGACGCCGCCGATGACCGTCTTGAGCTCGCGCTTCTTCAGATCGTAAACCTGCAGGGTGGCGCCCTGCGCCCCGGAACCGGGCACGCCGACGGAGGCGAAGAACACCTGCTCCTTGTCGGGGACGATGCCCACGTAGTTGCCGTCGGGGACCGGCAGGTCGATGATCCGGTTCTCCAGCCCCTCGAAGTCGATCTTGATCTCGACGGTCTTGGGCTTGTCCTTGTCCGCCTTGGCGGCGCCGTCCTTGGCCTCGGCCGGCTTGGCGTCGGCCGTTTTCTCGCCGTCGGCGGGCTTGCCGGCCTCGGCCGGTTTGTCACCGTCCTTCGGTTTGTCGCCGTCCTTCGGCTTGTCCTCGACCACCTTCTCCTCGTCGCTCTCTGGGATGAACGGGGACGGGGTGTCCGCCTGGAGCGTCACGGCGACGATTTTGCCGGGGTTGTAGTGATAGTGCATGAACTCGATGGCGCTGAACGAGTAGTTGAACTCGCGGTTGGCCACGAAGTAGAGGTAGCGGCCATCCGGATCCCATGCCGGCAGGCCGTCGTCGGTCATGTCGCCGGTGATCTTGTAACTCTTGATGTCGGCCAGGGAATAGAGATAGATGGAATCGAGGCCGTTGGCCGACGCCTTGTCGTAGGCGATCCACTTGGAATCGGGACTCCAGACGCCGGTGATGAAGTTGCTGAAGCCCTCGTACTGGCCGTGGTCCACCTTGACCAGTTCCTTCTTCTCGATGTCGATGTAGTACAGGTTCACCGCCGCGTCGGACAGCAGCAGCTTCTGGCTGTCCGGGCTCCAGGCGAGGTTCTGGTACCAGATCCGCGAACCCTTGGTCAGTTGGGTCACCTCGCCCTTGCCGTCCGCCGGCCGGAGGTAGATCTCGTATTCGCCGCTGGCATCCGAGAAGTAGGCAACCCACTTGCCGTTGGGGCTCCAGGCCGCATCCCGCTCGCGGATGCCGGGAGTGCGGGTGAGGTTGCGGATCTCCCCCTTCTTGGCCGGAACGGTGAAGATGTCGCCGCGGGCCTCGAACAGGGCCCGCACGCCGGTGGGGGAGAGTCCGAAGCCGTGGATGTTGTCGCTCACATTCTTGATCACGGGCCGGGCGGCCAGGTTTTCCCCGCGCACCTCGACGGTGAGCTTGCGGGATTTCTCGGTCTTCAGGTCCATGACGTACAGGTAGCCGCCGTTCTCGTAGACGATGGCGCCGGGGCCGATCCCGGGCCACTGGACGTCGAACTCCTTGTAATCGGTGAGCGCCCGGACCTTCTTCGTCTTCAGGTCATAGGCATACAGGTTCTGCACTTTGGCGGCGCTCCGGTCGGACACGAAGTAGATGGTGTCGCCCTGCCACATCGGGAACAGGTCGTTGGCGTCGCTGGGGGCGATCACCTCGGCGGTGTTGGCGGCCAGGTCATAGATCCAGATGTCGGGCGCCATGCCGCCGCGGTACCGCTTCCAGGTCCGGAACTCGGTCCCGAGGCGGTTGTAAGCCAACTTGGTGCCGTCGGCGTTGAGCGCGCTCAATTCGCCGGTGGGCAGCGGCAGCATCTCGGGCAGGCCGCCGTCGACGGAGACCTTGAACAGGCGGTTGAACCGGTTCCAGAACGAGGCCCGGCCGGAGCGGAACAGCACGGCCTTGCCGTCGGGATACCAGTCGAGCATCCCGTCATCGCCCGGGTGGTAGGTCAGGCGCCGGGGCTCGCCACCGGCGGCGGGGATCACAAAGACGTCGTTGTTGCCGTCGTAGTCGCCGGTGAAGGCCACGCTGCGGCCGTCGGGCGAGAATCTGGGAAAGCGCTCCTGGCCCGGGTAGGTGGTGAGCTTGCGGGCCACGCCGCCCTGGCTGGAGACGATCCACAGGTCCCCGGCATAGGTGAAGACCACCTGGTCGCCGTGGATGTCGGGATGATGCAACAGCCGCGTGTCGGCCGTCGCTGCGAACGCCGCGGCGCACAGAACCGCCGCGAGGGCGAGAAACACCATGCGTTTCATGGATGGGAACCTCCTCGGATATGGTCGATGTCCTTTACAGGATTATTTCAGACAGATTGATTCGGTTCAAAGTTCTTGTACGCATCGGAACGCCGCTGGGTTCTCAAGCAGAGAGAAATAATTGCCAGTTTGGTCAGACACCCGGACACCCGGCGGTGGCGCGCCGCACCGGGATTAAGGCCGCGAGCCCGACAGGCGGGTATTCGTCCGCAGCCAAACCAGGGGTAGCTCGGTTCCGTATACCGTTGCAGCAAAGCCGGGACAGGCACGCCGCGCCGATCCGCCGGAACGCCGCGCGGGGATTCAATCCGGGACGTTCGTTCCGGATCAGCCGGGCGACGAGGCCTTCCTGAGGAGGACAGACTCATGACCACCGCCTATCGTTTGGTTTTCTGGTTCTGCCTGCTGGCGGGGATCGGCCTGGCCGCCGACCCGCCGGAGGCGTCGTTCGAATCCGTGGAATTCGCCTCGGACCGGTGGGAGAAGTCCGGTGCCACGCTGGCCGAGCACCTGGGCCGGCCGAGCCTCTGCGGCACGGCCACGCTCAAGGACGTCGTGTTCGAAAACGGCGTCATCGAGGTGGACATCGCCTGCGTCCCGGGGCGCCGGGGCTACCCCGGGGTGGTCTTCCGGATCCAGTCCGAAGGCGAGAACGAGCGGTTCTATATCCGGCCCCACCGGGCGCCCTTCTACAACGACGCCTTCCAGTACGCGGCCACCTTCAACAGCGAGACATGCTGGCAGCTCTACAACGGACCGGGCGCCACCGCCGCCGGCGCCATCCCGGCGGGCCAGTGGAACCGGCTGCGCCTGGAGGTCAAGGGGGAGCAGGCCCGCGTGTTCTTCAATGACATGTCCCGGCCGCTGCTGGTCATTCCCCGCCTGGGCCACGGCGCTTCCAAGGGCGCTTTAGGCGTCACCACGTTCAACGACGGCGCCTCCTACTTCTCCAATTTCCGCTACCGCGCCGACGACACGCTGGTGTTCCCCCCAGCGCCGGCGGTGACGGAACGGCCCGGCGCCATCACCCGGTGGGATGTGTCCCAGGTGTACCAAGCCAGCCAGTTTGACTCGGACCTGCTCCTGGCCACGCCTGACCTCCCGCAACCCGAGTGGCGTCCGGTGGCGGCCGAGCCGGACGGGACGGTGAACCTGTCCCGCGCCTGCCGGCGGGACGGCGCCGCGCCGGCCGCCGTGCTGGCCCGAACAACCCTCCGCGCCGCCGCGTCGCGGACGATGAAACTGGGGCTGGGCTACAGCGACGCGGTGTACGTCTTCCTCAACGGCCGGCTGCTCTTCTCCGGCAACAGCGCCTACACCAGCCGCGACCCGTCGTTCCTGGGCATCCTCGGTCCCTTCGACACCGTCTATCTGCCCCTCTCGGCGGGCGACAACGTGTTGACGCTCCTGGTGGTGGAGGCGATGGGCGGCTGGGGCTTCCTGTGCCTCGACCAGGACGCGGTCTTCTCCGCCCCCGGCGTGGCGGCGGCCTGGGCGACGCCGCGCCGCTTCGTCACCCCGGAGTCGGCGGTGTGGGACGCGGCCCGCGGGGTGCTCTACGTGAGCAACTACAGCGGGTACACCCGGGCGGTGATGCAGCCGGGGCTGGAGTTCATCTCCACCGTGTCGGCCGACGGCCGGATCCTCGAGCGGGTGTGGGTCGACGGCATCAAGAATCCCACCGGTCTGGTGGTGGTGGGCGACCGGCTGTGGGCCGTGGGCCGGCAGGCCCTGGTGGAGGTCGACATCCCGGGCCGGGCCATCGTGGCGCGTCACCCCTTCCCGCAGCCGGTGTTCCCCAACGACGTCGCCGCCGACGCGTCCGGCCGGCTGTACATCTCCGACTCGGTGAAAAACGCGATCTACCGTTTCGCCGACGGTCGCATGGAGGAGTGGTTCGCCGATCCGCGGCTGGGCCGGCCCAACGGCCTCTGTGTCGCCGGCGGCCGCCTCGTCGTGGGCGGCGTCGCCGGCGGCGGCCTGCTGACGGTGGACCTGGAGACGAAGGAGCTCCGGCCGTGGGTCACCCTCGGCGAGGGCGTCATCGACGGGCTGTGCGCCTTGCCCGACGGCGGCCTGCTCGTGTCGCACAACGAGGGCCGGCTCTACCGGGTGCGTCCCGACGGCGCGGTGGAGCGGCTCCTCGACGCCACCACCACCGGCTGGAACATCGCCGACTTCGCCTACGTGCCCGAGCGGCGCCTGGTGGTGATCCCCACCTTCGCCGACGACCGCGTCGTGGCGTATACGGTGCCGTTGGAAGATAGGAGATAGGAGATAGGAGTTACGAGTTTTTCGTGCTCGTAATTCGTAATCGTAATCGTGATCGCAATCGTAATCGGGGCTCGAGGCTAGAGGCTCGAGGCTCGCTCCCGTAACGCAGATGGACTACTTGACAAGCGTCTCAAAGGCTGTGTCGCCCGACAGGGCGGAGAGGTCCTTGTCGCCGCGGGCCTGGGCCTTGAGCTTCGGGTTGAGCGCCACGGCGCGGCGGAGCGCCTCCAGGGACTCGACGCGGCGCCCGGCGGCCAGCCGGATCACCGCCAGGTCGTAGCACACCTCCGGATTGTCCGGCGCCAGCGTCGCGGCTTTCTCCATGGGCGGCAGCGCTTCGGCGGCGCGCCCCTTCGTGAAGAGCGTCCAGGCGTCGTTCCAGCAGTAGTTCATCTGGCCGAAGCGGAGCAGCCGGCCCAGCTCGCCGAACGGGTCGGGATGGTCGTCCACCCGGATGTCGATGGCCCGGTCGGTGTAGCCGCCGTAGCCGGCGCCGGCGTGCACCACCAGGATGGCCGCTGACTGGCGGCCCCGGGCGTCGCCGCCCTCGGCATCGCCGGCGACGAGGGCCGCGTAGATCCGGTCCGCCAGGGTGCCCTTTGTTTCTACATAGGCCTTCTCCATGGATACGACCACCGCCTCACCCGTGAGGATGTTCCCCTGCACGGCGTAATTGACCCCGTGGCGCCCGCCCGCCCACGGAATGCAGTCGGCGCCAGTATAGGTGGTTGACGCTCCGTCGGCGGCCACGATCCCCACCTGGCGGCGGGTGGGGTTGTCATCGGTCCGGAGCAGGACCTTGAGCGTCTCCTCCGGCGACAGCCCCGCCGCGAGCAGGTCCAGCCCGCGCGGGCCGAAGGTGGTGTTCATGAACGACTGGGTGGCCACGGCGCCGACGCCCGCCTTCGCCCACGGCACCACCGCGCCCACGGCGAAGAAGCGCGACGCCACGCCGACGCCCCACTCGCCCGCGGCCGGATCCCGCGCCACGATGGAGAACGTGGCCACCGGTCCGACCGGCCGTTCCGCCGCCGCGCCCGCCGCCGTCACGGCCAGTACCGCCACTAACACCACTGTCACCGGAGATCGTCGTGTCGCCATCGGTTTCTCCTCGCCGATCGGATTAATGGTCCCATTTCACCACAACCGTCCATCACCTGGAAAGCCCGAAAGAATACATTCACCGCCGAGTCGCAGAGTCACGCGAGGAAGCCGTAGGCCGCGCCCGCCGGGCGCGGCCCGTTGAAACGTCATGATCTTTGTGGTTCAATCACGATGAGATGCATACCGATCACTCCCGACCGGAGCACCACGCCGAGTTCCGCTTCTACGAGGAGCTCAACGACTTCCTGCCGCCGGCGCGACAAAAGCGGGATTTCACCTACACGTTCCACGGCCGCCCGGCGGTCAAGGACGCCATCGAGGCGCTGGGCGTGCCCCACCCCGAGGTGGACCTGATCCTCGTCAACGGCGAGTCGGTGGACTTCGGCCATCCGCTCGGCGACGGCGACCGCGTGTCGGTCTACCCGGTGTTCGAGAGCCTGGACATCGCCGGCGCCACCCGGCTGCGGCCGCGGCCGCTGCGGGAGCCGCGGTTCATCCTCGACGTTCACCTCGGTCGCCTGGCCCGCCACCTCCGGCTCCTGGGCTTCGACACGCGCTACGCCAACGACGCCGCCGACGCCGCGATCGCCGCCGCGGCGGCCCGCGAGCGGCGCATCGTGCTCACCCGCGACCGCGGGCTGCTCAAACACGGCGCCGTCACCCGCGGCTACTGGGTCCGGACCACCGCGCCCCGGGCGCAAGCGGCCGAGGTGATCCGGCGCTTCCAGCTCGAGGCGCGGCTCCACCCATTCACCCGCTGCCTGGAGTGCAACGGCGTGCTCCGCCCCGTTGACAAGGCCGCCGTCGCGAACCGCCTGCCGTCCTGCGCCCGCCGCCTCCACGACAACTTCGCCGAGTGCCCGGGTTGCCGGCGCCTCTATTGGCCCGGCTCGCACCACCGCCGCCTCGCCGAATTCGTCACGCAGCTGCGGGAGAAGGTTGAGGGTTGAGAGTTCGTGCTCGTAACTCGTAATCGTCATCGTAATCGTGATCGTAATCGAGACTCGAGGCTCGAGACTAGAGGCTCGTTTCCGTAGTGCGGATGTCGGGGTTCGGGGTTCGGGGTTCGGGGCTTCACGTTCATCTTGCGTCTTACACATCCCGTCTCCCGATTCACGGATTTACCCATTCACCTTCCGCAATGCCCAATGAAAAATGACAAATGAAAAATGATCAATGAAATCCGCCCTGTTCCCATTCACCCATTCACCTATTCACCCTCCCCTTTCCCCTTTGTGTCCTCCGTGACTTTATGGTGAAATAGTTTTCGACTCAGACGACCGGGAGGCGCGGGATGCGGTTCGACGGTGTGCACTACCTCCGGTGGGCCAAGGAGCATCAGGGCCGGGCGCGGTACTCCCTCACCTGTTCCAACATGCGGCCGGTGACCCTGGCCGAGTTGGGCCTCGGTCTGGACGACGTGGCCATCGCCTCCGGCGATCCCGACGGCTACGGACCGCTGAAGGCAGTGGCCGCCGAGCAGTTCGGCGTCGCGCCCGAGGAGGTGTTCATCGGCGCCGGCGCCACGGGGTGCAACTTCGTCGCCTTCGCCGCCGCCCTGGACGAGGCGGACGGCGGCCCCGGCCACGTCCTGTGCGAGACCCCCGGCTACACCTGCCTCGACGATGCCGTCCGCCCCTTCGGCGCCGCGGTGGAGACGTTCACCCGCACATACGACTCGGGCTTCGCCATCGACTGCGACGACCTGCGCCGCCGCCTGCGCCCCGACACCCGGCTGGTGGTGGTCACCAACCTCCACAATCCCTCCGGCGCCGCCCTTCGGCCGGCAGAGCTGGCGGAGCTGGCGGCCATCGCCGAGACGCACGGCTGCCGCGTCGTGGTGGACGAGGTGTACAAGGACTTCGTGGCGGAAAGCGCCAACCCCATGGCCCGCCGGTACGGCGGGCGGATGACCTCGGTCACCGGGCTGTCGAAAGTGTACGGTCTGAGCGGCCTGCGGGTAGGGCTGCTCTTCGCCGACGCCGCGTTCGTGCGGCGGTGCTACCGGATCGTCGACTACCTTGCCGGCTCCAACTCGGTCCCGGGCGACGCGATCGCCGCCGCGGCGCTGCGCCGGCGCGACTGGCTGGTGGAGCGGGCGCGGCGCATCGCCGCACCGGCTCTGGCCCATGTGCGCGCCCACGTGGAGGCCGACGATCTGCTCGAGTGGGCCGAGCCGCCGGCCGGCATCATCGCCTTTCCGCGGATCCGCCGCCCCCTAAACACCCTGGTCCTGGCCGATTTCCTCGAGCGGGAGTACGACCTCGGGGTGACGCCGGGCGACCTGTTCGGCCTGCCGGGCCACGTGCGTCTGGGCTTCGGCCTGGCCAGTCCTGAGGACCTCGAGGAGGCGCTGCGGCGGTTCCGGGACGGGATCCGCTCCATGCCGGAGTAGGGGCACGCCAAGGCGCCAAGGCACGAAGTCGGGTCCCGGCAGGACGGACCACAACAGAACTACGCACCATTGATCATTTTTCATCGATCAGCTGACATTGGTCATTTCCAGCGAAACGGCTCGGACTGTCGTGACCCGGTGAGGACGCGTGCCGGCGTCGGAACGGATCGGGAACGGTTGCGGGCCGGGGTACAATGGAGCGGAGGCTGAACACCGCATGCCCTACCACATCTTCTCACCGGCTCCGCTGCGCTGGCCCCTGATCGAGCAGGGGCGGCACCGCCTGCGCCTCACCTTCCGCGCCATGCGCCACCGCGACTTCACCCTGTTCTGGCTGGGGCAATGGGTGTCGGTCATCGGCACGTGGATGCAGACCATGGCCCTGTCGTGGCTCATCTACCGGCTCACCGACTCGGCGCTCGTCCTCGGCGTGCTGGCGGCGGTCCGCTTCGGCCCGTCGCTGCTGGGCTCGCCCTTCGCCGGCGTGCTGGCCGACCGCTTCCCCCGCCGCAACCTGGTCCTGCTGACCCAGTCGGCCAGCCTGCTGCTGGCGTCGGCGCTGGCCGCGCTGACGCTCACAGGCACGGTGAAGGTCTGGCACATTCTGACGCTGGCCCTCGTCCAGGGGGTGGTGGACACACTGGACATGACCGCGCGCCAGACCATGCAGATGGACCTCGTGGGACCGGACGACCTGCAGAGCGCCGTGGCGCTCAACTCGGCGGCATTCAATACCGGGCGCATGGTGGGCCCGGCGGTGGCCGGTGTGCTGGTGGCCGTCTACGGCGAAGGAATCTGCTTCGCCATCAACGCCGCCAGCTACCTCGCGGTGCTGGTGGCCCTGCTCAGCATCCGGGGAATTGCGGCCACGCCGCGCTCCGGCGCCAGCGTCGGCCGCGACCTGCTCGAGGGGATGCGCTTCACCTGGGGCCACCCCACCATCCGGACGGTGCTTTTGGCCGTCGCCATCACCTCGATGGCCGGGCTGTCCTATTCCACCCTGCTGCCGGTGCTGGCCCGGGACATCCTGAAAGCGGGCGCGCCCGGCTACGGCCTGCTTCTGTCGTGCGTGGGGGTGGGGGCCATCGCCGGGGCGCTGGGGGCCGCCGCGCGGCGGGGCAACCAGGGGGTCGGCGGACTCATCGGCCTCGGCCAGGCGGCGCTCGGGACCGGGCTCATCGCCCTGGGGCTGAGCCGGGTGCTCTGGATCTCCTGCGCCTGGATGGTGCTGGTGGGAGTGGCCGTGACCATGCAACTGGCCGTGACTAACGCGCTGTTGCAGACCACCGCGCCACCGGCCATGCGCGGGCGCGTCATCTCGCTCTACATCTGGTTCTTCACCGGCCTGTCCCCCATCGGAGGGCTCGCGGCCGGCTGGGTGGCCGAGGGCGCGGGCGCGCCCCTCACGGCCATGGGCGGCGGCGCCATCTGCCTGGCCAGCGCGTTGTGGACGCGCCGGGCCTGGCGCCGGTCCGATGCAGGCGCGATTGCTGCCGCCCCGACACCGCCAGCCCCGTGATGCGTCCGACCCGATGTGAATTCGAGGACAGCCACATGCACGATATTCATAATAGAATAAATATGTTATAATCATTTCATGCTACGGCGAACCGAAATGTATCGAGAGTTTGAGCGGCGGTGGCTGTCTCGCCCGGTTGAAGACATCAGCCAGAATTTTCACATTCTGGAGGCGTTGTGGTCGGAAGCGGTCACGCTGGGAGTATTTGCACCCGCCGATCCGCTCGAGGGTATCGAAGTGGACGTGCGCGTGGCGAGGGCGTGGAACTGTGTTCCAAGAGCTGTTGCAACGGATCGCCCGAGCATTTGATCGGGCGAACATCCCCTACATGGTGATCGGAGGACAGGCCGTCCTCCTGTACGGCGAGCCCCGCCTGACTCGCGACATCGACATCACCGTCGGTCTGGACAGCAGCGGGCTGCACCGAGTCCTCGCGATTGTCCGCAAACTGGGCTTGCGCGTGCTGGTGGATCCGGCTGAACCGTTCGTCCGGGACACCATGGTGCTGCCCACCATCGAGGAGACCAGCAAAATCCGGGTGGATATCGTGTTCTCGTTTTCGGCTTTCGAGCAGGCGGCGCTGGAACGGGTGCGCCCTCACCTCATCGGGAAGACCAAGGTCCGTTTTGCCTCCCTAGAGGATCTGGTCATTCACAAAACCGTCGCCGGACGGAGCCGGGATCTGGAGGACGTGCGGGTCGTCCTGCTGAAAAATCCAGGATTCGACCGGAACTACATCGAACATTGGCTGAAGCTGTTCGATGAATCGCTGACCGAGAACTATCTGGAAACCTTCCGCTCCATTCTTAACGAACTGCAGAGTTGAGCCGGCCGGTATCCGTCAGCTTGCCTCGTCCGCCGAGGGGCCGTAGATGGAGGGCACCGGCACGTCGCGCAGGCGCAGGTACACCGAGAGCTGGCCGCGGTGGTGGATCAGGTGGTTGATGATCACCCCGCGCATCACCGTGGTGCGCGGCTCGTTCATGTAGACGGCGTCGCCCGACTTGAGGGCCCACTTTTTCCGCATGTCGGCGGCGCTGCATTTGTCCAGCGCCGCCAGCGCCTCGGCCAGGTGCTTCTCGAAGTGGGCCGTCAGCTCCGCCGTGCTCGTGGCCAGCCACGGCTTGTACTCGCCCTCGCCCATGTTCATCACGGGCTGCTCCAGGATCAACTTGACCCAGCTCAGTGTGTCGGCCACGTGGGACGCCAGTTGGCCCATGCTCATGGATTTCGGGTGGGGTTTCCAGCCGAAGTCCTTCTCCGGCACCCGCGCCAGCATCTTGCGGATGGACACCGCCTCGAATTCCAACTCCTTGATGAACGGATCCACGATGCGCATGATTGACCTCCCGATCGAATTTTCACCATTTATACACCTAAACGTTTTTTTTCGTCAAGAGACATAATTGTAGAGTGTGTGGGATCTGGGACCTGGGTTCTGGGACCTGGGTTCTGGGATCTGGGTTCTGGGATCGAGGACCTGGAACCGAGGTCCCGGGGTCGATATCCGAATTCCGATATCCGATGTCCGTGCTACTGGAACGAGCCTCGAGTCTCTAGCCTCAAGCCCCGATTACGATCACGATTACGATTACGATTACGATGACGATTACGAATGACGAGCACGAAATTCGAAGTCCGAAGTCCGATGTCCGCGTTACGGGAACGAGCCTCGAGCCTCAAGCCTCGAGCCTCGATCACGATTACGATTACGATTACGATTACGAATGACGAGCACGAAATTCGAAGTCCGAAGTCCGATGTCCGCGTTACGGGAACGAACCTCGAGTCTCTAACCTCGAGCCCCGAGTTACCGGCAGTTCTCGTGCCGGATCCGGCAGCGTTCGTCGGCGTACTCCAGCTCCACCGTGGTGTGGGCGATGCCACGCTGCGCCACCACCTCCTGGACGGCCTCCTTGATCCGGAGCTGGTCTTCCTTGCCGGCGTCCGCGGCGATCACGGCGTGGGTGGTGAGCACATGATGGACGCCGTCCATGCTCCAGACGTGGGTGTGGTGCAGATCCGCGATCCCCTCGATCCCGCGCAACTCCGCCTCCAGGGCGGGCAGATCCACGTCTTCGGGTGTCCCCTGCAGGAACACCCCCATGGTCCGGCGCAGGTTGCGCACCACGTTCCAGAGCACCCACAGGGTGATCAGGATGGACAGGGCCGGGTCCAGCGCCGGCACGTCGCGCACCAGCAGCACCGCCCCGGCGATCAGGATCGCCAGCCACCCCAGGGCGTCCTCCACGAGGTGCCAGGCGACCATGCGGGCGTTGAAGCCGGAGGTGCGCCGGAGCCGCAGAGCCGCCACGCCGTTCACGACGCAGCCCACCACGGCCAGGATGATCATGCCGGGGGCGTGAGCCCGCACGGGGTGCAGCAGCCGCGGCACCGCCTCGGTCACGATGAGGAGCGACCCGGCGATGAGCACGCCGGCGCTGATCAGCGCGCCCACGAGCGAGAAGCGCCGGTAGCCGTAGGAATAGCGCGCGTCCCCCTTGCGGCCGGAGATCTTTTCGAGGTACCAGGCCGCGCCGAGGGCGAACGAGTCACCCAGGTCGTGGAGGGCGTCCGCCAGGATGGCGATGGAGTTCGTCCAGAGGCCGCCCGCGATCTCGAACAGGGTGAAAGCCAGGTTCAGCAGAAACGCCGTGCGGATGCCCTGCAGACTGCCCGCTGGTGTGTGGTCATCGTTCATGGATTGACCCTGGTGTCCCGCGTTGGTCCCTGCGTCGAAGTCTGGCGCCGTCCAAGCGGCCAAGACGACTCCGCAAGACCGCCCGTGCGCGCGGCGGCGGCGGCGTCACGCGTGGATCATGGCCACGATGGGGAGCAGCCCCTCGCGGTCCGCCTCGTCGAACGCGGCCGGCTCGTCGCTGTCCACGTCGAGGACGCCGACGATCCGCCCCGCCGCGTCGCGGAGCGGCACGACGATCTCCGACTGCGAGCGGGAGTCGCAGGCGATATGGCCGGGGAATGCGTGCACGTCGGCCACCACCACCGGCTCGCCGCGGTCGATCCCCGCCCAGCAGACGCCGGTGTGGGCCTGCAGCACCTGGCAGGCCAGCGGACCCTGGTACGGGCCCACGGTGAGCGCGCCGTCCACGAGACGGTAGAAACCCGTCCAGAAATAGTGGGGCATCTTGTGGTGGAGCAGCGCCACCGCGGTGGCCATCCGGGCGACGGGGTCATTGGTTTTGATGAACAGCTCCGCCAACTGGTCGCGGATGCGCCGGTACCGTTCCTGCTTCTGTTTCTGATCCATCGTTCGCTCCCTGTCGGCCTGGAAACCGCCGGTTCCCGCCCACCGTGTGTCCGGGATAGTCAACGGACGGATTCTACCACACCGGAGCCATTCGCGGGCGATGGCCCGAGCCGGTACAGCCGGGTGCCCATCCGGTTCTGGACCACCTCTTCCCGGATAAGGGCGGCGGCGAACGCCGCGGCCTCCGGCCCCATCGTCTCCAGCGTCCGGACCGCCGACGAGTCCAGCCAGACCGTCCGCCCCTCCCGCTGCTGGACGGCCAGGAGACGCCGGAATCCGGCCAGGCCGCTCCCCGGATCCACCGCCACCCAGCGGGTGGCGGGATTGAAGTAACGGAGGGTCCAGTTGTCCGGATTGAAATCGCCATACCCCACGGTGGTGGGGCCGGACCAGCGCCCCTGCATCCGCACGGCCAGTTCCAGGGGCGGATTGGACCGGACCTGGGCGCACGGCACGATGAAGAACCCCAGGTTGAACAGGCCCACCAGCACCGCCGCCGCGGCGGGGAGCCGCCCCGGGCCGGCGGCCGGAGCGCCGCGCCGCAGCAGCCACGCGCCCAGCAGCAGGATCAGCGCCGGGAGGTAAAACAGCCGGTAGAACGTGTTGCCGGGCAGCCAGACGAACAGGAAAACCAGATAGGGGATCAGCCAAGCCACGCCGACGCGCACCCACGGCACGGCTGCGGCGAGGCCCCCGGCGGGCTCCGGCGGCGGCAGCCGCCACGCGCGGCGCCGGATCAGCGTGACGATCACCCACCCGAGCGCCACCGCGAACGCGGCCAGCGCCGCCAGGCTCACGGGATCCGGGTGCCGGAACACGTCGCCCGGCCGGCTGTTCACCAGGAGCCGCACGTTGCTCTGCACGGTCAGAACGAGGTTGCGGCCGAGGTCCCAGGAGAACGCCGAGTCGGGCGAGTGGTACGTGAGCCACGCCCACAGGCTCGTCCCGCCCGGCTGGCGCCCGTACGCGGCCAGGTAGGCAGCCCCCGTCACCCCGCCGGCCGTGGCCAGGTAGAGCGCCACCGACCGCCACCGCCGCGCCGGCGTCTCCGCGCGGGCCGCCAGCCCGCACACCGCGGCGGGCAGGAACCCGACGGCCAACTCGTGGAACAGCATCGCCGCCGCGTGGCACAAGCCCAGCCGCACCGGCGCGGGGGGGCCGGACCGGAGCAGCACGGCCAGCCCCAGCACCAGACCGAGCACGGACGGGACGTAGGCGCCGGCGTCGGCGCCGAATCGCCACCATCCCGCCGAGAACGCGAACAACGCGGCCAGGCCGCCCGCGAACACCGGCCCGCCGGCGTGCCTCCGGAACAGTCCGTAGAGTATGCCCGCCGTCGCCGCCGCCAGCGCCATGTTCAGGTATTGCAGCACCGCCAGCGCCCGCACCTCCGGAAAGACGGTGCGAACAGCGCCGTACGCCAGGCGCCCCGCCAGGGTGTAGACCAGGTGGTTGGGATGCAGCAGGGCGGGATCACCCGGATCTGCCGCGGCTTCGATCTGGAGCGCGAAACCCACGCCGTCCCAATAATGGTTCCGGATGGGGAACAGCAGATAGACGGAGAAGATCGCGACGCTCAGGACAGCCGCTTCAGCCACGCGCCGGTGCGACTGCGCTTGATCCGGCGGCGGATGATGGGCGGATTCAGACGGTGCGAGCGGGTTCATGGACGTCCTTCGCGCGACGCCGGCACGGGCGATCCGGGCGCCGTCACTCCAGCAGGAGCCGCGAGAGGCAGTTGGCCATCGCCTCGCGGTTGTCGGGGTGCACGCAGAAGATCCCGTCGAGGCGCTCCAGCCCGATCCGCCGGACCCAGTCCACGAGCGCCCGCCGCTGCACCACGGCGACGATCCGGTCGCGGTCGCGGAAGGCGCCGGCCACCGCCTCGGCGAAGGGGAGCGCGTGCTCCTCCATGGCGCCCAGCTCGTCAATGACCAGCCAGTCCCGATCCGCGGCCTGGGCCAGGGCGCGGCAACCGAAGTCGGCGAACACCTCGGGCTTGAGTCCGAACGGTCCGAACCGCGGCTCCTCCGCCCAGTCGGCGTGGGCGAACACCTCGCGGTCGCCCGACGGCGCCTCCAGGCAGAAGCCCACCTTTTCCTGGTCGCGGAACAGGGGCACGGTAAGCACCCGCCCCACCGCCCCGGCCGGCAGATGGCTGGTCAGGGACGCCACCAGGCTGCTTTTGCCCACGTGCAGATCGCCGGAGATGATGATCCTCATCGCGCCAGCAACTCCACGCCGATGAACAGGACCAGCGCGGCGGCCGCCGCCGCGTCCAGCCAGCGGGCGCGGTTCGGCGCCGGTGCGGGGCCGGCGGCGAGCCAGCTCTGCAAGCGCTCCGCCAGGATCCGCCCGAGCGGGTAGGCCACCGAGCCGAGCGCGGCGCTCAGGGGCGCGTAGACGATGGCCACGGGCAGAGTCGTCCCGGCATGGAGGCACGCCGGGGAGCCGGTCACGAACCCGGCCAGCGGGAACAGCCCCGCCGCGCCGAGTCCGATCAGCCCGCCGGCGGCCATGTCCACGGCCCGCCCGTCGGCTTTCGCCCACCGGATCGTCGCAGCCAGGAGCACCAGGAGGGCCGCCTGCACCGCGAAGGCGAACATGGGATTGACCACCGAACCGTGCCCCGCGGGCAGGCCCAGCACCGCGGCGTCCAGCGCCTTGAGTCCCGCGGCCACGCCCAGCAGCGCTGCCGGCGCCCAGAGCCGGCGTGTGGCGTGGTACCCGGCGGAGAGGCAGCCGATGGCCCAGCCGGTCATCACCGCGCCGGACACACCCACGCCGCATGCGCCGCGCAGACCCACGCCCAGCGCCGCCTCGGCCAGGCCCCACATCAGGCCGGTGGCCAGCAGCAGGCGGCCGATCGTTTTCCCGTCCACAGTCGCCTTGTCCATGACGCCTCCAGAAAATGAACCCGCCCCCGGCCGCAACCGGGAGGTGCAATCGCTTCACGCCAAAGGATCAATGAACGGCCGAATTATACCAACGAATCGTTCAGGTCGGATGGGAAATTAATGTTCCGGCACACGCCCGGATCCTCCACGCCGAAGTGGACCTCCCGCAGGCCGGATGCCTGGATCACCGCCGCCAGGCCGCCGGTGCGGTCCTCCGCCGGGATGCGCGGGAACAGCTCCCGGGGGATGATCACGGGGTGCCCGCTCCGGCCTTCCCACACCGGCTTGACCACGGCATCGGCCCGGGCGGCGAATGCCGCGGCCAGCGCCCGGCAGGTGGCTGCGGCCACGAACGGGTGGTCCACCGGCGCCACCAGCGCGCCCGCGCAGGCACCCAGCCGGTCCAGGCCCAGCCGCAGCGAGGAGAGCGCCCCCCGCTCCGGCGCCGGGTTCACCACCACCGTCCCGCCGGCGGGCTCAACCCGTGCCGCGGCCCAGTCGCGGTCCGCCGCGCGCACCACGCAGACCACCGGCGCGCAGCCGGCTGCGACCACCGTCGCCAGAACCCGCTCGAGAAACGTCCGCCCGCCGGCGCCCTGGCGCAGCTTGGGCCCGCCCAGGCGCTCCCCGGCACCCGCAGCCAGGATGACGGCGCCCACCGCCGGCTCCGTCACGCTACGCCTCCCAGCCGGCCTCGCGGTTGAAGGCCGTGATCAGGCGGTCGAACTCGCCCACCTCGTCCTCGAACAGCCGACGCCAGTACGCGTCGTCCCACTGGGCGTTGATCTCCTCGAAAGTCTTGCCCTGCTGTTCCACCCACGTGTAGTACTTCAGGTTGTGGATCGCCTTCCGGTCGTAGTAGGTGAGTTCCTTGAAATAGTCGATTCCCTGGTGGAGCAGCACCGCGGCGTGGTCGCGGGCGGCCGGCAGCGGGCCGTACGGCCCCTCCGCGGCACGCAGCTCCTCGAGGCGCGAGCCGTACAGCTCCATGGAATCGGTGAACACCGTGAAGATCACGTCGCGCTCGTCCAGCTCGAAGTACCGGGCGGTCTTGATCGCCGCCAGCAGGTTGCAGATGCCCGAGATACCCAGCAGCTCCAGCCGCTCGCAGTCGGCCGCCGGCACGCCGGCCGCCGCGAGGTGCTCGCGTCCGGCCGGCTCGTTGAACAGGCGCGCCAGGCGCATGCAGTCGGCGTCGTCGATGGCGGCCACGGCGTCGGTGTTGCGGACGTTGTGCACCCAGGGGACGTGCTTGTCGCCGATCCCCTCGATCCGGTGCCCGCCGAAACCATTCAGCAGCAGCGTCGGGCACTGCAGCGCCTCGGTGGCCACCACCTTCAGCCGGGGGAAGCGGGTCTTGAGGAAGTCGCCGGCGGCGATGGTCCCCGCCGAGCCGGTGGCGGAGATGTACGCCGCTGCCCGACTCCCCTCCCCGCGCACCTGCTCCCACACTTCCAGCAGCGCCGGCCCCGTCACCTGGTAGTGGAAGATGGGATTGCCGAACTCGTCGAACTGGTTAAAGATCACGTGGACCGGATCGCGGCGCAGCTCCCAGCACTTGTCGTAGATTTCCTTGACGTTCGACTCGCAACCCGGCGTCGCGATCACCTCGGCGCCTATCTCGCGGAGCCACTCGAAGCGCTCGCGGCTCATCTCCTGGGGCAGGATGGCCACAGCGGTGCAATCGAGCAGGGCGCAGTCGAAGGCACCGCCGCGGCAGTAATTGCCGGTGGACGGCCAGACCGCCTTGTGCATCTCCGGGTCGAACTCGCCGCTCACCAGCCGCGGCACCAGGCAGCCGAACGCCGCGCCCACCTTGTGAGCGCCGGTGGGGAAGAACTTGCCGGTGAGGCCGATGATCCGGGCCCGGACGCCGGAGAGCGCCGGCGGGATTTCCATAAAGTTCACCCCGCCGAACAGGCCGGTGCGAACGTCGTTTTTCCAGCTGATCCGGAACAGGTTCAGCGGATTGACGTCCCACAGCCCCACCGCCGGCAGCTGCCGGCGGACGGAGTCGGGGATGAGCGACGGGTCGCGCATCTCGGCGAACGTGGGGATGCGGATGTTCCGCCGGCGGCAACGCGCCGCGGTGCGCCGGACGACGTCTTCCCGGATGGTGTGAATGATCTGCGACATGGCGCGCTCCTTACAGCAGGCGCCGCGTGGCGCGGCGGGCGATGGCGTCCAGCACGCCGGCCGGCTCCGCAAACCGGGCCAGCAGGATCATGGCCGCGATGACGAACGGCTTGTAGCCGGCCTCGCGGTAGGTCTGGAGGCGGTAGCGGTCGAACACCGGCGCGGCCACCTCGCCCCGCTCGCAGCTCACGCCGGAGATGTCCGCCGGGAGGCAGTGCATGTAGAGCGCGGCGCCGCCGCGGGTGAGTCGCATCATCTCGTCGGTGCACTCCCAGTCCTGGTGCTTGGCGTTCTGAGCCAGGCATTCCCGCTCCAGGTCGGCCAGCCCCTGCTTGTCCCGATTTTTCAGCAGCTCGGTGCGCCGCTGCATCACCGGGTAGGGCGCCCACGACTTGGGGTAGACCACGTCGGCGTCCCGGAACGCTTCCGCCATCGAGGCGACCCGGGTGTAGCGGCCGCCGGACCGGGTGGCGTGGGTGGCCGCCACCTGCTCCACTTCGGGAATCAGGTTGTAGCCGTCCGGGTGGGCCAGCACCACGTCCATGCCGAATCGGGTCATGAGACCGATGATCCCCTGGGGCACCGACAGCGGCTTGCCGTAACTCGGCGAGTAGGCCCAGGTCATGGCGATGCGTTTCCCCTTCAGCGCCTCGAACGAGCCGAAATGTTCTTTCAGCCACAGCAGGTCGGCCATGGTCTGGGTGGGATGGTCGATGTCGCACTGGAGGTTGACCACCGCGGGGCGCTGGTGCAGCACGCCGGCGCGGAATCCCTCGTCGACGGCCGCCGCCACCTCGCGCATGTAGCGGTTCCCCTCGCCGAGGTACATGTCGTCGCGAATGCCGATGACCTCGGAGAGGAAGGCGATCATGTTGGCCGTCTCGCGGACGGTCTCGCCGTGGCTGATCTGCGACTTCTCCTCGTCCAGGTCGGCCAGGGCCAGGCCCAGCGCGTTGGCCGCCGAGGCGAAGCTGAAGCGCGTCCGGGTGGACTTGTCGCGGAAGATGGACACCGCCATGCCCGTCTCGAACACCTTCAAACTGACACCGCGGCGATGGAGCGCCTTGAGGGCGTCGGCCACCAGCGTGGTGGCCCGGATCTCCGCATCCGACTTGTCCCAGGTCAGGAGGAAGTCCTCGCCGGCCATCCGGACATCCAGGTCCGCCAGCTCCCCGATGCAACGCCCGATGAATTCCATGGACATAGCGCCAACTCCTCGAAGAATTGAGAAACCGTATTTTACATGAAGTGGGGGAGGAGAGAAAGGTGAATGGGTGAATGGGTGAATGGGTGAATGGGTGAATGAATATTTGGATTTGAGTTCTGTGAACCAGGGCCCGGAACCCAGGGCCCAGGTCCGATGTCCGAAGTCCGATGTCCGACGATTCGGAAACGAGGCTCGAGTCTCGAGCCTCGAGCTTCGATTACGATCACGATTACGATCACGATTACGATTACGATGACGATTACGATGACGATTACGATCGCGAACCATCAACCATCGACCATCAACTATCAACCGATCACCGGCGGTAGTGCGAAGCGGCGGATTCGATGGCGTCGACGATCTGCTGGTAGCCGGTGCAGCGGCACAGGTTGGCCGAGATGGCCCGGCGGATCTCCGACCGGGTGGGCGACGGGTTTTTGAGCAGGAAGGCGTGGGCGGTGAGCACCATCCCCGGCGTGCAGAAGCCGCACTGGATGGCGCCGTGGTCCACGAACGCCTGCTGGAGCGGGTGCAGCGCGCCGTCCGGCGCCGCCAGTCCCTCGATGGTGAGGAGCCGCCGGCCGGCGGCGTCGGCCACGATCTTGCGGCAGGCGCGCACCGGCCGGTCGTCGAGCAGCACCGTGCAGGCGCCGCACTGCCCGATGCCGCAGCCGTTCTTGGCGCCCGTCAGGTCCAGGTCCTCCCGAAGATATTCCAGGAGGTTGCGCGCGCCGTCGCTGTCGGGCACCGTGACGGCGCGTCCGTTGATGGTCAGTTGCATGGCGCCTCCCCGTTCGCATCCGGCTCGGTGCCTTCGGCGCCGGCGGGGCCGCCGGCGAGCTCCGCCGCATCGACGCGGACCGGCTGCTCGCAGTACCGCCGGCCGGTGGCCGCGGCGACCGCGTTGGCGATCGCCGGCGCCATCAGCTCGTTGGTGGGTTCGCCGATCCCCTTGGCGCGCGAGGGGGAGAGCGGGTCCGGATTTTCGACGATGGTCGCGTGCATCTCGGGCAGGTCCGTGGCCCGGGCGATGCGGTAGCGGTCGAAGTTCAGCGACCGGATCCGGCCCGCGTCGATCGTCACCGCCTCGGTCAAGCCGTAGCCCAGCCCCATGGCCATGCCGCCATAGAACTGCCCCAGCAGCATGGGCGGATTCACCGCCCGGCCCACATCGTGGGCCGCCCACATCCCCAGCACCTTCACCTTGCCGGTGCGGCGGTTCACCGTGACCTCGGCCGCCTGGCAGCCGTAGACCCAGGTGAAGTAGGCGTTCCCCTGCCCCGTCGCCTCGTCCCACGTCACCTGCGGTCCCTGGAAGACGCCGAACGCATACGGGTACTCTTGAGCCTGCCACATCTCGCGCACCGCCTCCTCGATGGTGAGGCGGGCGCCGCCGGGGCCCCAGACGGCGTCGTCGCGGAATGCCACGTCGCCGGGCGCGCAGCCCAGGCGCGGCGCCAGCACGGCGGCCATCTTCTCCTTGAGCGCGCGGGCGGCGTGGACCACCGCGCCGCCGCCCATCAGGGTGCCGCGCGAAGCCACCGTGGTGCCGCCGTCGGGGATGACCGACGTGGACGCCTGGCGGTAGCGGATCCGTTCCCGGCGCACGCCGAGCTCGTCGGCCAGCAGCAGCACCATGGCCGACTCGGCGCCCTGGCCGTTCTCGTGGATGCCCGTCTCCAGGAGGATGGAGCCGTCGAACTGGACGTTGACGATGGCCGAGTTGAAGTCCTTCCCCTCGGCGCCGAGGCTCATGCCGCGGTAGCTCATGGCCAGCCCGATGCCGTACAGCTCGTCGCCGTCGGCGCGCCCGTGCGCGCAGCGGCCGCGCCGGGCCTCGTAGTCCGACTCGGCCACCACGCGGTCCAGCACCTGCGCCAGGCTGACCACATGGGTGTCCAGCACCTGGCCGGTGATGGTGGTGTCGCCCTGGCGGACCATGTTGCGGCGGCGGATCTCCAGCGGCGACAGATCCAGCCGCTCGGCGGCCATCTCCACGAGCTGCTCGATGCAGAAGTTGACCTGGGGCGAGCCGAAGCCACGCATGGCGCCGGTGAAGACGTTGTTCGTGTAGACGCCGTAGGTGTCGCACGCGACGTGGGGCACCCGGTAGGGGCCGCAGCACTGCACCGTGGAACGCCACGTCACCCACGGCGTCACCGAGCAGTAGGCGCCGCCGTCGGCGACGATGCGCACCGCCACCGCCTGGATGCGACCGTCGCGGGTCAGGCCCATCCGGTAGTGCAGCCGGTACGGGTGGCGCTTGTAGCTCTCGCGCACCGACCACTCCCGGTCGTAGGTCAGCTTCACCGGCCGGCCCGTCAGCCGCGCCGCCAGGGCGGCGCGGGCGCAGACGATGGCGGCGGTGTCGTCCTTGCCGCCGAAGCCGCCGCCCATGGGGACGGAGCGCACCTCCACGTCCGCGAGCGGCACGCCGAGCAGCGCCGCCGTGAAGCGGCGGGTGCTGAACGGGTGCTGCATGGAGCCGTAGATCTCCATCACCCCGTCGGGGCGCGGCACGGCCACCGCCGCCTCGGGCTCCAGGTAGGCGTGCTCGATGAACGAGGTGCGGAACACCTGCTCCACGACGACGTCGGATGCGGCGAATCCGGCGGCCACGTCGCCCCGGCGGACGCGGTGGTGGTTGATCACGTTGGTGCCGTGCCGCTCGTGCACCAGCGGCGCGCCGGGCCGGAGCGCCTCCTCCGGATCCAGCACGGCGGGGAGCGGGTCGGCGGCCACGGTGACGAGCCGCGCGGCGGCTACCGCCGCGGCGCGCGTCTCGGCCACCACCACCGCCACCACGTCGCCGTGGCAGCGGATCGTGTCGCCGGCGAGCATGTGGTAATCCTGCAGGATTTGGCCGAAGGTGACGCTGCCCGGCACGTCGGCGGCGGTGATCACGCGGACCACGCCGGGGGCGGCGGCGGCCGCGGCGGTGTCCACGCCGCGGAGGCGCGCGTGAACGTGGTCGGTGTACACGGGCACGGCGTGGAGCAGGCCGTGGAACTTCAGGTCGTCGGCGTAGCGGGCGCGGCCGGTCACCTTGGCCACGGCGTCATTGCGCCAGGCGCGGGGCGGATTCACTTCAGACATAGGCACTCTCCTCCCGGCGCGTCCGGCTCCAGGAGCGCGCCGTCCCCCGCCACCAGCCGGCCGCGGCGCCAGACGGCCCGCACCGCCAGCCGCGTGGTCATACCGGGGTAGGTTTCCCACGTGTCGGCGACGCTGGAGCGGATGGGCCGCTCGGGGCCTGAACCGTCCACCAGCACGATGTCGGCGTCGGCGCCCGCCTGGATGGCCCCCTTGCGCGGGTACAGCCCGGCCACCTGGGCCGGCCGCAGGGCCAGGTACTTGGCCAGCTCCGGCAGGCCCGTCTCGGGACAGTCGCCGAAGGCGCGGTACACCAGCGGCACCAGCGCGCCGATGCCCGCCACGCCATACGGCGCCCAGGCCAGGCCGCGCAGGCCGGTTTCCTTGTCGGTGCGACGGTAGGCGCAGTGGTCGGTGGCAAACAGGTCCACCGCCCCCACCAGCGCCGCGCGGCGCAGCGCCGACGCCTCGGCCGCCGGCCGCAGCGGCGGCGTGCAGAGCCACCGGTAGCCGTCGACGCGCTTCAGGAGCGTCTCGTCCAGAAACAGGTAATGCGGGGCGGTCTCGGCGGTCACGAGCGCCCGCTCCCGGGCCCGGGCGATGGCTGCGGCCGCCGCCCCGGTGGATACGTGCACCACGTGCACCGGCGCGCCGGTGGCGGCGGCGATCTCGATGAGCTGCAGCACCGCCGTCAGCTCGGCCAGGACGGGGCGGCGCAGGGCGTGGTCGCGGGCGCTCCCCGTGGCCCGGTGGAGGCCGGCCGCCTCGTCCAGGACGTCCTCGTCTTCGCAGTGCACCAGGCTGCGCGCGCCGGTGTCCCGCAGCCGCCCGAGGATCTCCGCCAGCTCCCGGTAGCTGGTGTAGAGGCCGGCCTCGCGGTATGTGGTGTAGAACTTGAACGTCCGGAAGCCGCGGCGGAGCTGGGCGGCGATCTCCTCCCAGCCGGCCCGGTCGAAGCGGGTGGGCGTCAGGTGCCAGAAGTAGTCGCAGTGGCTCCGGCCGGCGGCCTTGGCGGCGGCGCGGTCCACCGCGGCGGCGAGGGTCTCCTGCGGCCCCTGGGTGACGAAGCCGCCCAGGGTGGTGATGCCCTCCACCAGCGCCGCCTCGCTCCCGGTGGTCCAGGTGTCGGCCAGCACCCACGGGCCGATCCGGTCGTCGAGGTGGACGTGCAGGTCCGTCATCCCCGGCAGCAGCCACAGTCCGCCGGCGTCGATCACCTCGGCGGCGGCGGGCTCGGCGAGGGCCTCGCCCACCTCAGCGATCCGGCCGTCCTCGAGGCGGACGTCCACCCGCGCCGGTCCGTCCGGCAGGCACACCGTGCCGCCTCTGATGAGAGTCGCCTGGGACATGCCGTCATCATAGCACGCCCGTTCCGGAATGACCACCTGCGGCGGTCTGGGGTGCGGCGGCACGCCGCCGCTCAGCATTCTGCAGTAGGCCGCGTCCGTCGGACGCGGCCCGCTGAATCCGCACGATCCATGGGATCGTATCCCTCGCTCCCGCGGCCCCACCGCGCCAGCGGCGGCGGCGTGTAGTCCGGACCGAAAGGTCCGGGTGCGCGGAGAGCACCGGGCCTCCGCCAGCTCCGCAGGAGCGGCGGAAGACGCGGCCGGGGAGATCCACAACCGGCGCTTCACCCTGGCCCCGATCCGAATCCGGCGAGTGGATGCCGTCGCCGCATGCCGGCTGTCCCCGGCCGAATATTCTCGAGGCCCCCCGGGCGTCTCGGCCCGGGCTACATGCCGTGGCCGCTGCGCGGCCGGATTGCGACGCCACCCGACGAGGTACCGCGAGCGGGGGAACGGTGAATGGGTGAATGGGTGAATAGGAGGGACAGAGCCTGGGTACCGGGAACTGGGATCCATGATCCAGGACCCAGAACCCAGGTCCGATTACGATCACGATTACGATTACGATCACGATTACGATTACGAATTACGATTACGAATTACGAGCACGAGCGCCCAACTTCTATCTCCTGTCTCCTCACTGTTCACTGCTCACCATTCGCCCTGACATAAAAACAGGGCGGCCGGAGCCGCCCTGTCGTGCATTTTCGATGGATCGAACTCGCGCACCGAAGTGCGCGAGGTACGGGTTACGGCGTTACTTCGCCGGTCATGGGATCCGCGAGGGGAACCTTGTGGATCTTGCCCAGCTTGTCCAGCGGCCCGGGCCACTGGGCGCCGCCGGCGTTGCACGGCGCCCAATCGCCGACGATCAAAATCGCCATCCCGTCGGGATGGATGTACCGGTTGGCCACCTCGCGCACCCGCTCCTTCGTCACGGCGCGGATGTGGTCGCGGTACTTCTTGTAGTAGTCCATGGGCTTGCCCGTGAGCTCCATGTCGGCGAAGGTGTTCATGGTGTTCATGGGCGACTCGAACACGCTGGAGAAGCTCTCCAGATAGAAATTGACCGCGGTTTCCAGCTCGGCGTCCGAGACGGGTTCTTTGCGGATCCGGTTGAACTCCGCCTGGATCAGCGAAATGGCGTAGCCCACCGTCTCCGACTTGGTCTGAACGTAGCCGGAGAAGGTTCCGGGAAAGCCCCACCGGTACGTGAACCGGCTGCCCGTGTTGTAGGCCAGCCCCTCGTCGGAGCGCACCTTGGTGGTGATGCGGGAGGTGAAGCTGCCGCCGCCGAGGATGAAGTTCATCACCTGGACGGCGTAGTAATCGGGGTTGGACTCCTCGATGCCCAGGTGGCCCAGGTTGATGTAGCCCTGGTTGATGGCCTTCTGGACGAAGTAGACGCCCGGCTCCGGCGGAGCGAACTCGCGCGGGATGGCGGGCGCCGCGACGGCCGCCCCGGTCCAGCCGGCGGCGTGGCGCTCCACCGCCGCCTTGAGGTCGGCGGCCTTGAAATCGCCGGCGGCCGCCAGGATGATGTTCCCGGGCACGAAGTACTTCCCGTGGAACGCCTTGAGTTCCGCCGCGGTGACCGCCTCGTAGGTGGCCTTGGTGGGCCGCCAGGTCAGCGGATGGTCGCCGTAGAGGAGCTTGTCGTACTCGCGGCTCAGCACTTCGCTGGGCTGGTCGTTGGCCTGCCGGAGTTGCTCGATGAGGCGGGCCTTGGCCAGGCCGAGCGGCACGTCGCGGAACTCGGGGTGCCGGAGGACATCGAAGAAGAGCGCGAGCCCCTCGTCCAGGTCCTTGCGCAGCACCCACAGGGTGAGGCTGGAGGTCCGCTCGCCCACGTTGAACGACAGCGAACCGCCGAGGAAGTCGATGCGCTCCTCGATGGCGTCGCCCTCGCGGGTGGCGGTGCCGCCGGTGATGAGGGTCCGGCTCATCACCGCGCCGAGTCCGGCCTTGTCCTTCGGCACGTACGCGTCGCCGAAATTGGCCAGGGCCGTCAGGGAGACGACCGGCAGGCTGTGGTCTTCCTGAATGTAGCCGCGCAGGCCGCCGGCGAAGGTGGTCCGGCAGGCGGCCGGGTCGGGCGGCTCGTACTGAAGCGGGGGATATTTCAGGTCGGCCGGCCGCTGGGCCTGGCCCAGGCAGGCGGCGCCGGACAGCAGCGCGAGTGTCAGGATGAGGGTGACGATCTTGTTCATTGCGCGCCTCCTTGGGTGGCGGTGGGCCGTTCCTGTGGCGGGCCGCCGGGTCGCGGACCGGGCCGCGGGCCCGGCCGCATCCCGTCGCGGCCGCCCATCTGCCGCTTGTAGATGGCGGTCAGGCTGTTGTCCTTGACGAAGTAGGCCTTGGCCACGCGCTGGATATCGGCGCTGGTCACGGCCTTCAGCGCTTCCTGGTCCGCCAGCAGGGCGCGCCAGCCGCGATGCAGCTCGGCGACGCCCACCAGCCGGGCCATGCCCATGGACATGCCCATGAACCGGTAGAACATCGCCTCGGAGCGGTTCTTGGCCTTCTGGAGCTCGTCGGGGGTTACGCCCTCGGCCTTGATCTTCTCGAGCTCGGCCCAGATTTCCTTCTCCAAATCCTCCGGCGTGACACCCTTGTCGATCCGCGGCATGGCGTTGAAGCCGAATTCGCCCACGTACCACTGGGCCTGGCTGGAGGCGGAAATGCTGACGGCCATCTCCTTCTCCTTGATCAGCGTCTTCTGAAGCCGGCCGGTCTCGGCGCCGCCGCCGCCGCCGCGGGGGCCCATGCGCATGCCGCCGGAGGTGAGAATCGACGCCAGGATCTGCAGCGGCGCGGCATCGGCCTGCCCATCGGGCGGCGTGTGGAACATGAGCTGCAGCCGCGTGGGCGCCGGACCTTCGCCGTAGATCCGCTTCTCGCAGTACTGCGGCGGCTCGTAGGTCCGGATGGGTTCGATGTCCCGGCCCCGGGGAACGGCGCCGAAGTACTTCTCGGCCATGGCCACGATGGCCTTCGGGTCGAAGTCGCCCACGTAGATGGCCACGGCGTTGTTGGGCACGTAGTAGGTGTTGTGGAATTCGGCCAGGTCGGCCCGAGTGACCTTGCGCAGGTCGTCCATCCAGCCGATGACGTCCCAGTGGTAGGGCGAAGCGGCGTAAAACGCGGCGTTGACCTGCTCGCTGAAATAGTAGCCCGGCCGGTTCTCGCTGAGCCGGCGCTCCTCCATGACCACGTCCTTCTCGGAGTAGAACTCGCGGTAGTGGGCGTTGGCCATCCGGTCGGCCTCGAGCAGCATCTGCAGCTCCACCTTGTTGGAGGGGAGCGTGACGTAGTAGCCGGTGGTCTCGTTGCCGGTGGAGGCGTTGAGGCCGGTGCCGCCGTTTTTCATGTACATGGTCCAGAGGTCATCCTTGATGATGTATGCCTTCTGGGCCTTGGCGAGCTCGTCATACTCCTTCTGCCAGGCGGCGATCTTGGCCGGGTCGCCGCCGTCCAGACGCCAGAACCGTTCGCGGTAGATCTTGTCCATGACCGCGTCGATCTTCCGGTCGATCTCGACGTCCTTGGTGTAGTCGGTGACGCCGGTGATCTCGGTTCCCTTGAACATCATGTGCTCGTGCAGGTGGGCCAGCCCGGTGATGCCGGGCCGTTCGTTGATGGAGCCCACCTTGTAGTACACGTGGCACACCACGCGGGGCACGCCGGGCTTCTGGATCATCAGGATTTTCATCCCGTTCGCCAGGACGTGCTCCTGGACGTCGAGCTGGACCTGCGCCGCGGCTCCCGCGGCGAAAGCGAGCAGGACGCCAAGCAACAGCATAGCGCGTTTCATCCCGTTCAACCTCCTGAGATGATGGGGTCGGGGCGGCGCCGGCCGCGGCCCCGCGGGGCCGGGTCGTTCGCCGCGAAGTGCCGCCGGGCGCGCGGGCGCCGGCGGGCGCAAAGACGATGCGTGGATCGCTGACATGACCTCAGATTCGGAAAGCTGTCGTTCCTCCCGGCCGCGGCGCCGGAACGCGCCGCCGGCCGGCACACTGTTCCAAAGAAATTGTTTGTACGCACCGGCGGAGGAAAAGTCTCGAATGTTATAGAAATAATCGATCGGGATCGCGCGGCCGGGCGCGGCGCACGCGATCGGTCACCGCCGCGGCGGGAGGCGGGCGTCGAGCTCGGCCAGCGTCAGGCGGACGCTCACGATGTAGGGCGCCTCCCCCGCGCGCCAATGGCCGTAAGTCGTGGCGACGATGGTGCCGTCGGGCAGTACCTCGACACCGGGGTAGCCGCAGTCGGCATCCTGGTGGTTCTGCATCAGGCGGACGCGATACTGCCCTTCGCGGCCGAGCCGGATGTCATCATAAGTCCCCACCCAGGCCACCCAGTCGCCCCGCGTGGGGCTGCCGGGCGCCATGTCGCGAAAGGAGATGAACAGCCGCCCGTCGGGCGCGTACCGGCCGCAATGCCGGTCACCGGTGAGCGCGCCGGGCAGCTCGCGCGGCGCGGTCCACGTCCGGCCCTCGTCCCGCGAGAATATCACGTGGGCGTTGCGGCGGCGGGTGTTTTCGCGCAGCAGGACGGCCAGCTCGCCGCCGTCGGGAGAGCGGACGCAGCCGGGTTCGCACAGGTGCATGTCGGCGCCGCTCCAGACCGCCTCCGGCCGCGACCACGTCAGGCCGCCGTCCTCGGAAAACGTCCGGTAGAGGGTGAACACCACCGGATCGGCCGGGGTGGGCCGGGCGTCGAAGAACCGCCCGTCGTCGTGGAACATCGCCAGATACCGGCCGGGCGCGTCGAGCGGCGCCACGAATCCCATGACCACGATCCCGCCCCAGTCGCCCGCCGGCCGGAGCGGCGTCCAGGTGGCCCCGTCGTCCTCGGACACGGCCAGCCGCGCCGGATACAGCCCCGACCAGACGATGAGCCGCCGGGTGCCGGCGGCATCGGTGACACGGTGGATGGTGGGCGTCTCCCGGCTGGTAGCCCAGTCGGGGGGCACGTCCAGGCGGGGGCTCCAGGTGCGGCCGCCGTCGGGGCTCCGCTTGAGGACGATGGGCCCGGCGCCGTGGCCCTTGGGATAGACCGCGAGGATGGTCCGGCCATCCTCCAGAAGCACCGTGGCGGGATGGCCCAGGTACTGGCCCGGCTCGCGGTCCACGACGGTCTGGCGGGCGACGTCGGCGGCGAGATCGAGCCACGGGATCGCGAACCCCGGCGGAGGGACGTCCGGCGGCGCGGCGGCCGCGAGGGCCGCCCCCACGAGGGCGCCGAGCGTGGCGAGGCGGAGGCGCATCTCAGGGCACCGCGTCCAGCTCCGGGGGGATGGGCTCGGGCAGCGACAGACCGGTCATGGCGGCGTCGATGTCCTTCAGGCCGTGGCCGGTGACCAGGAGCACCACGGGCGCCGCCGGGTCGAGGCGGCGCTCCGCCGCCACCCGGACCAGGCCCGCCGCCACGGCCGCCGCGGCCGGCTCGGCGAACACCCCGGTGGTGGCCGCCAGCAGCGTCTGTGCCTCGAGGATCTCCGCGTCGGACACGGTGAGCGAGAAGCCGCCGCTCTCCATCACCGCGCGGCGGGCCAACTCCGCGTTGCTGGGGGTGCGCACCGAGATGGAGTCGGCGACGGTGCGCGGGTCGGCGGCGTCGCGGTACTCGCCCGTGGCGATGTAGCGGTGGATCGCGTCGGAGCGCTCCGCCTGCACGGCGACCAGCCGCGGCAGGCGCTCAATGGCGCCGGCGGCGCGCAGGTCGGCGAACGCCTTGTAGACGCCGGCGAGGATCACGCCGTCGCCCACCGGCACGAGGATCGCCTCGGGCGCCTGGCCGCCGTACTGGGCGAAGATCTCGAACCCCACGGTCTTCTTCCCCTCGATGGTCAGCGGATGGTAGGCGGTGTTGCGGTTGAGCCCGCCCCGGGCGGCGGTGTACTCGAGCGACAGGCGGAACGCGTCGTCGTAGGTGCCGCGCACCGGCACCACCCGGGCGCCGTGCTGCACCATCTGCACCAGCTTGGCCCGCGGCGCAGCCGCCGGGACGAAGATCACCGCCTCGAGCCCGGCGGCGGCGCACACCGCCGCCGTGGCGCTGGCGGCGTTGCCGGTGGAGGCCACCACCACGGTGCGCTCGCCCAGGCGCCGGGCCTCGGCGGCCACCAGGAACGAGGCGCGGTCCTTGAGCGAGCCGCTGGGATTGAGCCCGTCGTTCTTGATCCAGATCTCGCCCCAGCCCAGCCGCGCCGCCAGCCGCGGCGCCGGCACCAGCGGCGTGTTCCCCAAGGCGTAGGGCGGCTCGTGCTCCGGCTCCATGGGTGTGAAGAGGCGCCAGTCGGGGCGGCGGGGGACGAACCGCTCGGCGATCGCGGGGTAGTCGAACACCGCCTCGAGCACGCCGGGCAGCGGCACGCCGGGGCGGTAGCCGCGCCCGCACTCGGGGCAAAGGTAGCGCACGGCGTCACGGGCGTACTCCCGTCCGCACTGGGTGCAGCGCCAGACGAACTCGGCGATTTCGATCATCCTTTTCATATTCACCACAGAGGCACAGAGGTCACAGAGGATTCACTTGCTGTTCGTACATCGGACAGCGGGGTTCGAGGCTAGAGGCTAGAGGCTCGAGGCTCGTTCCCATCCCGTCTGTTCGTGCTCGTAATCGTGATCGTACTCGTAATCGTACTCGTAATCGTCATCGAGGCTCGGGGCTAGAGGCTCGAGGCTCGTTCCCGGAACGCGGACATCGGAATTCGGGTCACGGGGTTCGCGGTTCGGGGTTCGGGTTTTCCCGTTCATCTAACGTGTTCCGTCTTTCGTCTTACGCCTCCCGTCTCCCGTCCTCCATCGAGCAAGGCACGTTCCCGATCATCGGACTTTGGAAACTGGTCATCGGACCTGGGATCTCGGTTCTGGGTGCTTGTTCCCGGATTTCGGCTCTCAGGTTTCATTGCCCGGTTCCCTGTACCAGCATCCCAGTTTCTAGGACCCAGGTCCCAGTTCCCAAGTCCTAAGTCCGAGAATCCAGGTCTCAGTTCCTACGTCCCAGGTCCCGGCACAACTCAACTAGTATTCAAATAACCAATCAAATATAAGCAATATTCAATAACCATTAAACACGAAATGACAAATGAAAGATGATCAATGGAAAATGAATAATTGCTTTGTGTCCTTTGTGCCTTGGTGGTGAGATCTATCTCCCGTTGAGCTGCGCCATGAACGCGGCGTAGAACGCGGCCGCGGCGCCGAGGTGGTCCACCGGGCACGACTCGTTGGGCGCATGCGCCTCCTTCTCGTGGCCGGGTCCGAGGCCCAGGCACGGGATGCCGGCCAGGCCGGCGATGGCGATGCCGTTGGTGGAGAACGTCCACTTGTCCACGACCGGCTCGGCGCCGAGCGCGGCGCGGTACGCCGCCACCGCCGCTTGCACGTAGGGCGAGGCGGCCGGCGTCACCCAGGTGGGAAAGTACTTCTGCATGGGGAACACCTTGCCCGTGTAGGCGGGTTCGGCGTATTGGAGCACCTCCACCACCGCCTCCGGGTGGCCGGCGCGGCGGCAGGCTTCCTTCACCTCGGCCACGGCCGTGTCGATGGTTTCGCCCACGGTGAGGCGCCGGTCCAGCTGGATGCTGGCGGCGTCGGGCACCGAGCAGGCCGACGGCGACGAGAAGAACACCTGGGTCACGGTGACGGTCCCCTTGCCCAGGAACGGGTCGTCGGCCAGCCGCGCGTTGAGCTTCTCGATCTCCAGGGCGATGCGGGCGATCTTGTAGACGGCGTTGTCGCCGCGCTCGGGGGCCGAGCCGTGGCAGCTCACGCCCTTGGCATGGACCATCATCTCCATGCGGCCGCGCTGGCCGCGGTGGATGCGCAGGCTGGTGGGCTCCGTGATCACCACCGCCTCGGGCCGGATTTTTTCTTCATCGACGAGGTACTTCCAGCATAGCCCGTCGCAGTCCTCCTCGATCACCGTGCCGGTGAAAAGCACCGTGAAGTCGCCCGCGAGATCCAGCTCTTTCATGATCTTGCCGGCGTAGACCATGGCGGCCAGCCCGCCCTTCTGGTCCGAGGCGCCGCGGCCCCACACGCGTCCGTCGGCGATGTGGGCGTCGAACGGGTCGAACCGCCACAGGGCGCGGTCGCCGGGGTAGACGGTGTCGATGTGGGCGTCGAAAGCCACCAGGCGCTTGCCGCGCCCCACCCGGCCGATGATGGACCCCAGGCCGTCGACACGGACCTCGTCGAAGCCCAGTGCGCGCATCTCGCGGTCGATCACCGCGACCACTTCCTGTTCCTTCGTGGAATGGGACGGCGTGCGGATCAGGTCGCACAGGAACCGGGCGATCTCGGGTTCGAGTTCCTTCGCGCGGGCATGAATTCTGGTGTACAAATCGGCCATGTGACTATTACCTCAGTGAAAAATGCGGTCGAGCAGTCTGGATAAAGTTCATTTTATTGATCATTTTTCATTTGTCATCGGTCATTTGTCATTTTCAGAACCGGTCCCACAAGGAGGCGGCGAGCTCGCGGGCGCGGGCGGCCAGCGCGGCCTCGTCCACATCCAGCTCCAGCCGCTTTCCGGTCATGAGGACGCGGCCGTCGGCGACGGTGGTGTCCACCGCAGCCTGGCTCAGGCCGAACACGACGTGACCGCGGACCGTGGCCGGCTCCAGCGGCGTGGGCGGGTCGTAATCCACCAGGATGATGTCGGCGGCGGCGCCCTCGGCCAGGCGGCCCAGCGGCACTCCCCAGAGGCGGCTGGCGATGGCCGGGTTGTGGACCAGCAGCGTGTCGGTCACCTCCATGAACGCCGCGGTGGGGCCGTTCTGGCGCAGGTGCTGCGCCCAGAGGGCCACGCGCAGCTCCTCGAGCATGCGCACCGTCATGGCGTCGGTGCCGAGACCCACGGTAATGCCGCGCCGCGCCATGGCCACCAGGTCGGCGATGCCCACGGCGTTGTTCAGGTTGGACTGCGGGTTGTGGGCCACCATGGTCTGCGTCTCCGCCAACAGGTCCAGCTCGGCGTCGTCCACGTGGACGCAGTGGGCGCAGATGGTCCCGGCCCCGAGCAGCCCGTGATCGCGCAGCCGCCGCACCACGCGCTGCCCGTGCTCCCGCACGTTGTGCTCCTGGTCGGCGGGCGACTCGGCGGTGTGCACGTGGAAGCCGGCGCCGAGCTCACGGCCCATGGCGGCGGCGCGGTCCAGGGTGGCGTCGCCCAGGGTGAATGCGGCGTGGAGGCCGAACAGGGCGCGGAGTTGAGAGTCTTTCTCTTCCTTACAGCGGCGGATGAACGCGGCGTTTTCCTCCAGGCCGGCCTCGGCCACGTCGGCGCCGTCGCGGTCCGAGACCTCGTAGCAGAGGCAGGCCCGCAGCCCCGCCGCCTTCACCGCGCGGGCGATCGCGTCGAGCGAGCCGCGGACGGCGCCGGGGCTGGCGTGATGGTCGATGAGTGTCGTGGTGCCGCTCCGCACCGCCGCAAGCAGCATGATGAGCGCGCTGATGTAGGTGTCGTCCAGGGTGAGCCGGCGGTCCAGCCGCCACCACAGGTTGCGGAGCTGCTCCACGAAGTCGCGCGACGGCTTGGCCTTGCCCAGGCCCCGCACCAGGGTGCTGTAAAAGTGCATGTGGGCGTTGATCCAGCCGGGCAGCACCGCCTTCCCCGCCGCGTCGATGACGCGGGCGCCGGCGGCGTCCACCTCGGCGGCCGGCGCGACCCTGCGGATGCGGCCGTCCTCCACGCGGATGGCGTGGTCCCGCAGCACCCGGTTGTCCTCACCCAGCGTCAGAATGACGCCGCCCCGGATCACCAACGGTTGACTCATTTATTTCCCTCGTGCTCGTAATCGTAATCGTTATCGTAATCGTACTCGTGATCGTAATCGGGGCTCGAGGCTCGGGGCTCGAGGCTCGGGGCTCGTTTCCGATCAGGGGTCAGCGGAAATCGGACATCGGTTTTCGGACATCGGACTTCGGATTTTGGACATCGGACATCGGACTTCAGACTTCGGTGATCAAGGGCACATTCGCGCTTGCCATCGCCCCGCGGCCGTGACGCCATCGCGGACGGCCCATCGTACCCCGAAGCGGCAGCGGGTGGAACAAAAATGTGGGGCGGGACCGCGGCGGGCCTTTGGCGACGCTCCGGCCGCGCCCGCCCATGGCCCGGTGTCGGAAGATCCGGATGCAGAGGACCCCGATCATTCGGATCCATGAGCTTCGCCGACCCGTCACCCGACGATCGCCGATCCGGATGCTGCAGACGACGATCATGCGATTGCATGGCCTGATGCGCTCCGCACCCAAGCAGGCGGCATGAGAACATACAGGTTGGGAAGTTGCCTTGGGTCAACTTCCCAACCTCCCAATCGTCTCCGCTTTCGTCCCTCCCCTCAATGGGTCCTATCCACCCATTCACCCATTCACCCATTCACCAGTTCTTCAACGCTTCACCGTGCTGTTACCCCTTCAGGGCAGCCCAACCGCCACGTCGCCGAAGGCCACGGCTTCCGTCTTCGGCTTGCCGCCGAAGTCGTACGTGGCGAACACCCGGCCGATGGCGGCATCCACGCGATCCACCACCGCCGGACGGAAGCTGCCCATGGACGGAATCATCACCTTGTCCCCGGCTTTCACCGCCGGCTTAATGGGGAGCGGGGTGCAGTCGGCCCTGGCCGCGACCGCCAGCCGGCCGGCGAAGCCGATCCCCATCACTTTCTCGCCGCTCACCCCCGTCACCAGGAGGCGCTTATAGCCGCCCGGCGCCTTGACGGCCACCACGTTGCCCACGATCAGGCCGTCGCGCTGCTTGTGGAAGCAGTCCGCCTTGAGGGTGTCGTCCTTCTTGCCCACGCCCGCCGGGTTGTCGTAGTCGAGATCCAGATACCGCACCTTCGGCGCCGCGGGCGTGCCGCCGGCAACCACGATGGCGCGCTGCATCCCCGAGCCAGACTGCCAGGTGCCCAGCACAATGTCGCCCACCGCCGCCTGTTCGCCGCGCCGGATGGGGACGATGAGCGCGTTGGGCAGGGTGACGATGCGGCCCGTCAGCGTCTTGAGCTGCGACTCGGCGGGACCGGGCTTCTCCATGTAGGCGCCGTAGTAGATCATGCCCGTCTTGTCGAGGCCCTCGGCGACGGCGCGGTCGAAGAACTCCCGGGCGGGGGCGATCACGAAGTCGCCGGGCTGGGCGGTGGTCTTCACCACGGGGTACGGCAGCGGGATCTCGCCGGGCTTGAGCGCCGGCCGGGCGTTCTGGGCGACAAGCGGCGCCGCCAAAGCCGCGAGCAGGACCGCCAGGATCCCAACTTTCCTCGTCATCTTTCTTCTCCTGTCCGTCATAATAGGCGCGGCGCCATCGCCGCGATCCGTTAGACGGACGGACGCCGAGATTTCACAGACGGGGGCACCCCATGAACACCACGACCCGCATCCGCATCACCCTCACCCTGGCGGCCGTCGCCCTGAGCCTGGCGGCGGGTTGGACCCTGGCGGACACGGCCAGGCTGAGCGTCCTGGACTACTATCGGGATCTGCCCGCCGACGTGTTCCAATGCGAGGCGGATGCCGCGCCCGACCCCGCGGCGCGCGAGCGCCTCATCGTCCACCGCAACATCCCCCATGGCTACATCCGGGCCACGGTGGAGGGATTCCCGCTGGAGGTGGCCCTGTTCCGGGAACGGGACACGGTGCGGGACATCGTGGCCGTGTCGCTCGAGTGCGGCGACGGCTGCATGTGCCGCCGGCTGGATTTCCTCGTGCGGGAAGCGGACGGCTGGCGGTCGGTGCGCGCCGACGTTTTCCCCGCCGCCGCGGCCATCGAGGCGGCGCTGGGCCGCGACGCCGGCTACGCGTTCCAGCTCCCCGAGACCGGCACCACCATCCGTGTGGTGGACGTCGAGAGCCGCGCGCTGCTCCTCACCCTGCCGTGGGACGGGCGACGGTTTCACATCAGTAAATAGTAAACAGTGAACGGGAAGAGGGGATCGGCATGCCGTTCGGATGGCAACGAGCGTAGCCAGGCGCCGCCCGGAATCGCTCGTCAATCAGTTCGCTTCCGGGAGGAGCTGCGCGCGGACGCGGCGGAGGTTGTCCGCTGCCTGCGGATAGTCGGGGCGAAGCCGCAGGGCCTCCTCGAGCTGGATGGCGGCCTCGGCGGGCCGGCCGGCGTTGAGCAGGGCGCTGCCCAGGTTGTTGCGGGCGCGGGCATCGCCGGGCCGCAGGCGCACCGCGGCCTCGAGGTGAGGCAGCGCCTCGCGGAGACGTCCGTGGGTGGCCAGCCAGGTGCCCAGGCTGTAGCGGGCCTCGGCCAGATCCGGATCGAGCCGTGCCGCCTCCGCCCAGGCCGCCGCGGCTTCATCCAGCCGGTTCCAACCGGCCAGCGTCCGCCCCAGCGACAGCCACGCCCGGGCAAACTCGGGCTGCCCGGCCACCGCCAGGCGGTAATGCATCAGGGCGGCTTCCGGCTGCTGCCGGGCGGCCATGATCTCGCCCAGGTAGAAGTGGACCAGCGGGTGCTCCGGCGCCCGCTGCAGCGCCCGGTAGTACCAACCGGCCGCCTCATCCAGCCGGCCCAGCTTGTGCAGCGACGAACCCAGCTTGTACAGGTAATCGGGATCCCCGGGCTGGAGCCTCACCGCCACGCGGTACTGCGCCGCGGCGTCGGCGGTGCGGCCGCGGGTGAACAGGATGGTGCCCAGGTTGGACTGGGCGACGGCGCTCCCCGGGTTGATGGCGATCGCGGTCCGGCAGTGCGCCTCGGCCTCGTCGATGCGGCCGGCGGCCAGCAGCGCCACCGACAGGTTGTCGTGGGCCTTGTCGTTGAGCTCGGTCACGGACACCGCGCGGGTGAACAGCGTGATGCTGTCGCGCCAGTGCCCCACCTGCCGCGCCGCGACCAGCGCCAGCGCCGCCACCGCCACCACCGCCGCGGCGGCGCCCGCCCGGCGCGCCCACGCCGGCCGCCCCTCGAGGAGCCGCCCCCCGCCCCAGGCCAGCAGGACGAACAGCCCCACGTACGGCACGTACGTGTACCGGTCGGCCATCGACTGCGCGCCCACCTGCACCAGCCCGATCACCGGCAGCAGCGTCACCAGGTACCAGCCCCAACCCACGGGGAGCCACGGCAGCCGGCGCGCCCACCACACCGCCGCCGCCGTCGCCGCCAGCAGCACCGCGCCGGCGGCCAGCGCCGGCCCGGCGTCGAACGCGCGCGGCAGCGGATAGAACACCGCCAGATCCGCCGGCCAGACGAGCTCGCCGATGTAGCGGACGTAGGCCAGCGCGCTGTTGGCCAGCCGCTCGGGCAGCGTCAGCATCCGCAGCGGCACCATCGCCGAGCGCTGCGCCAGCAGGGTGACGACGCCCGACGCCAGCGCCAGCGCCGCGAACGGCGCCTTCTCCAGCAGCCGCCGGCCCAGTTCCCGCCGCACCGCCGGCGGGGGGAGGCCGCCGGTCCACGCCGGCAGCCGCGCCAGCGGCCATCCGTCCAGCAGCAGCAGCACCACCGGCACGCTCACCAGCATCGGCTTGGCCATCAGCCCCAGCGCGAACAGGCCCAGGCTCAGCCGGTACAGCCCCGCCCGCCCGGTCCGGGCCCAGCCGGCGTACGCCGCCAGCGTCAGAAAGTAGAAGGCGGTGCTCAGCACGTCCTTGCGCTCCGCCACCCAGGCCACCGATTCCACGTGCGCCGGGTGCAGGGCGAAGAGCGCCGCCACCAGCGCGCTCCGGCCGGCGCTGCCGGTGAGCGCGCGCAGCAGGCCGAACAGCAGCAGCGTGTTGAGCAGGTGCAGCACCAGGCTGCTCAGGTGGTGGCCGCCCGCCCACAACCCGAACAGCTCCACGTCCAGCATGTGGGCGCACCACGTCAGTGGATGCCAGTTGTTGGCGTGGCAGGCGGTGAACGCCCACCGCACCGACTCCGCCGTCAGCCCCTGCTGGACGTGGGGGTTTTCGGTGACGTACAGGTTGTCGTCGTAGTTGACGAAACCGTGGCGGACGACCGGCGCGTACACGGCGACCGTCACGGCCACCAGCAGCGCCGCCAGCGCCCACTCACGCGTCGGCCGGGTGCTCGGTCGCCACATCGGGAAACATCCGGGAGCGCGCCAGGCCCCACCGGGCCAGGCGGTACGCCAGTCCCACCCCCAGGCAGCCGAACCCGTAGCGGACGCTGCGCCGGAAGTTGATCGAGGAGGCGTCCGTCGCGTAGCGCGTGGGGCAGCTGATCTCGGAGATGCGGTAGCCGTACCAGAGGATCTGGGCCAGCATCTGGTTGTCGAAGATGAAGTCGTCGGAGTTTTCCCCGAAGGGGACGCGGCGCAGCAGCGCCGCCGAGAAGGCGCGGTAGCCCGTGTGGTATTCCGACAGCTTGGCGCCGGTGAGCAGGTTCTCCGCCAGGGTCAGGGCCCGGTTGCTGTAGTAGCGCCAGCGCGGCATGCCGCCGGCCAGGGCGTAGCCGCCGAGGATCCGGGAGCCCAGCACGCAGTGGGCCAGCCCCGCTTCGATGAGCGCCGCCATGGCCGGGATCAGAAGCGGCGTGTACTGGTAGTCGGGGTGGACCATGATGACGATTTCCGCCCCTTCGGCCAGGGCCAGCCGGTAGCAGCTCTTCTGGTTGCCGCCGTAGCCGAGGTTACGGACATGGGCGTGGACGGTGGTCGCCGGCAGGGACCGGGCGACGGCCAGGGTCTCGTCGCGGCTGGCGTCGTCCACGACGATGACGTGGTCCACCACGCCCGTGGCCATGACCTCCTCGTGGGTCCGCAGCAGCGTCTGCGCCGCGTTGTACGCCGGCATCACCACCACGACCTTGGGCTTGCTCATCCGAGTGTCTCGCCTCCGCCTTCAGCGCCATTGTACCCCGAGCTTTACCCGGTTCGTAATCGTAATCGTGATCGTAATCGTGATCGAGGCTCGGGGCTCGGGGCTCGGGGTTCGGGGCTCGGGGCTCGGGGCTCGGACCTCGCTCCTGACGATCAACGATCAACCATCAACCATCAACTGACTCGAACTACGGATCCGGGTTCCGGGACCTAGGTTCTGGGTCCTAGATTGTGGATCCCAGTTCCCAGCATCCAGGTCCTGTTCCTCCTATTCACCCGTTCACCGATTCACCGATTCACCGTTCCTCTGCTCGTGGCACGATCCACCGGGATGGAATGGTCTCGCGGCATCGGGACATCGTGGCGGCTGGCCGCTGGCGCCGCTCGCTGCCGCTCGCGGCACCTCCCGCCTGCCGGCTGCTTGATCTTGCTCATGGCTTCAGTTAGAAAATCCAGCCAAAAAATGGCAGAAAATCGGGAGTAACTGAGTAATCGTGATCGAGGCTCGAGGCTCGATTCAGAACACGATTACGATCACGATTACGATCACGATTACGATCACGATTACGAATTACGATTACGAATTACGATTACGAATACGACGGATTGGTACTCCCAACGCCTATCTCCTATCTCCTCACTACTCACTGTTCACTGTTCACCGTTCTCATCCCGCCACCCAGATCCACCCCAGCAGGATCCCCAGCGACAGCAGCGTCACCGGCACGCCCACCCGGGCGTGCTCCTTGAAGGTGACCGAGATTCCGAGGTTGCGGGCGCCCTCGATGACGATCAGGTTGGCGATGCTGCCGATGGTGATCAGATTGCCGGCGAAGGTGCTAGACACAGCCAGCGCGTACCACTGCGCCGGCGCCGCCGGATCGAGGAAGCGCGTCAGCAGCATGACGGCGGGCACGTTGCTCACCAGGTTGCTCAGCACCGTCGACACGCCGGTGAGCAGCACCAGGTCGCGCAGGTTGATCCCCGCCGCGGCCAGCGCCGTGATGATCCGCGCCGGCCAGCCGGTGGTCTCAATCCCCTGGATGACGATGAACAGCCCGACGAACAGGGTGAGCAAATGCCAGTCCATGAAGCCGAGCAGGCGGCGGGTGCTCATGCGGCGGCTGCACAGGAGCACGCCCGCCAGCGCGATGGCCGACAGCTCCCGCGGCACCGGCGTGAAGAACAGCACGATCAGCCCGCCCACCACCAGCAGTCCCTTCGTCGTCTGCCACCGGTTGAACGCCGGCCAGTCGGACGCGTCCGCCTCCCCGCACGCCGCCCCCCCGCCCTCGAAGCGATTCCGGTACACCCAGCAGATGAAGCCGAACGCCGCCGCCAGCGCCACGATGCTCGGCGGCGCGCACCACGCGGCGAAGCGGCCGAAGTCCAGCCGCCCCAGTTGGCCGATGAGCATGTTTTGGGGATTGCCGATGATGGTGATCGCCGAACCGATGTTGGTGGCCGCCGCCAGGCCCAGCAGGAACGGGATCGGGTTGAGCCGGCGCCGGCAGGCGGTCACCACCAGCACCGGCGTGAACGCCAGGCAGACGATGTCGTTGGTGAGCAGGGCCGACAGCGCGCCGCCGACGGCCATCACCAGGGCCAGGAACAGCCGGGGCCGGTCGAGGTAGCGCGTGAGGCGGAGCACCGTCCAGGTGTAGAACCCGCCGAGGCGGAGCTGGCTGGAGACGATCATGAGCGCGTAGAGCAACAGGATGGTGGGCAGGTCCACGGCCGCCACCGCCTGGGGGATGGTGAGCGCGCCGCTCACCACCATGGCGATGGCGCCGAGCAGCGCGAAGCCGGTCCGGTCCAGCGCCCACGGCGGGATGTGACCCAGCGCCACGCCGGTGTAGGTCACCAGGAAGATGAGCAGGGTCCAGTCGGGGGTCACGGCGCGGCTCCGGCCGACAAGATTTGCCTATTTTAACGCCGCAAGGGCGGAAGGGGAAACAGGGAGTCGGGGGCAGGGTGGATTGGAGAATGGGTGAATGGGTGAATGGGTGAATATGTGAGTAGGCGAGCAGACGAGGCGGCGGCATGGCGATTGAAAAACCGGCCGGCGGCCCGTACAATGAGCGCAACCGGTCGAGGATGACAGCGTGAACCAGATCCAGGGCCCCGAGCCGCTCCGCAGCTTCCGCCCCCCGCAGGAGGGCGAGGTCATCGAGTGCCTGGGCCGGCGCTACACGCTTGGCCGCGAGACCGGCCACGGCTATTTCGGCGCCGTCTTCCAGTGCACCGACGAGTGGGGCAACGACCTGGTGGCCAAGGTGCTGCTGCCGCAGGGGCGGACCTACGAACAGGTCCGGCAGGAGTGGCTCACGGAGCTGCAGAACCTGAAGGCGCTGCGCCACCCCAACATCACCTACGTCTACGACGCCTTCGAGTGCCGCGACACCTTTTACCTGATCATCGAGCGCTGCGCCGCCACGCTCGTGGACCTGATCGGCGCGCCCGACCTCCCCGGCGAGGATTGGCTCCCCGCAGTGAGCCGCGATCTGCTCCAGGCGATCGACTTCATCCACCAGTCGGGCTACGTCCACAAGGACATCTCGCCCACCAACGTGCTCGTGGTCATGTCCCGGGAGCAGCTCCTCTCCGCTCCGCCGGCGACGGTGGTGTTCAAGGTGGGGGATCTCGGGATCAGCCGCCTGGAAAGCGACATCAACCTCTTCAACACCATCCTGGCCAAGTGGATGCATCCGCCGGAGTTCCTCGATCCGGAGCAGTTCGGCGCCATCGGCAAGCCGGTGGACATCTACCACGGCGGGCTGCTCCTGCTGAGCCTCCTGCTGGGCCGCATCCCCCAGTTCACTCCCGAGGAAATCGCCGCCGGCGAGCCGCGCCGGCTGGCCGAGCGCGTCCCCTCCCGCTACGCCCCCGCCATCGTCCGGGCGCTGCGCCGCCACGTGGCCTTCCGCACCCAGACGGCCATCGACTTCTGGCGGGACCTCAACCAGACACAGTGAGGAGTCAGGAGTTCTCCTCCTCGTAATACGTAATCATAATCGTGCTCGTAATCGAGGCTCGGGACTCGTTTTCGATTTTCGGACATCGGACATCGGTGGCTCGGGGCTAAGGGATCGTTATTGGTTGTTCGTGGCGTTGCCGTTGTAAATTCGTCATCGTGGCCGTGATCGAAATTTGCAATCCTGATCGTGATCCCCGACCGGCGCAACCGCTACGGACGTACGATCACTCAATCACATCACATGAGGGGCAAAAATTCCGGCCCGTCAGGGCCGGACGGCATCAGCCAGGGGCGCAGCCCCTGGTGCGATGGCTGCACATTCACCGAATGATCAAAACACCCGGAGCCCCAACGGGGCGGCATCGGAACGCTCGGCAAATCGGGCGATTCAATGACATTTCGACCGACCGGCGCTCCGCGTTTTACGCGACCAGCATGTCGCCCCGATGGGGCTCAAGAAAGACAACCGGTGTATCTGAACTGATGGTCGCCCACCAGGGGCTGCGCCCCTGGCTAATCCGGTCCGGCCCATTCGGGCCGGGATCGTGGTGCCATGCACGATCGAGCTGTCCCCCATCGATTCAAACTTCCAATCGGTTCTGCGGACCGGGAGCATGCGTCCGATCCGGTGGATTGGGTGCGCATCTTTGAGAATCATTGAGTCACATTCGGGCGATCTTTCGATGTGCACCGGTTCGCAGGTTTGGAACAGTTGATCGTCGATCGTTGATGGATTATTGCGATCGTTGATGGCTGATCCGTCGCCCGTCTTCCGATACACCCATTCACCATAGCCCCTCTTCAACAACAATTGAGAAATGAAAATGATCAATGAGAGATGACTGCCCCTGTGGGCCCTGCCTGTCTGAGTGGTGACAGAGGCTACGGCGTTTCTTGACTTCCCCCCGGTTTTCCGATAGCTTGGCCGCAGGCCGTCGCCACGACCGGCCGGCCCACTCCGCCGCGGGAGCCGTCCATGAGCGCCAACCGACCCGCCCTGCCCCCCGGAGCCCACGTCATCCGCCTGTGCGCCCTGGAGGGCGGCGGCCCGCCGTCGCCGCGGCCGGGCGACCGCGTCATGGCCTTCCACATCCGCCGCTGGGCCCGCGACCGCTACGGCGTGGCCGACCACCTCTACACCCTCACCGGCAACGTGGTGTTCACCGACTTCCACGCCGTCCGGCTGCTGGCGCAGGCGATGAACGCGCACCGCGACCTGGCCGGCTTCCCCGAGCGGGCCGTGCGCGCCGGCCACCTCAACGCCATGGGGCTCATCGACGAGATCCTGCACCACGTGGTCGCCCAGTACCGCGCGCAACGCAGCACCCACGCCTTCACCGACGCGCTGGCTCGCCTCGACACCGCGCTGGGGCGCGCGCCGGTGGACGCCGTGCTGCGGCGCTTCACCGAGCTCTTTCCGCCGCCCGCCGTCTATCGCGGCGAGATCGACGCGGCGGCCTACCTGGCCGGCGCCACCGCGGGCGTCTCCCACCGGGAGTTGGCCCTGGAGGAAGTGCTGCTCCTGTGGCTGGCCAACGCCAACCCGGCCTTCACCCCGTTCAACGAGCTGTTCAACGATGCGGAGCTGGCGCTCGAGACCCCCTACCCGCGGCTCATCGAGGCGCTGGCCGAATTCTTCGCCGAGCAGCCGGTGTTCGGTCCGGACCACCAGTCGCTGGTGGTCATGCTCCGCAGTCCGGCGCTGGCGGTCCCGTACGACCTGTTGGGCCAGCTCGACTGGATCCGCGAGCGGTGGGGCCTGCTCTTGCACGACTACCTGCTCCGGCTGCTGAGCGGCCTGGACCTGGTGCGGGAAGAGGCGCGCGCCGGCGGGGGCGGTGCCGGACCGGCCCAGGTGCTGCGGTTCGACGCGGCCGGCGGCTGGGCGGGCGCCGAGCCGGAGCCCGAACGCTTCACGCCGGACCGCGACTGGATGCCCCGGCTGGTGCTCATCGCCAAGAGCACCTACGTCTGGCTCGACCAGCTGTCGCGCCGCTACGGGCGGCCCATCCGCACGCTGGACGCGATCCCCGACGAGGAGCTGGACCGCCTGGCCCGGTGGGGCTTCACCGGCCTGTGGCTCATCGGCGTGTGGGAACGGAGCCGCGCCTCGCGGCAGATCAAGCAGATGTGCGGCAATCCCGAGGCGATGGCCTCGGCCTACTCGCTCGCCGGCTACGCCATCGCCGAGGACCTCGGCGGCGAAGCGGCGCTCGACAATCTCCGCCACCGCGCCTGGGGCCGGGGCATTCGCCTGGCGGCCGACATGGTCCCCAACCACATGGGCATCGACGCGCCGTGGGTCCGCGAGCACCCCGACTGGTTCATCCAACTGGACCACAGCCCCTTCCCCGTCTATTCATATAACGGGCCGAACCTGTCGGGCGACGACCGCCACGGGATCTACGTCGAGGACCACTACTTCCAGCGCACCGACGCCGCGGTCACCTTCAAGTGGACGGACTGCCACTCCGGCGCCACCCGCCACATCTACCACGGCAACGACGGCACCAACATGCCGTGGAACGACACCGCCCAGCTCAACTACCTCCTCCCCGAGGTGCGCGAGGCGGCGATCCAGGCCATCCTGAGCGTGGCGCGGCGCTTCCCGGTGATCCGCTTCGACGCGGCCATGACCCTGACCAAGCGCCACTACCATCGCCTCTGGTACCCGGAACCGGGCGCCGGCGGCGACATCCCGTCGCGGGCCGGGCGCGGCCTGACCAAGGCCGACTTCGACCGCGCCATGCCCAACGAGTTCTGGCGCGAGGTGGTGGACCGCCTGGCCGCCGAGGCCCCCGACACCCTGCTCCTGGCCGAGGCGTTCTGGCTCATGGAGGGCTACTTCGTCCGCACCCTGGGGATGCACCGGGTGTACAACAGCGCCTTCATGAACTTCCTCAAGAACGAGGACAACGACAAATTCAGGCTCTCGGTGCGGAACGTCCTGGAGTTCAATCCGGAGATCCTCAAGCGGTTCGTCAATTTCCTGAACAATCCCGACGAGGAGACCGCGGTGGCCCAATTCGGCAAGGGCGACAAGTACCTGGGCGTCACCCTGCTCATGGTCACCATGCCGGGGCTGCCCATGTTCGGGCACGGCCAGATCGAGGGCTTCAGCGAGAAGTACGGCATGGAGTACCCGCGGGCCTACTGGGACGAGCGCCCCGACGAGGGCCTGGTCCAGGCACACGAGCGCCTGATTTTCCCCCTGATGCGCCGGCGCCATGTCTTCGCCGAAGTGCGCCACTTCCTGCTTTACGACCTGTACACCGCCGCCGGCGCCGTGGACGAGAACGTGATCGCCTTCAGCAACCGCCACGGCGACGAGCGCGCGCTGGTGGTGTTCCACAACAAGTACGCCTCCACCGCCGGCTGGATCCGCGAGTCGGCCGCCTACCTCGACGGTGCCGCCGGCGAGGCGGAGCGACGGCTCGTCCGCAAGTCCCTCGGCGACGGCCTGGGCCTGGCCGACAGCGACCGCCACTTCACGATCTTCCGCGACCACGCCACCGGCCTCGAGTTCATTCGCTCCAGCCGCGACATCCATCGGCAGGGGCTGTTCGTGGATCTGCACGCCTACCAGTACCAGGTCTTCCTCGACTTCCGCGAGGTGGACGATGCGGCGCACGGCCACTACGCCCGCCTGGCCGCCTTCCTCGAGGGGCGCGGCGTGCCCAGCATCGACGCGGCGCTGCAGGAGCTGTTCCTCCAGCCCATCCAGGGGGCGTTCGAACGGCTGCTGGAACCGGGGCGCCTGCGTGCCTGTTTGCCGGACGCGCCGGCCGGGGCCTGGGCGGCCGGCGACGCGACGCTCGACGCCCTTGCCGCCGACGCCGCCGCGCTGCTGGCGGAAATCCGCGCCTTCAAGCGCGGCGCAGGCGATCCGGCCGCGGCCGCCGCGGCGGTGCGCGCCGACCTGGCCGCGGTGTTCGGCCTGCCCGAGCGCCTCGCCCGCCTCGCCCGGCTGGACGATCCGGCGGTGGCCGGCGGCGCCCGCCACCTGCAGGCGGCCTGCGAATCGGCGTGGACGACCGGCCTTGACCTGGCGCTCTGGAGCGTGCTCCGCCGCCTCGGCGACGCGCTGGGCGCCCACGATCCCGAGCTCAGCCGCAGCCTGCTCCACGAGCTGCGGTTCGCCCGGTTGGTCCACCGCGCCGGCGAGGCGCTGGGAATGTCCGAGGAGGACGTCCGGCGGCGCCTGGCCCTGGTGCGGATCCTGCTCAGCCACACCGGCTGGATGGAGCGCGCCGCCGCGGCCGTCTCCGCCGGCGCCGGCCTCCCCCTGGCCGAGCTCGTGGCCGACCCGGACCTGCCCGCGTTCATCCAGGTGAACCGCTGGCAGGACGTCCTCTGGTTCAACCGGGAGTGCTTCGAGGAGCTGGCGGATCACCTGCTGGCGGTCGCCGTGGCCGCCGCCGCGACCCGGTCCGGCGACCCGGCCGCCGCCGCGGACGCGTTGCGCCGCTACTGGCCCGTCCGGCAGCGACTCCAGGCGGCCATCGAGGCGTCGGGTTACCAGCTCCAGCACCTGCTGGATCTCGCCGCCGGCCCCGGCGCCCACCCGGCGACGGGCTCCGACGCCACGGCCGAATGAGCCGCCGGCCGGGACGGTCCGGCGGCCGGTCGCCCACTTGCCATCAGGACACGCGCGCCCGGATCGCGTACAATCGCGCCCGGCCCTGGCTCCATCATCGACATCGTCTGGAGAGGATAATCATGACTCATCGTTTCGTCCGACCGTTGATTGCCGGCTGGTTGATCGGCCTGCTGGCCGCCGCCGCGGCCGCCCAGGCCGAGCCCCGTCCGCTGCTGCTCCCTGAGATGAGCCACCCGGAGATCCAGGACTATCTCAAGACCAGCGACATGCTGCTCGTTCCCCTCGGCTCCACTGAGCAGCACGGCACCCACCTGCCCCTGGGCACCGACAGCTACGAGGCGCTGGCCCTGGCCACGGAGATCTCCCGCCGGACCGGGATCGTCGTGGCGCCGCTGACGTGGGTGGGCTACAGCGAGTACCACAACGGCTACCCCGGCACCGTCAGCGTGAGCACCGACACCCTGGCCCAGTTCCTGTTCGAGTGCTGCGAGGGGCTGGTGCGCCAGGGCTTCCGGCGGATCCTCTTCTTCAACTACCATGGCGGCAACAGCACCGCCCAGGCCCTGGTCATTCAGCGGATCAACCACGGGACGCCGGCCGTCGCCGTCGCCATCGGCGTGGGCGGATCGCTGACGGTCGAGGCCGAGGAGGAGTTCTTCGACTGGCACGCCGGCGTGAGCGAGACGTCCATCATGCTGCACGTCCGTCCCGACCTGGTGCGGATGGACCGCGCCGCCAAGCCCGTGCTCCAGTTCACCCCCGAAACGGCGGCCCTGCTGGAGAAGGCCAGAACGGACCCGCGCCTCGAGGCGGTGCTCTCGGGGCGGCTCGGCGTGCCGGCCGCGACGGGCAAGGGCGGCACCAGCCGGGAGCTGTCCAGCACGGGTGTCTGGTCGTTCAGCGATCCGAAGGCGGCCACCGCCGCGCGCGGCGCCAAGGAGTGCCAGGCCTGGGTGGACGCCGCGGTGAGCTTCATCAACGCATGGCGCGAAGGAAGATAGGAGTTGGGAGATAGGAGTTCCGAGTTAGTCGTGCTCGTGATTCGTAATCGTAATCGTCATCGTAATTCGTAATCGTGATCGTAATCGAGGCTAGAGGCTCGAGGCTAGAGGCTCGAGGCTAGAGGCTCGAGGCTAGAGGCTCGATACTCGAGGTTCGTTCCCGATTGTCGGACATTGGAATTCGGACTTCGGATATCGGACCAGGGACCTCGGTTCTGGGTCCTGGTTTCCAGCCCCCAGGTCCCAGGTCCCAAAACATAAAATTTTCTTTGTGCACTGTGTGCCTGGTGGTGACACGAGTTGAATCCCGATCTTTCGGCGCGCGATCATTCCGATATCGGCATCAGCGGGCGATCCGTGCGATAATCAGCCCGACCGTTCCCCATCTCCCCGGAGTACCGCATGATCGACACCGACGCCCCGACGCCTGATGCCGCTACCGAGCATGCCGCAAGGATGGCGCCCGCCGCCGCGCTGGCGGAACACGTCCGCCAGGCCCGGGCCAAGTTCCTCGCCATGGCCACCACCTACGGCTTGGGCGTGTTCAACGACAACTTTTTCAAGCAGGCGGCCATGCTGCTGGCGGTGGGCGCCGGGCGGACCGAGCTGCAGGGTTACTCGCTCGCGATCTACACGCTGCCGTTCATCCTGTTCGCGGCCCCGGCCGGGTGGCTGGCCGACCGCTTCGCCAAGCGGCGGGTCGTCATCGGGTCGAAGGCGCTGGAGCTGGCGGCCATGCTGGCCGGCGCCGCCGGGATCATCACGGGCAACTGGTGGCTCATCTTCACCATGCTGGGCTTGATGGGGCTGCAGTCCACCCTGTTCAGCCCGGCGCTCAACGGCTCCATCCCCGAGCTCTACCCCGCGGAGTACGTGACCCGGGCCAACGCCATCCTGCGGTTCTTCGTCACCGCGGCCATCCTGGCCGGCGTGGCCACGGCGGGTCTGTCCCTGGATCTGGACGGCACCGGACCCGGTGGCTTCGCCATGGGTCGGCTCGCCGTGGGCGGCGTCGTGGTGGGCGTGGCGCTCATCGGACTCCTGATCAGCTTCGGCGTGCCGTCCCGCCCGGCCGCCGATCCGCGGGTGGCCTTCCCGTGGAGCGGCCCGCTGATCAGCCTGCGCACTCTGCGCGGCGCGGCGCGGGATCCGCTGCTGGCGACCACCATCTGCGCCAGCGTGTTCATCTGGTTCCTGGGCTCGCTGCAGATCCTGCTCATCAACCCGATGGGCCTGCAGCAATTCGACCTGGGCCCCGCCGTCACCAGCTATCTCATCGCCGCGCAGCTCATCGGCATCGGCGTCGGCGGCGTCATCGCCGCGCGGGTGGCGACGGGTTCCCGCTGGCACCGCGTCATCGGTCCCGCCGGCATCCTCGTCGCGGCGTGCATGGGCGCCGTCGCGGCCGTCCCGGCCCTGCCGGCGGGCGCGCAGGTCGCGGCGCTGTTCGCGCTGGCCGGCGGCGTGGGCATCGCCGGCGGCGTGTTCCTGATTCCGGTGGAGAGCTTCATCCAGGTGCGCCCGCCGGCGGAGCGCAAGGGGGCGGTGTGGGCCGCCACCAACTGCGGCGTGTTCGCCGGGATCCTGGTGTCGGGCCTGGTGTCCAACGCGCTGCTCGCCGTGGCGCTCCCCACCGCCGGCTTCGGACTGGCCGCCGTCGCGACGCTGCTCGCCACCGCCGTGCTGGCGGCCGCCTACCGACGCGCCGAGGGGCGTCCCACTCTGCTCACCCGGTCGCTCACCCAGCTCGGCCGCGGCCTGCTGCGCCTGCGCTACCGGATCCGCGTCGAGGGGATCGAGACGGTGGCCGCGCGGGACGGCGGCCCCATCCTGTTTCTGCCCAATCACCCGGCGCTCATCGATCCGGTGATCGTCATGCTGGAGCTGTTCCCCCGCTTCGCGCCACGGTCGCTGGCCGACCGCGACCAGGTGGACCGCTTCCTCGTGCGCCGCCTGGCGGACCGCTTCGGCGTCCGGCCCATGGCCGATCCCGGCCGGTACGGCGCCGCGGCCCGCGACGACGTGGCCGCCGCCCTGGCCGCCTGTGCCGCGGACCTGCACGCGGGGCGGCATCTCATCCTCTACCCCGCCGGCCGGATCTACCGCAGCCGTCTCGAGGACCTGGGCGGCACCAGCGCGCTGGAGACCCTGCTCCGTCAGGCGCCCGACGTCCGGATCGTCCTGGTGCGCACCCGCGGCCTGTGGGGCAGCCGCTTCAGCCGCGCGCCGGGGCGCCATCCCGACATGGCCGCCGGCCTGCTCCGCGGACTGAAGGTGCTGCTGGCCAACGCCCTGTGCTTCGCGCCGCGGCGCCCCGTCACCATCGAGCTGTGTGAGCCGGCGGATGTGCCCCGCACCGCCGACCGGACCGTCCTGAACCGCTATCTCGAGACCTTCTACAACGCCGACGCTCCGCCCAACACCTACGTGCCGTACTACTGGTGGGAGCGGGGCGGCATCCGGATTCTGCCCGAGCCGACGCCGCCCCGGCTTTCCGGCGCGGTGGCGGACGCTCCCGCCGCCACGCGCGACATCGTCCTGCGGCATCTGCAGGAGGTGAGCGGCGTGGCGGCCGTCGCCCCCGAGCACCTGCTGGCGCGCGACCTCGGCCTGGACAGCCTGGCCCAGGTGGACCTGGCGGTCTGGCTGGAGCGGGAGTTCGGCCACGCCGTAGAGCAGACCGACGCCCTGCGCACCGCCGGCGACGTGATCCTGGCCGCCTGCGGCCAGGTGGCCGCCGCCGGACCGGCGGAACTGGCGCCCATCGCCGCCGGCTGGTTCGCCCGAGCCGCCGCCGCCGAGCGGATCGCCGTGCCGGCCGGCGGACACATCGGCGAACTGTTCCTGGCCCAGGCGCGCCGCACGCCGGGACGGGTGATCGTCGCCGACCAGACCAGCGGCGCCAAAACCTATCGCGACCTCGTCACCGCCGTGCTGGTGCTGCGGCCCGTCGTCGCCGCGCTGCCGGGCGAGGCGGTGGGCATCATGCTTCCGGCATCGGTGGGCGCGGTGGTGCTGTACCTGTCCGCGCTGTTTGCCGGCAAGACGCCGGTCATGGTGAACTGGACCGCGGGCCCGCGCCAGATGGCCCACGCGCTGGCGCTGGCCGGCGTCGAGCGGGTGCTCACCGCGGGCCGGCTGGTCCAGCGCCTCCAGGCCCAGGGGATGGACCTGTCGACGATCCAGGACCGCCTGGTCCTGTTGGAAGACGTGGGCCGCGCCATCCCGCTCCGCGCCAAGCTCGCGGCGGCGCTGCGGGCGCGGCTGGGCCGCCACGGTCTCGACCGCGTGGCGCCGCGGGATCCGGCGGTGATCCTCTTCACCAGCGGCTCCGAGAGCCTCCCCAAGGCCGTGCCGCTCACCCACGCCAACATCCTCACCAACGCCCGCGACGTGGCGGCCAACTTCGGCCTGTACCCCGACGACCGGGCGCTGGGCATCCTGCCGCCGTTCCACTCGTTCGGGCTGACGGTGACGACGCTGCTGCCGCTGCTGACGGGACTGCGGGTGGTGTACCATCCGAACCCCACCGAAGGGGCCGTCCTGGCCCGGCTCATCGCCGCCTACGGCGTCACCCTGCTGGTGGGCACCCCCACGTTCCTGCGGGGGATCGTCCGCGCCGCCGACGACGCCCAACTCCACACGCTGCGCGCGGTGATCGCGGGCGCGGAGCGGTGCCCCGACGAACTGTTCGATGAGGTGGGCCGCCGCTGGCCCAGGCTGATCATCGTCGAGGGGTATGGCATCACCGAGTGCTCGCCCGTGGTGGCGGCCAACAACGAGCACGCCCCGCGGCGCGGGGCCATCGGCAGGCCCATGGCGTCGGTGGAATGCGCGGTAGTGGACCTGGACACGCACACCCGCGTCCCGCCCGGCAGCGGCCGCACCGGCATGCTGCTGGTTCGCGGGCCCAGCGTCTTCGGCGGCTACCTCGGCGCTGACGTCCCCTCGCCGTTCGTGGAGTTCGAGGGCCGGAGCTGGTACCGCACCGGCGACCTCGTGACCGAAGACGCCGACGGCGTGCTCGCGTTCCGCGGCCGCCTCAAGCGCTTTGCCAAGCTGGGCGGCGAGATGATCTCGCTGCCCGCCGTCGAGGAGGCGCTGGCCCGGGCGCTGGCTCCGGCGGCCGACGAGCCGGTGCTGGCGGTGGAGTGCACGCCGCTCGAGACCAATCCGGAGCTGGTACTCTTCACCACGCTGGACGTGGACCGCGAGGCGGCCAACCGGTGCATCCGCGACGCCGGGTTGTCGCCGCTCCACAACGTGCGGCGCGTGGTGCGCGTCGAAGCCATCCCCCTCCTCGGCACCGGCAAAACGGACTACCGCTCGCTCCGGGAACTGCTCCGTTCGTAATCGTCATCGTAATCGTCATCGTAATCGTCATCGTAATCGTGATCGTGATCGTAATTCGTAATCGAGGCTCGAGGCTCGTTACCGTAATGCGGACATCGAACATCGGACTTCGGGCAGTCCATCTTCACCACAAAGGCACAGAGGACACCGAGTCTTTTTATGTTGTGAGCCAGGATCTTATTCTGTCTCCACTACTCCGATCTCACCATCCTTTCAATACCCAACGAGAAATGAACAATGCATGATGATCGATGAACATGGCCGCTCCTTCGCGTCCTTGGTGACTTTGTGGTTAATTGGTGGAATTCGGACTTCGGAAATCGGACGCGGGTTCTGGGTTCCGGGCCCTAGTTCACAGAACCCGGATCCTAGTATCCATTCACCCATTCACCGATTCACCCATTCACCGATTTACAAACCCATCGAACCACAACCGGCTCTGGATCAGGCACGGGATGGCCGCGTCGCCGTGGCCCATGGTGTCGCTGACCACGACGAGTTCCACGCCGGCGCCGAGCGCCATCATCCGCGCCAGCGCAACCTGGGCGTTGCCGATGGGCACGACCGTGTCGCCGGCGCTGTGGTACATCCGGAGCGGGGAGACGGGGCGCCAGTCGTAGACGTCGTTGAGCCAGGCGGCCACCCGGACCGGATGGTACGGGTTCGCCTGCACCGCGGCGGCGAATTCCGGCAGCAGCAGATCGGCCAGCCGCGACGGCAGGGCGGCGGCGATCTCGCCGGCCGTGTGCGTGCCGTCGAACAGGCCCGGCACCTGCGTGTGGTACGGCGGCTGGAACATCTCCGCCGGAGCCGGCGCGAAAGGGTAAACGTCTGTGATCATCATCAGCAGGTAGGAGACGTAGACCGTGAGCATGGGGTCATAGTCGTCCTGCGACAGCGCGTAGTCCAGCATGGTCCCCGACAGGTCGTACGGGCCGGCCATGGGCGCCGCGGCGGTCACCGGCCACGCGTCGCCGAAGCGCGCCTCCAGCTCGCGGTGCAGCGCCATGGTGGCGTGGCCGCCCTGGGAGTAGCCGGCGAGGAACAGCGGGCCGTCCAGCGCCGCGCCGTATCCGGCCGCAGCCGTGCGCGCGGCGCGCAGCAGGTCGATCCCCGCCGCGGCCTCCGTGCCCGCGTGGAGATAGGGGTGCCGGCCCGGGCCGCCGCCCAGACCCAGGTAGTCGGGGGCCGTCGCCGCGTAGCCGCCGGAGGCGGTGTAGATCAGGGCCGCGCCCAGGCCTTCGGTGGAGTCGGGGCGGGACGGCGCCTCCTCCCGGTCCGTGACCGTCCCGTGCTGGTAGCTCACCACCGGCAGCGTCCCGCTCGCGCCGACCGGCAGCGTCAGCAACCCCGTGGCGGTGGTGGCGCCGCCCCACGGAGTGAGAGTCCGATACTCCACCGTGTAGCGGACGGCGGGATAGCGGGCGGGGCGCAACTCGCCGAGACCCGAGATTAGCAGCAGGAAGTCCGCCTCGGCGGTGGAGATGGTATCCTCCGCCGCGCACGCCAGCAGCCGGCCGCGGTACGGCGGCTCCAGCAGCAGCAGCCAGGCGCCGTCGACGCCGCGGAATACGCCGTCCTCGTTCACGTCGGCGTTGGCCGCGTTGACTTCCTCCAGACCGATGTTCTCCGCCAGCAGGTGGCGCATGAGCAGCCGGTCGGCGGCGTCCACGGCGCCGTCGCCGTTCAGGTCGCCGGGCACCCGCGCCTGCCCGGCCGCCGCCACCCCCAGAGCCAGCCAGGCAGCCAGCGCCGCCAGGAGCCAGCGTTTGCTCCACGGATCACCTGCGCGCCTGGGCGAGCAAATGGTCGCGAGCCTTTCAGAGTGCTCGAGACCCAAAACCACCTCCCGTCTTCCGTCGAATCGCGGAGTCTTCCGGGTCAGCGCATGGAGTCCGCCAGCCCGATTATAACTGGTTCATTATACACTGCCGTTCCCCTATTGAGCTGGCGGTACAACATTGCATTCCGACAAGAGTCCGGCCCGAAAGAACCGGAACAGTGCCCCCAGACGGTGAATCGGTGAATCGGCGAGGCGCATCCAGAACCCAGAACCGACGGCCCAGTTCCGATATTCGATTTCCAATGTCCGAAGTCCGAATCCCACCGATTAACCACAAAGTCACCAAGGACGCGAAGGAGCGGCCATGCTCATCGCTCATCTTGCATTGGTCATTTCTCGTTGGGCATTGAAAGGATGGTGAGATCGGAGTAGTGGAGACAGAATAAGATCCTGGCTCACAACATAAAAAGACTCGGTGTCCTCTGTGCCTTTGTGGTGAAGATGGACTGCCCGAAGTCCGATGTCCGCTGATCGGGAACGATCCTCGAGTCTCGAGCCTCGAACCTCGATTACGATTACGATTACGATTACGATCACGATTACGATTACGAATTACGAGCACGAGGGGAGTCAGGCTGAGTGGATCACCTCTCCGAGAATGGCCACGGCCGCCTCGAGCTGGGAGTCGGACAGATACGGCGCCGGACCCAGGCGCAGCGCCTCGCCACGGGAGTCGGCCCAGACGCCGGCCGCCTTGAGGCGGCGGCAGATGTCGGCGGCCGCCGGGGCGCGCAGCACCAGGAAGCCGCCCAGGGCCTCGAGCGGCACGGTGCGGTCGCGGGTGATCACCGCCGGGTCCAGCGCCAGCGCGTCGAACCGCGCCGCGAGCAGCCCCACCTGGCGCCGGCTCACCGCGCGGAGCAGCGCCGGTTCCAGCCCCTCCCGGGCGAAGAAGTCGAACACCGCCGCGGCGCGGTAGTGGCTCGTGGGATCGTAGGTGGAGCCGGCAAAGCGCGTCGCCCCCTCGCCATAGCCCACGCCGGCTTCGGGCGCCTGGTCCAGGGCGGCGAATTCGGCGAACCAGCCGGTGACCACCGGCCGCAGCCGGCATCCGGGGGGCAGGCGCAGGAAGCAGTTCCCCTCGCCGAGCTGGCAATACTTGTAGCCGCCGCCCACGATGAAGGCGTCAGCCAGCCCCTCGGCGCGCACCGAGAACGGGACCACGTTGAGGCTGTGGTAGGCGTCCACGAGCAGCGCGGCGCCCACCCGGCGGCACCGTTCGGCGAGAACTCCCAGCCCCGGCACGATCCGTCCCGAACCGAAGAACACCGACGAGACGAGCGCTGCCGCGGTCCGGTCGTCGGCGGCGGCGGCCAGCCGCTCCGCCGCGTCGTCGGCCGGCTCGGCGGGCACCCGGACCACCTCGATCCCCTCCTCCGCCAGACGGTCGAGCTGGCGGCGGATGGTGTGGAACTCGCCGTCGGTGGTCACCAGCCGCGGCCGGCGCGCCAACGGCAGGGCGGAGAGAAAGCGGAGCAGGAGCTCGTGCGTGCTGGCGCCCAGCGCGATGTCGCCGCCGGGATCGTCCAGTAGCCGGGCGAAGCCGCGCCGGACCGCGTCGGCCTGCTCGAAGGCGCGCGCCCACTTGTCGTCCACCCACTCGGCGGCGTCGAGCCAGGCCCGGAGCTGCCCCTCGAAGCCGCAGTCGGGCCACGCCTGGTGGGAATGGCCCGTGAGCAGCAGCCGCTCCCCTACGCGGAAGCGGCGGTAGTGCGCGGCCAGCGGATTGGGATGGCGGGCGAGCGCCTCCGGCGTGTGGCCCATCAGTCGATGCGGATCGCCGCCGGATCGAAGTCGGGTTGCGGATACTTCATCTTCAGCTTCTTCAGCGTGCCCACGAGGGTTTCGGCGATGAGGAGATCGCGGAACCACTTCCGGTCGGCCGGCACCACGTACCAGGGCGCGCAGTCGGTAGACGTCCGGGAGATCGCCTCCTCGTAGGCGCGCATGTACTCCGGCCAGCGGGCGCGCTCCTTCAGGTCGTTCGGATTGAACTTCCAGATCTTGGTGGGATCGGCGAGGCGCTCCTCGAATCCGACCTTCTGCTCCTCCAGGCTGATGTGGAGGAAGAACTTCAGGATGGTGGTCCCCTCCTCGGCCAGGAGCCGCTCGAAGTCGGCGATCTGGTCGTAACGCCGGCGCCAGACCGATTTGGGCACCAGCTCATGGACCCGCACGATGAGCACGTCCTCGTAGTGGCTGCGGTTGAAGATCACGATCTCGCCCCGCCCCGGGACCTGCTGGTGGACGCGCCACAGGTAGTCGCGGGCCAGCTCCGCCGACGAAGGCGTCTTGAACGACACGACGCGGACCCCCTGGGGATTCACTCCCTGAAAGATGCGGTGGATGACGCCGTCCTTGCCCGAGGTGTCCATGCCCTGGAGCACGACGAGCAATCGGTGGCGCCCTTCGGCGTAGAGCACCTCCTGCAGCTCCACCAGATCGTCGCGCAGCTTGTCCAGCCGCTTCTCGGCCTCCGCCTTGCCGGGCTTGAAGCCCCGCTTGTCGGAGGGGTCCCAGTCGGCGAGCCGCACCCGCTTCCCCGGCTTGATCCGGTATCGGTCCATGTCGCCTCCTTCTCACGCCCGGGGACGGCCGGGCGGCGGTGATGGTGTCGGTCGGGGTGTGTTCCGGATCGATTATAGGGGGCCGCGGCGGCCGGCGCAACGCCTTTCAGCCGCGGTGCCGGACATTGGGGCCGGCGCGGCCCGGGCCGCCGCCGGACCGGCTTCAGCTCGGCTTGCGCCGCGTGCCGGCGATCACTTTCTGGAGCGCGTCCAGGTGGGGGACGACGTCGTCACCCGTCTTCCAGGCGCTGACCACGGCGTCGAGACCGCCGGCCAGCTCGCGGACGATCACCTCCACCGCCGCCAGCTGCTGGGTGAGCTGCAGCACCTGTTCCGACGAGCGCGCCAGCTCCTCGCGGAGCTCGCGGTTTTCCTCGCGCAGCCGTCCGACTTCGGACGGCCGGGACTGTCCGCGGCGTGGTTGCGTCATGTTCGCCTCGCTGTGGATGCCGGGCGCCCACAGCGGCGGCCGGATCCGGCCGCCGGCGCGGGCGCGGGCGCGCGGTGGCTACTTCTTCCTCGCGTACGGCTGCAGGACCGTCAGCAGCGGCTGGGCCGAGGCCGGATACGGCTTGCTCTGCCGGCCCACCAGCACCTTGCCGTCGAGGAGCTTGCCGTAATAGGCGGTGTTGGCGTCGTCGTCCACGGTGATGCCCGCCCCCTCGAGCGAGATGCCCGCGAACAGGCCCTTGCTGCGGGAGTAGGAGTAGATGTCCGCCTTCAGGGTGGCGTCGGTGGCGGCGCTCGTCTCCCGGCCCACCGGTCCGCCAGCCACGCTGGCCTGGCCGCCCAGCTTGAAGTTGTTGCCCATCAGCGCCTGGAAGCCGCGCTCGTTGTTCACCACCAGGAGCAGGTCGGTGGCCTGGCCGCCGATCTGGAAGCCGATGCTGCCGCCGGTGATGGTGCAGAAGCACGGATCGCTCCAGCCGCCGTTGGGCAACCGGTGTACGATGATCCCGTGCCCGCGGTTGCCGCCCACGATGAAGCCGGCCTTGACCATGTGGGGGATGATGATCAGCCCGGTGCACTTGTTCAGCAGCGTCTTCGGCACGCCGCCTTCGGGAATGTTGAGGATTTCCTTGAGAACCTCGATGCTGCTCAACATGCGCTTTTCCACGTCCCCTTTCGAGGGTCCGGCCGCCGCCGTGACGGCCAGCGGGCCGACCAGCAGGGCCGCGGTCAATCCGACGGCCAACAGGCGCACAAAACGAGGGTGCATGGTTCGTCGCCTCCTTGAGATATTCACGTCTCTTGCAAACAAGGATGCTAATCGGCGCTCCCGGTTTCAGCTGCGCACGGGCCGGGCGCCGCGCGCGGTGCGGACCGGCCGGTGGTAAACAGGATTGCCTGGGGAGCCGTGCCCGCGTAGAATAGCACCCCGGCCGTCCCCCTGCCAACCGCTTTTCGGAACGGTGAGGAAGTCATGACCGACCTGCGCCCCGCCCGTACCTACTGGGAAGCGTCCCGGAGCTGGACGTACAGCCTAATCCTCGTGGTGCCGCTGCTGATCATCTACGAGGCGGGCATCCTGGCGGTGCAATTGCAGCACCCGGTGCGCAACGGTGCCGACGCACTGATCAAGGCCCTGTTGCAGGTGGCCGGCGTCTGGAGCGCGGTGGGCTTCGGTGTGCTGCTCGCCGCGGCGCTGGGCGCGCGGGTGTGGGTCGAGCGGAAGCGGCACGGCGGGGCCGTGCGACGGGAGTACCTGCTGTTCATGGCGGGCGAGAGCGTGCTCTACGCCCTGCTGCTGGCGCCGGTGGTGGGCCGGTTGACCCAGGCGGTGCTCCCCGGCCTGTCGGCGCCGGCCCCGATCGCCGCCTCGCCGGGCGGCGAGTTCGGCCTCGGTGCCATGATCATCCTGTCGCTCGGGGCGGGCATCTACGAGGAGCTGCTTTTCCGGGTGCTGCTCATGTCGGGCCTGCTGCTGGCGCTGAAGGAGATTTTCCCCCGGTGGCCGAAGTGGGCGCCCTACACCGTCGCCGCCACGGCGGCCGCGCTCCTGTTCAGCGCCTTTCACTACATCGGCGAGTACGGCGACCCGTTCTCGATCGTGTCGTTTACCTTCCGGTTCGTGGCCGGACTGGTGCTCAACGCCCTCTACGCCGCCCGCGGCTACGGCATCGCCGTCTGGACCCACGCGCTGTACGACATCTTCCTGGCGGTCACGGTGGGATGGTAACCGCCGGGGCTTGGGGTTCGGGGTTCGGGGTTCGTGAGTCGTGATCGCAATCGTGATCGCAATCGTGATCGTAATCGTGATCGTAATCGATCGGTTTGATGTGATGAGAAGAGCGCTCCTTTTAGCGCCACCGAGACACGAGATATAATCTCGTGGGTGATTGCTCCCGGGGTCACGACGCCAAAAGGAGCGCACACAATGACAACACCATTGTACCTCG